>Ga0256913_10001676_pt1 | contig 11321 bp, 8 predicted proteins | sample Axial_MatmetaG_FD_185970 | JGI IMG/M metagenome (GOLD analysis project Ga0256913, IMG submission 185970) | Deep-sea worm associated microbial mat communities from Axial Seamount, Juan de Fuca Ridge, Pacific Ocean - Axial_Mat | ecosystem: Environmental > Aquatic > Marine > Oceanic > Microbial...
TACAACGCTGAGGATGCCCCATTTGCCAAAGGGCAGGCCGAGGATCAAATTCCGTACCTGGACGTCGCCGTTTAAGCCTCGGAACACCAGCCCCAGGGTGGTGGCTCCGACAAGGATAATGAAGACCATGCAGGTGAGGTTGGTAGTGCCTTTCATGACCTCCATAAGGGTCTTCAGGTTGAGTTTTCCCTGCATGGCGGTCAGGAGCGTAGCTCCTACAGCCCCCACGGCCGCCGCCTCGGTGGGGGAGGCAATCCCCGCAAAGATTGATCCCAATACTGCCATTATCAGGAATAAGGGGGGGATCAGGGCCTTCATCACCCTCTTACGCATCTCAGCTTTGGAAATGCTGTCCAGGTATTCCTGGGGAATCGGCGGCGCCCATTCCGGTTTAACGGTAGCAATAATGGATATGTAAATAACATACAGCACCACCAGAATGAGGCCGGGGATCAAGGCCCCGACGAAAAGGTCGCCGATGGGGACGTTCATAATCGTCCCGAGGAGAACCAGGACAATGCTGGGGGGGATGATCTGCCCCAGGGTTCCGGAAGCGGCAACGGTGCCGGTGGCCAGGGATTTGCTGTAATTCTGCTTGAGCATGGTCGGCAGTGACAACAGGCCCATGGTGACCACGGTGGCTCCGACAATGCCGGTGGAAGCGCCCAGGAGGGCGCCGACAATGACAACTGAAATTGCCAGTCCTCCCCGAAGCCTGGCAAATGCCAAACCCATGGTTTCCAGGAGCTCCTCCGCCAGCCCTGAACGTTCCAGCATCACCCCCATATAAACAAAAAGGGGCACCGCCAGCAGAGTGAAGTTGGTCATTCGTCCCCAAATCCGCAAAGGAAGCAACTGAAAGAACTGGGGGCCAAAGCCGATCAGGCCGAAAATGAGGGACACGCCGCCGAGACTGAAAGCAACCGGGTAGCCGAGCAGCAAAAGGATGAACACTGACGCGAACATGATCATGGCCAGGTTCTGGTGAATGAATTCCATTAGTTCACCTCCTGTTCGTGTCCGGTGATGACCAGGAGGTTTTTAATTGCCTGGGAGATCCCCTGGATAATCAAGAGAATAAATCCGGCCGGGATCATGGCCTTGAGAACATAGCGGCCGGGAAGTCCCCCGGGGTCCGGGGAAATCTCCCTGACCGCCCACGATGATCCAACAAAATTCAGCGAGGCATAAACAACGATAACGCAGAACGGAATCAGGAAAATAAAGGTACAGGTAAAATCAACCCAGGCCTTCTGTTTAGCTGAAAACTTGGTATAGAGGATGTCTACCCGGACGTGTCCATCTTCTTTTAAAGTGTAAGCAGCTCCAATGAGAAAAATGACCGAAAAAATGTGCCATTCCATTTCCTGAACGGCAATATTTCCATGGTGGAACGCGTAGCGCATAATGACGTCGTAAAAAACATTCAGTACCAGGGCGGTGGTCAGCCAGGCGACCACCAGACCAATCTTTTCGGTGAAGGAATCAATGAGCTGTGAAATTTTTCTGAGAAAATTCATGAACAGGTTCTCCCGCAAAGTTGTTTTCTTTCAGTCATGAACCAAAAAATACCTTGATACCGGATGTAGTGAAGTGTGGAATCTGTATACCAAAAGCAATGATTTAGCAATATTTTTTTTAAGCTGAATTTGGTCATGAGCTGGAAAGTACAAGCTTTTTGTGGTATGTAAAACCGGAAACCTGGAAAGATTACTTTCCGTGCTTATCTTTTTGACAATATTTCCAGACTCAGGAGGCTGATATGCCTTGTGGCAATGACCCGTTCAGGCCGGATTTCTGGTTGGCCTATGCCGCTGAACGCAAAAGGCGTTTCGGCAACCGGAAAATAACGACGGCGAAAAAATGGGATGGCCTGGCCGGACATTACCGGAAATATGAGCATGATGAGGATTTCAAAGCTGATCAGCAATGGGTTCTGGATCAGTTGAATTCGAGGAAGATCCTCCAGCCGGAATACCGGGTGATTGATGTTGCCTGCGGGCCCGGAACCCATTGTTTTCATTTTGCCAGTCAATGTCGGCAGGTAACCGCCCTCGATGTGTCGCCGAAAATGATCACCCAGTTGGAGGGCAAAAAGCGCGAGCGGGGAGTTGATAATATCGAGGTGGTTTGCAGCGATTTTCATCACTATAAAACCAGGAAGAAATTTGACCTGGTTTTTGTTTCCATGAGTCCCATCCTGAATGAATTGTCAACCATTGACCGCCTGCTGGAGCTTTCTTCCCGGTACCTGGCCCTGGTGTACTGGGCCGGCATTCGCGACAACCCTTTGTACAGCCATTGCTATGAAATGATTTTCCACGATCCCTATATCTGGGATCCTTTGGATATTGTCGCCATTTTCAACTATCTTTACGCGCTGGGATTTTCACCGGAAATTTGCTTCCAGCATGCCCTGTGGAAGCGCCGTGATACTCTGGAAAACACCCTGCAGCATGTCCTCTGGCACCTGGAATCTTGCCGGCCCCTGACGGGAAAGGAGAAAAGGCTGGTGCGCGAGTACCTGCTTGAACAAAGCGGTGAAAAGGGAATGATTTCCTACGCAACCAGGGTCCGCAAGGGCTGCCTCATTCTGGACCGGAAGGCGGGGGTGGCAAGTAATGAGTAGTTGCCCCAAATGCATCCGCTACCTGTTTATTATACTATTGGCGCTTGGCATTTTTTCTCGTCCAGCCATGGCCGGGATCAAGGCCATGGTCAGCATCATGCCCCAGAAGTTTTTTCTGGAACAGTTGGCCGGTAACCTGGTGGAAGTTGTTGTCATGGTTCCGCCGGGTGCCAGCCCCCACACCTATGAACCCCGACCGTCGCAGATGTTGGCTCTGCAGACAGCTGATGTTTATTTTACCATCGGAATCGAGTTTGAAAAAGCCTGGCTGTCCCGTTTTCAGCAGTTGAATGAGCATCTGCTCTTTGTCGATACTTCCCGGGGGATAGAAAAGATGCCGGTGGATGGACAAACAGCCGATGCCGGCAGACAACAAGCCCTGAGCGGCCGTCTTGATCCCCATATCTGGCTTTCACCCCGCCTGGTTATGCACATCTCGCGTACCATGGCCGCCTCCCTGGCTTCCCTGGATCCCGCTCATCAGCATTTGTATCAGCAACACCTGACCGCCTGGGAGGAAAAACTTGAACAACTGGACGAGGAACTGTACCAGGCAACCCGATCAATGCAAAAGCATCCCTGCTTCCTTGTGTTTCACCCTTCCTGGGGATATTTTGCCCGGGATTACGGTCTCAAACAGCTGGCGGTTGAGCGGCACGGCAGCGAACCTGGACCTCGCTCGCTGGCGAAACTGATAGACCGGTCGCGGCAACTGGGAATCAAGGTCATTTTTGTCCACCCCCAATATCAGGGCAACAGCGACCGGGTGCTGGCCAGGGCTCTGGGTGGAAAGACAGTTCACATTGATCCCCTGGCGGCCGACTGGTTGAACAACCTGAAAAATCTGGCCCGGAAACTGGCGGAAGTGTATCATTGACATTTCATCTCAAGGGAGAAACAGTGGTTAAAGAAAAAGAAGATTATTGCCGGTCTCCGGTCGTTTCGGTGGCTGACGTCTCTTTTTCCTACAATCGCCTGCCGGTGCTTGAAAATATCAACCTGACTATCCGGCGGGGTGATTTCCTGGGGATTATCGGTCCCAACGGCGGTGGCAAAACTACTTTGGTCAAGTTGATTCTTGGCTTGCTGCGGCCGCAGAAGGGGGCTGTTCATGTTCTGGGAACCGACCCCGTAAAAGCCAGGTCACGGGTGGCATATGTGCCCCAGCACGCGCCGGAAGATCGGGAATTTCCCATTACGGTCTGGGAAGTGGCACTTCAGGGCAGACTGCAGGCCTCGGTTTGGGGATATCGTTATAGCCGGGAAGACCGCCAACGGGCGGCCGATGAGCTGCGGCGGGTTGAAATGTGGGATTTACGCAAACGTCCTATCGGGGCCCTGTCTGGTGGCCAGCGGCAGCGGGTTTTCCTGGCCCGGGCCCTGTGTCGCGATCCGGAAATCATTTTCCTTGATGAGCCGACCGTGGGCATTGACAGCCTGGCCCAGGAAAACATTTACGACTTGCTGCAGTCGTTAAATCAACGGATGACTATTGTCATCGTTACCCATGATATTGGGGTGATTTCCCAGCATGTGCGCTCGGTAGCCTGTGTCAACCGGACCCTGATTGCCCATAACGAGGGCCTGATTACCGCCGAAATGCTGGAAAAAACTTACAACTGTCCCGTGGACCTTATTGCCCATGGTGTTCCCCATCGGTTGTTTCAGCCCCATTCTTCCTGAGAACAATGGTCCTGTAAAACGGAGCTATGATCATTATGCCGGATGCTTTCCTACAATTTGAATTTCTGCGGCATGCCCTCTGGGCGGGGCTGCTGGTCAGCATCGCCTGTGGAGTGATTGGTTCCCTGGTAGTGGTCAATCGTCTGGTATTTCTGGCCGGAGGTATTGCCCATGCGGCCTTTGGCGGAGTAGGGGTGGCCTACTATCTGGGATTGCCGCCCCTGGCCAGTACCTCAGTGTTTTCGGTGCTGGCTGCCCTGGGGATGGGCGGTGTCAGGTTGCTGAGCAAAAGTCGTCCCGACACCTTGATCGGCGCCATGTGGGCCGTTGGCATGGCGGTGGGGATCATCCTGGTGGATTTAACGCCGGGCTACCATGCCGACCTGTTCGGTTACCTGTTCGGCAGCATCATGGCCGTATCCCGGTCGGATCTGTTGTTTATCGCCGTCATCGACCTGTTGATCCTGGCGATTGTTTATTGTTATCACCAGGAGTTGATGGCCATATCCTATGATGCGGAATACGCCGCGGTCTGCGGTTTGCCGGTTGTTTTTATCCGCGGTTTGCTGCTGGTTCTGGTAGCCTTGTCGGTGGTGATGCTGATCCGGGTGGTCGGTCTGATTCTGGTCATTGCCCTGCTGTCGATTCCGGCGGCGGTTGCCGAGGAGTTGACCGGTTCCCTGCGCTGGATGATGTTTTTGTCGGTCGCCATCAGTGCCGTTTGCATTGTGGCCGGATTATGGCTTTCCTTTATTTTTGACCTGCCGTCCGGAGCCAGCATCATTTTATTGACGGCCCTTGTCTACCTGTTGTTTATCAGCGGTAAAAGATTATGGATGCAATTCTCAAGCTAAGTTTAATTTTCGTTCGGAAGCTGGTGCTTCCGAATGAAGGTCAGGTAACCGCTAAAGGATAAAGGCCGCCGGTTGGATGCCGTAGGTTGAGGGGTGGTGAGTTGAGGTAATGTTCTTAAGGAACTTGCCGGTTTTCTCATTGCGGGTATTGAGGTTGAAGTTTTCTCGTTTCACGTATTGTCCATGGTCATCCTGTTCCAGCAGGGCGACTATGGGCCGATAGTCTTCCGCATTTTCAGGGGTTTCCAGCACCAGTCCCAGTTCGCCGGTATCCAGTTCCAGCAGGGTGCCGACCGGGTAAACTCCCATCATGTTAATGAAAACCTTGAGCAGTATGGGGTCGAAGTCGGTGCCGGAGCCTTCCAGCATGTGTCCCAGGGCTTTGTCCTGGCTCATGGCTGTCGGCCGGTATACCCGGGGAGAGGTGGTGGCATCATAAACATCAGCGATGGTTACTATCCGGCCAAAAAGGCTTACCGGATTCTTCCAGTTGATGCGTGGATAACCGGAGAGATCGTAGCGCAGGTGATGTTCAAAAGACGGCAGGATAATGTGAGCCTTCATATCCGGTGATGCCCGCAGTTTGAGGATCTGCTGGACGCTTCTCAAGGGATGGCTGCGCATCACAGCGATTTCCCGTTCAGACAGTTTCCCCGCCTTGTTAAGGACTTCCCTGGGAATTTCAACTTTGCCCACGTCGTGAAACAGACCGCACAATCCCAGGCGGTTCAGCAGTACTTTTGACAAGCCCAGCCTTTTTCCCAGACACATGGATAAAATGGCCACGTTGACTGAATGGGTAAACGTGTGGTCGTCAAAAACCCTGATGGTGCTCATGGCCAGAAACAAGGGTTCCTTGTCCATCAACAGATCCACCATGTTCTGGATCAGGCGAACCGGTCGTCGAACGCCCACTCGCTGCTGCTGCTGAATTTTATCGGAAACTTCTTTCAGGGAAGCCAGCGCCGAGCAGTAGGAAGAAGTGGCATAGTGCCTGGCCGTTTTCGCGGCTGATGTACCAGCTTTTTGCTGGTGATTGATTTTTGTTATTCTCCTGCCGCCGCTACCCGGACTTTCAGTGCCCCCGGCTGATTCTTTTGCTGCTTTCGATTGCTCTTGTGATTTGGAGCTGTCAATTGCGGGATTGGCTTTATAAATGGGGTCATAAAAATTATTTATACCTGCAGGCTGGACATATTCCTCTGTATACTCATTTTCCAGTTCAGATTCAAATACCAGTTCCAGCCAGGACAGCTCACCTTGTTCAAGATGATGATTCAGTGATGCTTCCGGTTCTTCTTTCAATCCTGCATTGTTAAGCAGCCTGGCTCCGGCAATAATTTGCTCGTCACTGGTTTCGTTGATGGACATCAGCAAGGTAATGCCCTGGAGGTGGCGTTGTGAACAGTACTGTTGAAAGGTACTGATAAGGGTTTCTATCATGGGGCGGTGGGGAAACTTTTCTTCATTAAGGAAAAATCTCCCATGGGCAACCAATAAAGATACCTGATTGTCATCTTTTCCGAAAGCGGTCACCGTCTGGCGCAGAGCTTCAACGCCACGGGCAACCAGTCTGTTGTTGCCTTGATGGATTTTCACGGTTTGCAGGAGGCCCATCAAGGCCCGCAGAAGGTCTTCTCCCTTACGGCACCAATGTTCTCTGGCGTCAATTTCCCCAACGGAAGTATTGGCAAAGCTCATCCTTTCCGCTCCCTGGCTTTACGGCAAGCCATTTTCAGCTGGGGGTTGAGGCTTTTGGCCGCCTGTTCCAGGACGGTATCGGCTTCTTTTTTATGCAACAGGTGCAGGGCCAGGGCTGCCCCTTCACGATGGGTGGCGACAAGGCCGCGAAAAATATTCCAGCCATGTTCCAACAACATTTTTTTCAAGAACGGTATACTCCGGCCGGAGCCGCAATGTCCGAGAGCCTGATAGCAGTTCAGTAGGTGCTGAGCTTCGTCGGCATCAAATCTGTGTTGGGAAAAATATTCCAGCAGCAGGTGTTCAGCCAGATTGCTTCGTTCCCGGCCCAGGTGGTTCAGCATCATCAAGCGAAGGGTTTCATGGTCGTCATCCAGGCAGTGGAGCAGTTTTGGTAAAATGTTCTGTTCACGGTTCAAAAGGATTTTGACGGCTTCTTTCCGGATGCTGAAACTTTGATGTTGTACTAGTTTTAGCAACATCTTGGTAGTCTGTTGATCGTCAACAGCGGCAATGACTTCGACGGTTTTCAGCACGACAGCGTCATCCGGGCTGTCCAGCAACGAGGTTAATGACTCAAGGTCGAGACGGGCAAAATTCTGGATAATTTTTTTTAGCATTTCCGGCAGTGGTCCCTGCTCATTCGCGGCCAGGAGAGGGATGAGGGTCTGGTTGGCAACCGGGGTCAGCTGCTGGCAGATGCGGGCCAGGGTCCGCTGCTGTACTTCAGCTCCATGCGCAATCACATCAGGCCATATCTGTGTCAGCACCTGCAGCGTTGGGGGGCTGGAAACAGTTTTAAAAAACCTGACAATCAATGGAGGCTCCCATTTTTTATCCGGACTTTTCCGGGCGTACATGGCGCGCAACGCTTGCAGGAGATTCAAGGCGGCGGGGAACTGTCGTTGAAATAATGCTTCTTTGAATTCATCCTGCAGGAAACTCAGGATTTCGGCAAAATCATTTTCGTTGGTCTGCATGTTAAGAATGCTGAGCAAAACCTCAAAAACGTTTCCTGACCGCGAACGTTGTTGCTCCTCAGCAACCATTTGTTGCAACCTTTTTTCTTCTTCCGGAGTCAAATGCCAGAGGTCATGCTTTACTTGGGGCAAAGGCACCGCAATTTCCAGGCTCTTTGAATTTCTCTTTCTTCTTTTTCCCGGTTTTTGTTCATCATTTGAGACTAGTTCCAGAGAGACTTGTGGACCTTCATTTTCAGTTCCATCAATCCTGCTGACGCCATTATTTTGGGGCATATCTTGGTTCATAAATTGTTTTTTAAGTTCATCTGTTGATCTATTGTCAGCAGGGCGCAGCGGGACAGCATTCTCCTGGCTGCCGCTTTCTCCCGCTCCTATCGTTCCTATTCCGGCCGCGATTTCCAGCTGGTATTCGCCGTTTTCCACCGTGCCATGGGGCTGAAACAGAGGGAAATCCAGAAAAATATCGGGATCAGGATTGATGTCCGCTGCTCCATAGTCGATATGGGAAAAATCTGCTTCCCAGAGAGCGGTAACCAGATCACCTTCGGCTTCTTCCTGGAGGTTTTTGTAGTGGTTGACGAGCTGAAAAAACCTTTTGATTTCATCTATTTCCAGTCCCGGCTGAAATTCCAGCCAGAGGATGCCGTCGCGGAAAGACATATATGCCAGGTTGCCGGCATCGGCGGGACCTTCATAAATCACCTCTTCCTCGTAAAGAAACGTATGCTGATGTACGATGATTTTCAGGTTGCCGTAATTGCCGGTAAAACCATTGAGTTCCTCAAACGCATGACTAATGGAGTGTCGGCAGACGGCATGATCTGCCGGGTAGAGGCAGCTGTTTTTTACCGCCACCACCAGGGCATTGACGGTCGTTTTTGCCGTTTGCAATTCAGTTGCCGTAATACCGCCGTCCGTCTCTGGTCTTCCTGTTTGAGGTTGAAGGGTCATGTTAATACTGTCCGGATACAAATGTTAATTTTACCTTATAATATCGTAAACTTATAAAAATACTTTAGCCTTTTTCCCAAAAGGGAACAGGAAAAATACCCTCTGACAGCGAGTATTCCTGATATAATAAAACAAAAATAATTGACTTACAATAGTAGTGGTGTTATTTATTTACTGGTCTTAAAAAGGAACAAACATTTTTTCTCAAAATATTTATCAAGTTAAGGAGGAAAACTATGCCAAAGAGAGCAACCAGGATAATTGACGGAGTATATTGGGTGGGGGTTAACGACCATGACACCCCCTGTTTTGAGGGCTTATGGGCCTTGCCCAGGGGAATGAGTTACAATGCCTATTTAGTGCGGGGCGAGGAGAAGACCGCCCTGATCGAATTAACCAAAACTACCTATACCGACGAATTCATCGGCCGGGTGGAAGAAATCATCCCCTTGAGTGAAGTCGATTACATCATTCACAATCACATGGAGCCGGACCATACCGGCGCCATCCCGGCGGTGTACAAGCTTTGTCCCGGGGCTGAAATCCTTTGTACCGCCAAGGCCAAGACTTTTCTTGACCAGTTCTACGGCGAGGGGGAGCGGGTGACGGCAGTGAAAGATGGTGACAGCATCGATCTTGGCGGCCGAACCCTGAAGTTTTTGAGCTATCCCTGGCTGCACTGGCCGGATACCATGTTTACCTACCTGGTGGAGGACAAGGTGCTTTTTTCCTGTGATGCTTTTGGTGGTTACGGAGCGATCGATGAGGCTCTGTTTGACGACGAAATGGATCTGGAACCTTACTGGCCCGAAGCCAAGCGTTATCTGGGCACCATAGTTGCTTCCTACCTGCAGCATGTGGTCAAGGCTATTGACAAATGGGTGAAAGGGGGTATGGGCATTGACGTTCTCTGTCCTTCCCATGGTCCGGTCTACCGGCAGAATCCCATGGCCATCATCAGCCGTTACCAGGAGTGGGCGAAAAATGAAAAAGAGGCCAAGGTGGTAATGATCGTCGGTTCCATGTGGGGCAACACCCATAGAATGGGAGACATCGTTCGCCGGCGGTTGGAGGATAAAGGCATTGAAGTAAAATATTTTGACGCCGCCAGCGCCGAGCCGGGGGCGATCCTCGGCGAAATGCTGAATGCCGGCGGCATCGTCTTCGGGGCGCCGACTTACGATGCCAACATTTATCCCAAGCTGGAGTATTACCTGATGCTGTTCAAGAGTAAGAAAAAGAACGGCTACCCGGTGGGGGTGTTTACCCAGAACAGCTGGAATGTCAGCGTCCTGCCCAAAATGGAGGCCTATCTCAAGGACATGAAAGCTGAAATCATCCAGCCGGAAGTCGTGGGGCATGGTGCCCCCGACCAGGAAGTGACCGAAGCCCTGCAGCAGCTGGCGGACAATCTGGCCGCAAGGATTACCAATCCCTGTGCCTGTTCGCTGGCGTAGATAATACATCACCCGGCTGCCTGATAGTTGTCAGGCAGCCATACTCCCAACAGTATCAAGGCAGACAATTGATACTTGCTGCCAAATAAGAACGATTTCACGGGATAATATTGCTGCTCAAGGCAGAGCCTTCAGGCTCTGCCTTTTTTTTGTAATTTCAGACCGGCAAAAAAGTGCCAATAAGCAGTTGAAATTTTCCGGCGGCAAGAGTATGAATTTATAGGTTTGTTTCAGCAGACCCCGTTCTCTCCACCAGTTTCCCCGATAATTTTGCTCAGGAGCCGGCTTATGGAATATGTCATCATCGGCAACGGCATCGCCGGGACCAGCGCCGCGGAGGCCATTCGCCGACTGGACCGGCAGGGTGCGATTACCCTGATTGCCGATGAGGACCAGGCTCCCTACTGCCGGCCGATGATCAGCAGCCTGCTGGCCGGCGACATTGCCGCTGAGCGCCTGGGCATCCGTCCCCCTTCTTTTTATGACGACCTGGACATCAAGCCGGTCCTGGGAAATCGGGTTCAGTCCGTGGATTTTTCGACCAGGAAGGTCCGGGTAGGAGATTCGGGTCTGACGGTTCCTTTCGACCGTCTTCTGATTGCTTCCGGGGCCGATCCCCGGATTCCCGCCGTTCCCGGTTCGCAATTGCCCGGGGTTTTTTGTTTGAGAACCCGCTCCCAGGCGCAGGATATCGTGGCCGCCGCCGGACGCAGCCGAAGGGTGGTGGTGGTGGGCGGCGGCCTGGTCGGCTTGAAGGCCGCCCACGCCCTGCAGAGCCGGGGACTGCAGGTGGTGATGCTTATTCGCTCCGCCCATCCCCTGCGCCTGCAGGTTGATGCCGATGCCGGTCGGATGATTCTGGCGAAACTGCGGGAACATGGTCTGCAGGTGTTGGTGGGGGCCGCAATTATAGCCTTTGAAGGCAAAGGCAGTATTATGCAGAATATTGTCTTGAGCGATGGCCGGACCATCCCGGCCGACCTGGTTGTCATTGCCAAGGGTGTCACGCCGGCGGCCGGTTTTGCCGCCGCTGGACCCATTGAGCTGGGGTCGGGAGGAGGCA
>Ga0256913_10001677_pt1 | contig 11314 bp, 8 predicted proteins | sample Axial_MatmetaG_FD_185970 | JGI IMG/M metagenome (GOLD analysis project Ga0256913, IMG submission 185970) | Deep-sea worm associated microbial mat communities from Axial Seamount, Juan de Fuca Ridge, Pacific Ocean - Axial_Mat | ecosystem: Environmental > Aquatic > Marine > Oceanic > Microbial...
TCCTCGGTTTACCACGGTAAACTACCGCGGATCCCGCGGGAAGTCAAGGCTCATTTTTCATCACTGACGGGATGCTGAAATACGGGTTTTAAGTTTTAGGCAAGAAAAGAAGAGGAAAAAGCTTGCTGCGGGGCCGATAAACCAAGCCTGCTTGGTGTCGCCCCCTTTGGCGTAGTCTTTTCAGAGTGCCGTCAATGTGTTGTCGTTGTTTGGGAGGGCTTGGAGTCACCCTTGTTTTCGCTTTGCTGGGCCACGCATTGTTTGAGAAATTTAATTTTGGAGGGAGGCAGGGAGCCTTTCTCAAGTTTCGCCTTAGCGAAGGCCATGATTTTTTCGTGTTGCCTGCAGTTGGATTTGAAAGACCAGTTGGCGGCGCCATCGACCAGCAGGTTGCGGACGTTTCTGTCATTGTCCATATCCCTACCGACGAATTGGAAAATTTTCTCCAGATATTTCGTGTCGGCAGTGGCGAAAAAACTCGTCCACCAGACGTCTAGTTTCGTGGGGGAGATTTTCGAGTCGTCGTCGATGAATTTAGCCAAGTCTGATTTCGGGTCCAATATTTTCCTCGCCATTTCCGCGAAAGGGGTGTCCGTTATCGAGTAGCCGTATTTTTTCGATACGCGCGCGATGAACACCGCCACTAGAAGTTTCGTGTCCGGGCGTTTGGCGAAGAAGTCCTGAAAAGGGACGATGTCTTTTTGGAAATTTTCGAATTCCTCCTTCGTCGGGGCCTTGTAGAAACAGGTCATTCTCTTCCCGAGTTTTTCAAGTTCCGAGCTCACGGCGGGCGCGGCAACGGCGGAAAACGCCAGGACGAGCAGAATTGAGAGCGTCGGGAGGGCGCGGCGCATGGCGATTCCTTTTTCTTGGGAGTTTTTATTTTGCGGGAACGGTTTCCTCTTCGTAAGAGGCGATTTGATCTTCCGTTTTCTCCAAAAGCAATGTTTTCGTCCTGCGGTTCGACATTTTCCCCGCGACGATACGAGCCATCTCGAATTCGTCTTTGGATATCAACGCCGGTCGGATATCCACTTCCTGTTGTATGAACATCACCGGTTTTGGGCTGGGGCCGAATATGTCGCGGTCGTTGGAGACGGAGACGGAACCGGCGCCGCAGGGGAGCGTCCAAGAATCCGTCGGGGGAGCGATTGGAATCTTTTTAGCGTATCTTTCCGGGAGAGTGAGTATATACGTGTTCGTTGTTTTCCTCGCCCGTCCGATCAGGAACGGTGTGTCTCTGGAATCGCTGTTCACGCCTAGCACGTCGCCCACGGATTTGGGTAGTTTCAGATATAGGTAGTTGTTTTCCACCACCGCGAAGCGCGGCACCTCGACGGAGAACGTCACCACTCCGGGATATGTTGAGAAGTTGGTTCGCAGTTTTCCGACCGGTTTCGCGGATTGCGCGAAATCCGCCACGAGCTCCTGGAAATGCCTTCCGCGTTCCTCGGGCGTCATTTCGGCGTATTTCCGGTTCCAAAGCGCGAAGTCCGCGCCGCGCAGGACGCGTTTGATTTTGATGGTAGCGTGCCCGTTTGGTTGGAGCATGATGGCGTAGATCGAGTCCATACCCGTTCTATTCTTTTTATCGACCTTGATTTTTCCTATTTTCCCGGAAGAGCAGAACAACGCGGCGTTGTCTTGGTCCGGCGAGGTTCCTAGTCGGGCGTATTGGTCCGTGTCGTTCAGATATATCGGTTTGCCGTCCGCGGGTGTGACGCTGACGAGGGGGCGGGTGAACACCCCTCCGACCGGAACGCCGTCCAAGCGTTTCAGCGAGTCGATGCCCGGGATAGCGCCCGAGAGCACCATTTCGGGTTCGAATCCAGCGGATTTCAGCATGGAGAAAAGCAGTATCGCCCTGTCCAGTGAATTGCCATAGCCGTCCAGGAGCGTTTTGTCCGCCGGAGTGGCGCATGAAAGGGGTAGCTTTCCGAATTCCGGTCCGGCGAGTTTGATTTTTTCCGCGACGAAATTCCTGATGGCGGTTATCTCGTCCGTCGGAGTGTGCTTTTTAGCTAGCGCGGCAAGTATCTCCACCGTTTTCGCCTCGGCGCGTTTTTGTCCCGCGGCCGCTTTCACCACGGTGTTCGAAACCGCTTTTGCGTAATCACTCCATTTTCCGGAGGAGACGACGCATGAGGGAACGAACGCCCACAAAGGAGGCATTCCACGCTCGTATCTCAATGCCGGGGCGGCGCCTCCGCGCCATGAGAAGCGCTTTTCGTCGTCCGAGACGGAGAAAGAGAACAGGGGCGTTCCCTTGCCCTCCTTGTTGGAGACCTCCAGTTTCATTCCCTCGGGGACGATGATATCGAGAGATTTTCCGTTTATGGGATCGAAATCCCTGAAAAACCTCATTATTGAGAAGAAGGGGCGTTTTTTGTATACCCGCGTGACTTTGTATTCGACGATGGAATTTTTGACTACGCCCGGGACTGAGAGCACCCGTATTTTTCCGGGAGGATACCGGGGAGCGGAACCGACCCATGGCTCGTCCATGATGTTCGTCTCTTTGGCGGAGACCTTTTTTACGGAACCGTCCGGAGCGGTGACTTTCACATACTCAACTTTCGCGTCTTCCCAGATTGGATTGTAGTGTATTGCGAGGTTTGAATAGCGTTTTTGTCCGGCGTAGGTCAGGATTTTGCGCTTGACCATGGTTGTCGTTTTCCACTCCGAGTCGTTTTTGACGACGCAGTTCGTTTTTTCGTTCAACACGATGGAGTTCGCGTCACGTTCCGACATCCTCCCTCCTCGGCGTAGGAATATAGGGGACTTTCGGTCGTCGTATTCTATTGCGCAGAGAGCGGATTTGAGGGTCAAGTATTGTTTCGGCGAGAACTCTACGGTTTTCAAGAGGAACTCGGAATTACCTTCCAAAACGCCGTTTTTGAATGAGAGCCCGCGATTCCAGGAAAGGACTTTGCCGTCAATCGGTTGCGACGCCGGGATCGCCACGACATCCTCCACCGCGTTGCCCAAATCCAACTCGAAGTGCTCGACCACGCCGCATGTCACGTCGGTAACGAGCGGAAATCGGCGTTTTCCCAATCCGGTTTTGCCCAGGACGAAGTTCACCATCCCGACCGAACGTCCCAACCACGGCGATGGCAGAACGACCCTGCCGTCACCTTTGACTAGAATATCCGTGGCGACGAATCTCAGGAATACCTGTAACGCCTTCGACGTGTCCCTTATGTTGGAGGGTTGTATGTTGTATTCGACCAGTCTAGCCGTCGGCGATATTGTTTTTATGACTCTTTCGAAGAGTTTTTTGCGGTCCGCGGGTTTTGTTCTGGCGAAATATCCGCGGTAGGCGCTGTCGTTTATGCCGTTGAATTTTATGGATGTCTCGGCGATCATCATTCCGCTTTCGCTGAGGGAGGCGTAGGTGTCGATCTTCACTAGGTTTTTATCCGCCGGGACAACGGGCGAGAGCATGAGGCTGGAGCCTTCCGGTTTCGCCACGAGATAGCTTTTGTCGCAGAGATACGCGGGCAACAAGGCCCTCGTGTTCTCGTTGGTGGGATCCATCAGCATATAGGATCCGTCTGGTTTCTCGACGCACGCGATCGCATGGTTGAAATATGGATTAGGGACGTTCGGGTCTTTTTTCGGTCCCGCCATGATGAGCACGGGATAGGCCTTCAATCCAGCCAATCGCAACATGGACACCAGGAGGGTCGCTTTATCCCTGCAGACACCGTTTTTACTGGCGAAAGTGTCTTTCGCGTCGTGTGGCTCGTAGCCCGGGGCCACGGTTTCCGTCGTTATGCCTTGGTAATGTATTTCCTGTGATACGAACTTGAATATGGATCGGATTCTATCGATCGCCTTTGGTCCGCTTTTGGAGACTATGTCCTGAATTTTCGCCTTCATCTCTGGCGACACCGCTTTGATATGGGGATCGCAAAGCACCCAATACCAGTTGGAAAGGTCCTTCCAGCTTCTGATCGTGCTTAGCAGAAGGCGTTGCGAAACCGAGAACATCGGGGGCATGTTCGGTTCGGGAAAGAGGCGCGGCACGTTCGAGACGTCCCAACGGTGTATGGTGGCGTGTTCGACTTTGTCGACCTTGTATTTTATGTTCCCCTTGCCCCCGTCCCGGACCTCTATTTTCGCTAGAGGTAACTCGTCCGGCGAGACCACTTCGATGGCCAGGTGTTTGATAGGGGATGTGTATTCAAGCTGGAAATAATCGCTCCAAGAGTTCGGGACCTTGGTTTTCACCGTGTTTCTGAGGGATACGTATCTGACGGCGTCGCCGATTTCCAGTCCCGGGATATTGATCTTCAGTATTTTGCTGTTCGGATTGTATATGTTCGTGCTCATTTGAGAGGCGTTCACCATCTCTTTAGAGTTTTTCGCCACATCTATCTCGATGGTTTTTCCACTTGATTTGATAACTTCAAGTTTTTTGAGCGAGACCTTGGAATAAGGGAGGGTGTAGTGGAAAGCGAGGGTGCGGTTGTCGCGTTTTCCCTTTTCCGTCAAGACTTTCACGCAAGTGTCGTCCCAAGTCGAGGAGGTTCCGTCCGGATTGTATTCAGTGAGGATGTAGTCATCGACGAGGACGTCGTCTGCGTTGGGATACTTCTCCTTCGACACCTCTTTCAGGGCTGCGAGGAGTTTGTCCGATCCTAGGATGCCGGATGAGTAGTCGTTCGAAGCGGCCGCCATCGGTTTAGTCCATTTCTTTTCCGTGGAGGCTTTCTTTTTCGTTTTCGTGGCCGCTGGAGTATCCGCTCTGCAGCCAGCGAAGCAGAACGCCGCGGAAAGCGCGGCGGCGATAACAACCCGTCCAATAACGCGTGGTGACTTCATATTAGCCATCCTGTCTTTGTCTCCTCGTTCTCTTTTCCATATCAAACGCGTCGAGCGCGTTCCGTTTCATGTTCCACCGTCACGACGTCGCGGCCATCTCCGAGTTGGCGTCCACCGCCTCTCTCCTCGTTCCGAAGCGGTTTTCCGGGGCTTTGACCCCGCGGACGTTGGTCCCTCCCCCCAGCCTTTTAGCGATTTCAATCAGTTCCCCGTCCGAGTATGTTTTCTCTTCCGCGATGGATGGCTCCAGCGTGTCGACCGGATGGAATTGCTGCAGATACCATTCATTCACGCCCAGCTCGTCAAGCTCCCTCCTCATCTCCGCCAAGTCGTTGAAAGAGAGCAGTTTCCGGTGCACCGTGGTCCTCACGTCAATCGGGAGACCGCGTTCCACCGCGAACGAGATGAGGGATCGGACTTTCCCGGCGACATCCTCGATTTTTGAATTCGCGATATCCGCGTATTTCGACGCCGGGGCTTTGTAATCGATTCCCAGCATGTCGACAAGCCCCTCCTCCGTCATCGCCATCGTCTTCTCCGGATTGCCGCCGTTGGTGTCGAGTTTCGTCAGAAAACCCAGCGACTTGATGTCCCGCAGGAGATCCGGCGTTCCGGAATGGATTGTCGGCTCTCCACCGCTGACGACGACTCCGTCCAGGCGTCCCTTGCGGCTTTCGAGAAACGCGATGAACTCGTTCCTTCTCATTTCCGGTTGGGATTCCGGGTTCAGCACCAAGTGTGGATTATGACAGTATGGGCAACGGAAATCGCAGTGTCCGGCGAACACCACGCAAGCCATTTTCCCCGGATAGTCGACCAAGGAGAATTTTATAAGACCTCTTATTTCCATAATTCAAGTATCCACGCTAAGAACCCATCCGCCAGTCAATGGCGGATAGGTCCCGTTCGATCTCCTTCCGTTCCGGGCGACGCGTCACGCCTTATGCCACCCGCTCCTCTTTCCTACGCTTGTCCAATTCGTAGGTTTTCCTGTCGAGGAACTCTTCTTTTTTCCCTTTGTTCCAGTTTCCCACCGGACGATGGTAACCGCACACCCTGCTGTAAACTTCCGTCCTCCGCCCGCATTTAGCCATCTTCTGGCCCTCCTTTCCTATTCTCCTTATCTCCCTTTCGCGGCGCCGCGGGTGGCTTGCGACGCCGCGTCTCCGTCGTTTTCCGATAATGTCCATCTCTCCCTAGTTGGTTCTCACGCGCTCAACACCCTCAGTTGGTCCGGTGTCAAAGGTTCCCCTTCATCGTCGCCATAGGGGCATTCCTCGTGTTCTCCGGGGATGTATCCGTGCACGGGGCACACGCTGAAGCTCGGCGTGATAGTGAAATACGGGATTTTGTAGTTTTCCGCTATTTTCTTGACCAGGGCCGCGACCTGCGCGGGATCCTCTATCCGCTCTCCGATGAAAGAGTGGAACACCGTTCCTCCGGTGTATTTCTCCTGCAGGGGTTCTTGGATGTCCAACGCCTCGAAAAGGTCGTCGGTGTAGCCCACCGGCAACCACGAGGAGTTCGTGTAATACGGTTGGGTGTCCCCGGCGCAGATGATTTCGGGATGTTTTTTCCGGTCGAGACGCGCGAGACGGTAACTCGTACCCTCCGCCGGAGTGGCCTCGAGGTTGTAGATATGCCCCGTCTCCTCTTGATACGTGGCGATACGGTCCCGCATGAAATCGAGCACCTTGAGAGAGAAATCCATCCCGTCGGGGTCGGCCACGCAACATCCGAGGAAATTCAGACACGCCTCGTTTAGTCCTACGAGTCCTATCGTGCTGAAGTGGTTTTTAAGCGAGCCAAGATATATTTTAGTGTATGGTAGCAGGTCGCCGTCGAGATGCCGTTGCACCACTTTGCGTTTGATCTCGAGAGAGTCCCTCGCCAAGTCCATCAGCGAGCCCAGTCTGGAGAAAAACTCGTTTTCCGTCTTCGATATGTACCCCAAGCGGGGCATGTTTACCGTCACGACGCCGATGGATCCGGTTTGCTCGCCCGCTCCGAAAAGACCGCCGGTTTTGTTGCGGAGTTCGCGGACGTCCATCTGCAACCTGCAACACATGCTGCGCACGTCCCCAGGATTGAGGTCGCTGGTTATGAAATTCTGGAAATAGGGAATCCCGTATTTTCCCGTCACCTCGAAAAGCAGTTTCGCGTTGTCGGTGTTCCAGTTGAAATCCTCCGTGATGTTGTAGGTCGGGATAGGGAAGGTGAATATCCTGCCGTCGCAGTCGCCCTCGCTCATCACGTCCAGAAACGCGCGGTTGACGACGTCCATCTCCTCCTGGTAGTCGCCGTAGTAGTCGCCGTCTTGGGGTTCACCGCCTATCACCACCGGAGAATTGGCCAAATCCTCCGGGACAACCCAGTCGAACGTGAGATTGGTGAAGGGGGTCTGCCCCCAGCGGCTGGCGATGTTCAAACCGAAAACGAATTGCTGTATGTTTTGGCGGACTTGCTTGTAATCCAGACCGTCGGACCGCACGAAAGGCGCTAGAAGGGTGTCGAACGAACTGAACGCCTGCGCTCCGGCCCATTCCGTCTGCAACGTGCACATGAAATTGACGATCTGCCCCAGGGCGGTGTCGAAATGTTTCGCGGGCCCCGCGCTGGCCCGTCCCTCGCGGCCGTGGAATCCCTCCATCAGGAGCTGGCGCAAACTCCACCCCGCGCAATAACCGATTATACCGCTGGAAAGGTCGTGTAAATGGAAGTCGCCCTCTTTATGGGCCTCGGCGATCTCTTCAGGATACATGTTGGAGAGCGTGTAGTTCGCGATGACGGAACCGCTGACGTGGTTCAAGAGGCTGGCGTAGGAATATCCGGCGTTGGAGTTCTCGTTCACGCGCCAGTCATGGAGATCGAGATAGGAGGCGACCAAATCGTGCGCGTCCATCATTATCCGCTTCCCGTCACGGAGTTTTTTGTGTTGCTCGCGGTAGAGAATGAAAAGTTTAGCGGTCTTCGACAAACCACGCTTGATGAAAGCGCGTTCGACCATGTCTTGAAGCAACTCGATGTCCGGTGTGTTTTCCTGTATCTTGGTCTTGGATAAACTGCCCAGAACATCGTCGCGTATCGTGCGGGAAAGTTTCGCGTTTTCCATGCCGGAGGCTTTGAGCGCCTTGGCCGCAGCTATACGTATTCGTTCCGCTTCGAACTCCACTACGCGACCGTCGCGTTTGCGCACATGGGCGCACGGTTTACTTTCTCCTTCCGACATGACTTTCCGTTCCCCTGACAGCTCCCTGCCCGATGACCCGACAACTTTCCGAGAGGCGGGGTGACATCCCCCTTGCGGGGCCCGCCTAGAGATTCTAAGCTAACACACGGGGTTGTGGTTGGCAACCGCCAAACAACAATATGTTGTGTTTTTTTCGTGAAAAAGGCGCAAGCTATTGAAAGTCAATGCGATTTGGGAGTCAAAAGGTCTGGAGAGCTTGATTCCGCGTGTTGTCGATGTAGGGTTCGCTGGAGAAATCGAGAGAGCTCCGCGCGCGGTCCGCGCGGTTGGCGTTTCGTTGGGAAAATCTTTTTTTGACATGTGCTTCGGCGTATTCCGCGTCGGGCGGTGGGCTTGGAGACGGTATTTTGGAATTGGTGTCGCCAAAAACGAAAATACATCCTTCTTTGGACGACGCGGTGGCGTGGCGTTCCGAGCTCCGCTCGGATGGCAGGAGGCTCGTGGCGACCAACGGTTGCTTCGACATTCTCCATCGTGGGCATGTGGAATATTTGCACACCGCCCGTTCCTTTGGCGACGCGTTGATTGTGGGATTGAACTCCGACGCGTCGGTGCGGGAATTGAAAGGCGAAGGACGCCCCGTCAACGACGAATACGCCAGGGCGTTGGTTTTGGCGGGATTCTATTTCGTCGACGCCGTCGTGGTTTTCGATTCGTTGAGATGCGACACCCTGCTCGACGCGGTTCGCCCTGACATTTACGTGAAAGGGGGGGATTACGATCTTTCCACGATGGACCCGGGAGAAAGGGCCGTGCTGGAACGGGTCGGAGCCAGGATTGAGTTCGTGGATTTCGTTCCGGGGTTTTCCACCACCGGAACCATAGGGAAAATGTCGGCGGGCGAAAAGAAGTGACTCCCGTTTCCGGCCCTCCCCCCATCCATGGCGGAATTTCCTTGGAAAACATGGTGTTTTTGTATTCGATATGTTGTTGGCAACCCGGAAATCCACGGTTTCCGGACGATCAGTATGGAGAAAGCGGATGGATGGGATTGGAATAACTGTTTTGGGTAGCGGTAGTTCGGGGAATTCACTCCTGCTGAGCGTGAACGGCGAAAGCGTTCTCGTGGACGCCGGATTCTCCCGGAAAGAGATGCTGGCGAGGCTCGCCACCGCGGAAATCGACCCCGCCCAAGTCTCGGCCCTGCTGCTAACACACGACCATTCGGACCATGTCAAGGGGGCAAGAGTCCTCGCCAACCATTTGGATATCCCAACATTCACCACCGCCATCACTTTCAAAACCCTCGAAAGCAAAAAACTCATCGGCGGAATCGTGGAGCTGTTCACTCCGGGAGCGGAATTCGAGGCGGGACCTTTCAACGTCCGCTCATTCGCCGTCCCGCACGACGCCTTGGAACCCGTGGGATTCGTATTCTCCCCCATAGGCGAGAATTCCCCGAAAGTGGGCGTGGCGACGGATTTGGGGCACGTGAACAACCTCGTCAAAGCCAGACTTGCCGAATGCGACGCCCTGGTGCTCGAATGCAACCACGATATCGCAATGCTCAGGGCCTCCGACAGGGCTATCAGTCTGAAACGACGCATAATGGGGCGCTTCGGGCACCTCAACAACGATGACTCCATGGAGGCCTTGGCGGATCTCCTGAACCCAAACTCCAAACACCTCATCCTCTACCATCTCAGCGGAGATTGCAACGACCCGGAACTCGTCGCGGAAATCGCGGAAGCTAGATTGGAGGAGCTCGGACGCTCCGACGTGGAACTCGCCATCGCTCCGCGCGACGAACCGTCCGAAACCCTGTGGGTGCGCGCCGATTGATAAAGCGGCCCCCCATAAAATACTTTGAAAACGACGCGTTCACCCCCTTGCCTACACGTCTTCCGAATGCTAGAAATAAAGACCGCCGCCGAGGGCGGGTGGAAGAGAAAAATTGAAACACGCGAGGAGATTTGAGCATGCCATTGGACAAAGGAAGCACGGCGTTGACGATTTTTAGGCTGGAAAAACCACTCCCGGACGACGCGTTGGAGCGTTTCTCCGCCAAAAAAGCGATAAAATACGACGAGACAGGCCTGGAGGACGAAACCGGATGGGTTAGCGGCCGACACCTCCTCGAACGGAGAATCGACGATGAAACATCCATCCTCGGAGGAGCCTACAACCTGAACATGCGCGTCACTAAACGTGTCGTGCCTCCGGCTTTGCAAAGAGCTCTCTGCCGCGAAAGGGAACTCGAATACATGCGAGAACGCTCAACCGATTTCGTCCCGAAAAACGTCAAAAAGGAGATTTCGGAGTTCGTCGTGGAAAAACATATTCACATGATCCCACCGGCTCTCTCGGGCGTTTCGGTCGCCGTGGACCGCGTGGGCGATTTCCTTTTCGTTGGAACCTCCTCGGGCAAAGCCCTGGATATGTTGTTGACGCTTTTCTACGACACTTTCGAAATCGATCCCGAAAAACTGGATTTCGCGAATATAGCGTCAAGAATCCCAGGCGCCGAAGATGTGACGCCCAAAGTGGATTTCTCCGAGATATCGTCGGAGGAGGACTACATTCCAGGACGGGATCTCCTGACTTGGCTGTGGTACCGCGGGGACAACGAGATTTTCGATTTCACCGCAAAAGACGGAACGGAGTTCAAAGCCGTCATTTCTGGCCCGTTGACCTTGGCGATGGTCGATCCTGACGAGGGAGCCAGCGAGGCGATGATTAAAAAAGGCGCTCCCGAGCGCAGCGTGGAGGCGAAATCCGCGCTTGCCATCGGGAAAAAACTCAAAAAGGCGAAACTCACGATATCGGAGAAGGACCGCGTGTGGGAAGGCGGATTCAGCGCCGACCTCTTCAATTTCACTGGATTGAAACTCCCAGCCACCGAAAAAGGCGGCGACGCGGATTCGACGTTCGAGGAACGAATGAGGTCGCTCAGATTCCTCGTGGCGGCTCTCGAGGCGATAGTGGAGAAGTTCATCAACGAACTGAAATCGGACGACTGGGACGCCAAACTCAAGGAAATCCAAGCCTGGGCGGCGACTAAATAGGGCTTGCTGAGAAACTATCCAACGCCTTGAATGCTAAAATACGGGTTTTAGGTTTTAGGCGAGGAAAGAAGAAGAAAAAGCCCGATGGGGAGTGGAAGAGCCGAGCGCGTCTTCGACTTTTTCAGCAAACACTAGGCGGGAGACGTTCGAAAAGCCTTTCAATAAACCGCTAATCACGCGGGGGCAACGCGCGGTTTCCGCGAAACGCCGTTTTGTATTTCAACGCGTC
>Ga0256913_10001678_pt1 | contig 11314 bp, 6 predicted proteins | sample Axial_MatmetaG_FD_185970 | JGI IMG/M metagenome (GOLD analysis project Ga0256913, IMG submission 185970) | Deep-sea worm associated microbial mat communities from Axial Seamount, Juan de Fuca Ridge, Pacific Ocean - Axial_Mat | ecosystem: Environmental > Aquatic > Marine > Oceanic > Microbial...
TCAGATTCTGCCGGATGGTGAGGCCTTCATACAGCGAGAACTTCTGGGCCATGTAGCCGATCCTGCCCCTGGCCTCGGCCCGGGCCACCCGCAGGTCAAGCCCGGCCACGCGCAGGGTGCCGCCGGATGCGGGCAACAGACCGCAGAGCATGCGGAAGGTGGTGGACTTGCCGGCCCCGTTGGCGCCGAGCAGACCGAAGATTTCTCCCTTGCGGACTGAAAAGGAGAGGTTTCTGACCGCGTAAAAATCACCGAATTTTCGTTCGAGATCATGGACGACAATGATCTCCTCCTGGTCATCAGGTGAAATTTCCGCCGGTAACACCAGGGCTGTCCCGTTTTTGGAATTTTCTTTTTTTTCACTCCGCAGCAGATAGATAAAGGCGTCCTCAAAGCGCGGGGCCACGGCCAGAACCGTGACCTGATCCTCGGGACGTGAAAAGTTTTTTTCCAGCTCGGCCGCCTCTGCCGGCTGATCCGTTACCACCCGCACATGCTCGCCGAGAATCAGGGCATCGACCACGCCGGATACCGTGCTGAGCCGTTCCTGCAGGGCCCGCCGGTTGCCGGAGGCGGGCCGGACCTCGAAGGCATGTCCGGCCAGTTTTTCACTGAATGCAGTGGGCGGAGCCTGGCCGAGCATTGTGCCTTCGTTGAGAAGAATCACCTCGCCGCATCGCTCCGCCTCGTCAAGATAGGCGGTGGAGAGGAGCACGGTCATGCCCTCTTCCTCGACCTGGTGATAGACAATACTCCACAGCTCCCGGCGCGAGACCGGGTCAACCCCGACCGTGGGTTCGTCAAGAAGGAGCAGTTGCGGTGGCCTGATCAGGGTGCAGGCCAGGCCGAGCTTCTGCTTCATGCCGCCCGAGAGGCGGCCGGCCAGCCGGTCCATGAAGGGGGCCATGCCAGTCATCTCCATGAGCCGGGCATAGCGTTCCGGACGGGCCGTGACCGCAACTCCCTGCAGATCACTGTACAGGTCCAGATTTTCGCGAACGCTTAAATCCTCATAGAGGCCGAACCGCTGCGGCATGTAGCCGATCATGGACTGGATGGTCAGGGATTCATGGGTGGCGTCGTGGCCAAGGACGCTGATGGTGCCGCTTTCCGGAACCAGCAGACCAGCGGCCAGGCGCATCAGGGTGGTCTTGCCGGCCCCGTCCGCGCCGATCAGGCCGGTGACAATACCGGGCCGGATGGAAAAGGAGAGGGTATCCAGGGCAGTGATGGTGCGGGTGCCGACCTGGAAGCGGATGGTGATGTCCTGGACCTGGAGGGGCGGTGCGGTCGACCGGGCAGTTCCAGCCGCCAGGGAATCCGCTGCGTTATCTGTCTGTGCAGACATCCTGGCGGAAGACCGGTCCGGAGGGTTTGGGCTGCTCCATATCTATGCGGACCGTGGCCGGCATGCCGAGGCGCAGTTCATCCTCGGGATTACAGACAAAGACCCGGGCCTGGTAGACGAGGCGGGTACGCAGGGTTTCGGTTTCAACATTTTTGGGGGTGAATTCGGCGGTGGGCGAGATATAGCCTATCCAGCCCCGGTACTCCTTGCCGGGAAAGGAATCGGTGCTGATCACGGCCCGCATGCCGGGCACCACCTTACCCAGTTCCGTTTCCGGGATATAGATCCGGATCCAGAGCGGATCGGTCTGGGCCAGGGTCAGGGCGGGCGCATTGGGAAAAGCCATGTCGCCGGGTTCCATGATCCGGTCCCGGATGACGGCATTGACCGGGGCGAAGAGCCGCGTATCGGCCAGCGCCTTTTTTGCCTGGACAACCGCGGCCTCGGCGGCTTTTTCCCTGGCCTCGGCAGCAGCGATATCCTCCTGGCGGGGACCAAGCCGGGCAAGTTCAAGGGTCTGCCTGGCCGCCTCGAGGCTTTCCCGTGCCGCCTTCCAGGCGGTGGCTGCATCATCGACCTTCTGTTTTGAGGTCGCCTTTTTTTGCAGCAGGTGCTCAAGACGCCTGAGCGTCACTTCCGCATCCTTGAATCTGGCCTCCCCGGCCCGTACTTCTGCCTCTGCCCGGGCGATTTCCTGCGGCCGGGAGCCTGCCTTCATGCGCAGCACCACCTGCTGCCGGGCCGTCAGTTCGGCCAGGGCCTTGTCAAGGGCCGCCTGATACCGGACAGCATCGATTTCCGCCAGCAGATCACCCTTTTTGACCCGGTCCCCCTCCTGGACATGCAGTTTTTCCAGGCGGCCGCTTTCCTGAAAGGCCAGTTGGATCTGGCGGATATCCACATTGCCGTACAGGTGGAGCTGGCTGTCCGCCATTTCCCTGTTACGTTCGTGATAGAAAAACCAGCCACCACCGGCCAGACCGGCCAGAAGGACAAGAATAACCAGTGGTTTCCGAGTCGTTCCCATGCATACATCTCCACGGAGAGGATTGTGTGTTCGGCGCTGTGTCAGTGAACCCGATATGCCGCCTGCCGGGCCAAAGGATCAGGATTTGTGCATGACACTGGTGGATTGAGAAAGAGATCCAGACCCAGTATCCTGAATAATACACCGGTGTGGAGTGGTCAAGGTACAATCTTGTCGGCCTGGCCGCATAGTGCAGGCCTGAACGAGGCGGCAGGTGCTTTGCAAGCTTTTTTACCCGGTCGTCTTGCCTTCCCGCCAATGGTGCGCATAGTGTCAAGCAGGCGGAAGCTGCCCGGCCGGCGAAAGCTGGACAGGCCTGGTTGCGGGGAGGACCCAGGCGCGGAAAACGGCGTTATGGCATCAAATTATGGCCTGGGAGGCACATTATGGGAAAGAAATTTATTATCGAGACAATAACAGGGCGGGAAATTCTTGATTCACGCGGCAACCCCACCGTTGAGGTGGACTGCTGTCTTCAGGGAGGTGTTCGCGCACGGGCGGCGGTCCCCTCCGGGGCCTCGACCGGCAGCCGCGAGGCCGTTGAACTGCGGGACGGCAATATCCAGCGCTATCATGGCAAGGGGGTCCTCAAGGCCGTGGCCAATGTCAACGAAACCATAGCGCCGCGTATTATCAGTATGGACGCCCGCCGGCAGGCACTGATTGATATGGCCATGTGCGAACTTGACGGCACCCCGAACAAGGCCAGGCTGGGAGCCAACGCTCTCCTCGGCGTTTCCCTGGCCGTGGCCCGGGCAGCTGCCAGGGCAAGCGGACTGCCTCTTTTCCAGTATCTCGGCGGTCCGGCGGCGACAAGGTTGCCGGTGCCGCATATGAATATCCTCAACGGCGGTGTGCATACCCACTGGCAGGGCGCTGATTTCCAGGAATACATGATTGCCCCCTATGGCGCCAGAACCTTTAGCCAATCCCTGGAATGGGGCACCTCGGTTTATCATGCCCTGCGCCGGCTACTCGAGAAGCGCGGCCTTGGTGTCGGTGTTGGCGATGAGGGCGGTTTCGCACCCCGGGTAGCATCCAACGAGGAGCCCTTTGTCCTGATCATGGAGGCGATTGCAGCGGCCGGACTGAAGCCGGGCCGGGATATCGGCATTGCCTGTGATCCGGCGGCCAGTGAGTTTTTCGAGGGCGGCATCTATCACCTGAAAAGCGAAGACCGCACGCTGACATCCGAGGAAATGGCAGCCTGTTACCGGGATCTGGCTGAAAAGTATCCCCTGGTCCTTCTGGAAGACGGCATGGCCCAGGATGACTGGCAGGGCTGGAAAATTCTGACCGATGATCTTGGCGGCCAGGTGGAGCTTGTGGGCGATGACCTGTTCTGCACCAATGTGCGCCTGATTGAAAAAGGCATTGAAAAGGGCGTTGCCAATGGTGTTCTGATCAAGCTCAACCAGATCGGCACCCTGACCGAGGCCATGGCCGCGGTGACAAAGGCGCGCAGGCATGGCTGGGGCGCCTTTGTCTCGCATCGGTCCGGAGAAACGGTTGATTCCTTTATTGCCGATATGACCGTGGCCCTGGACACCGGCCACCTGAAAACAGGGGCCCCGGCCCGGGGAGAACGGGTGGAAAAGTATAATCAGCTGCTGCGCATCGAGGAACACCTCGGCGATGCGGCCAGCTACGCCGGCCGGGAGGCCTATGTGATCATCCCGGCATAGGGATGTCGCGATACTTGCGGCCTCTGCCTGGCCGATAATTTCGAGAAGGAGGTACTGGTCCCATGAAAGAGTATGCTGCCGGTCCCGTGTCCGGGCTGCCCGGGGAGCTTGCCGAACTGCGCGAGCTCGCCCTTGACCTGCGCTGGTCATGGAGCCATACCGCAGACCGCCTCTGGGAGCAAATTGATCCCGAACTCTGGGATCGCACCCACAATCCCTGGCTGATCCTCCAGACCGTGGGCGGCAAGCGGTTGCGCCGTCTGGCCGCTGATGCCGATTTTGTCAAACTGCTGCGTGTCCTGCGCCGTGAGCAGCGGTGCGCCCATGACCGCACCGCCTGGTTCCAGCAGGCCTGGCCGGATGCCCGCCTGCGGAAAATTGCCTATTTCAGCATGGAGTTCGGCCTTGATGAATCCCTGCCTATTTATTCAGGCGGTCTGGGCGTGCTGGCGGCCGACTACCTCAAGGCGGCCAGTGAACTGGGCCTGCCCGTGGCCGGCATCGGGCTTCTCTATCAGCAGGGCTATTTCCGACAGGGATTAAGCGCTGATGGCCGGCAGCTCGAATTTTTTCCCTATAATGATCCCACCCAGCTGCCGGTGCAGCCGGTCCGGGATGCCGAGGATGAATGGCTGATCATAGAGGTGGCCCTGCCTGGCCGGACCCTGCGCCTGCGCACCTGGCAGGTTGTGGTCGGTCGGCTGCGGCTCTACCTGCTCGACAGTAATGATCCCTTAAACAGCCCGGCCGACCGGGGCATCACCAGCGAGCTGTATGGCGGCGGATCGGAAAAACGACTTCAGCAGGAGATGGTGCTGGGCATTGGCGGCTACCGTCTGTTGCGGGCACTCGGAATCAATCCTGAAATCTGTCATCTCAACGAAGGGCATGCGGCCCTCGTGGTGCTGGAGCGGGCCCGCTGGTTCATGGAAAAGGAGCAGGTTCCCTTTGCCGTGGCCCTGACCGCCACCCGGGCCGGTACTCTCTTTACCACCCATACACCCGTGGAGGCCGGCTTTGACCGGTTTCCCCCGCAACTGGTCCGCCAGTATCTGCTGGCCTATGCCGAGGAGGGGCTTGGTATTTCCTTTGCCGAGCTGCTCGCTCTGGGCCAGGCCGATGGCGCCAGCTGCGCGGCTGACAGTCTGTTCTGCATGGCCCGGCTGGCCATGCGCGGCTCGGGCGCTGTCAACGGGGTCAGCCGTCTGCATGGCCAGGTGAGCCGCCGGATCTTTCAGCCCCTTTTCCCGCGCTGGCCGACCTGCGAAGTACCGGTCAGTCATGTGACCAATGGCGTCCATGTGCCGAGCTGGGATTCTCCCGAGTCTGACCGGATCTGGACCAGCAGTTGCGGCAAACAGCGCTGGCGGGAGGAGCTTAAGGATCTCGAGGATTCGATAATGGGGCTTGGTAATGGGGAATTGTGGGAAATGCGGACCGCAAACCGGCAGCGGTTTATCACCTGGCTGCGCAAACGGCTGCAGTGGCAGCAGGCCCTGCAGGGGTCGGCTGATGGTCCCCGGCCGGCCCTGGAAACGGTTTTTGATCCCAATGTCCTGACCATCGGCTTTGCCCGGCGCTTTACCTCCTACAAGCGAACAGACCTGCTCCTCCATGACCGGGAACGCCTGGCCCGGCTTCTGACTTCCGGCGAGCGGCCGGTGCAGCTCATCCTGGCTGGCAAGGCACATCCTCTTGATCAGCGGGGCAGAGAGATGATAGAGGCCTGGATACGCTTTATCCGTGAGTTCGGGCTCGGGCGGAAGATCGTCTTTCTTGTCGATTATGACCTGCTCATGGCCGAGCATCTTGTCCAGGGGGTGGACCTGTGGATCAACACCCCGCGCCGGCCCTGGGAGGCCTGCGGCACCAGCGGCATGAAGGTACTGGTCAACGGTGGCCTCAATCTGTCCGAGCTGGATGGCTGGTGGGCCGAGGCCTGGACGCCGGAGGTGGGCTGGCCGCTTGGCGACGGCAGGCTGCACGATGATGCCGCGGCCTGGGACAGGCAGGAAGCAGAGGCTCTGTATGATATTCTTGAAGGGGAAGTGCTTCCCGCCTTTTATGATCGGGATGTGAACGGTATTCCAGGCCGATGGGTCGGGATGATGCGCCGCTCCATGGCCACGCTCACGCCCCGTTTTTCCGCCAACCGCATGGTGCGGGAATATATGAAAAAATACTATCTGCCCATGACGCAATCGGTTCTTTTTCGCCAGCAGATTCCCGGCCGGTGCGCGGCGATAAACGACGCCATGGACCAGGTGCGCCAGCACTGGGGAGGCCTGCACTTTGGCCGCCGCGAGGTTGAAGAAAAGGACGGCTCTCTCTTTTTCCGGATCCAGGTCTATCTTGATGATCTGGCCAGTGACATGGTTACGGTCCAGCTCTATGCAGATGATCAGGAAGGGGGTGGCTGCGAGATCCACGGGATGACCCGGACCGAGCCCCTGGTCGGGGCCGTGAACGGATATCTCTATACCTGTCAGGTCAGAACAGAACGGCCGGCCGGGGAGTATACGGCCCGGATTATTCCGGCGCTGCCCGGGCTGGCCATCCCCCTTGAACTGGCCATGATCCTCTGGGAGCGCTGATTGATTTTTCAGCAGGGAAATCGATCAGGGCTCCATCTCCTCCAGTTCTTCTGCCTCTCCCATCTCTTCCACTTCCCGCATGATCCAGCGCCGCCGGCTGAAAAGCACCTCGGCCAGAAAGACGGCCAGGTACAGGCCGCCGATCCAGTACAGGCTCATCCGGCTGGACTGGTACAGGTAAACAATCAATGCCAGCCAGGAGGCGAGCGTGCAGGCAAGGCCGGTCGCGGCCACGGTAATGGAGGCATCGATCCGGTCGCGCAGTCTGAGCGCCGAGAGGTTGATGGCCGCAAAGATGAGCAGAAAGGTGGAGCTGGCAAAGGAAGAGATAATGGTCAGGTCGGTGGTGTTGACAAAGACAATGGTCAGGGCCGTGATAACCAGCAGGCTGACCCAGGGGATATTGCTTGTCTTGCGGCGGAAGGCAAAGACCTCGGGCAGGGCCTTTTCCGTGGCCATGACCATGCCCAGCCGCGCCGTGCCGAACATGGTGGCGTTGATGGCCGAGGCCGTGGAAAAAAGCGCGGCCAGGCCAATGAGCAAAAAGCCGGCCTGACCGAGAAAGGGCCTGGCCGCCACGGCCAGGGCGTATTCCCTGTACTTGATGATCTCCCCGGGCAGCAGGTTGCCCACCGCGACCACTGAAACCAGGATGTAGACGGCAATGGTGATCGCCACGGACCAGAGAATGCCCCGATGCAGGTTGCGCTCAGGTTCCACCATCTCGTTGGCCGCATTGGGGATCAGTTCAAACCCCTCATAGGCGACAAAGATCAGGGCCGCGCCCATGATAACGCCGCCCATACCCTTGTTGAAAAGGGGCAGGAGCAGGTCGGCCCGGGCGTGGAAGACGCCGATGATGCCGAACAGAAAGAGGATCAGCATCTTGACGGTGACGATGATCAGCTCGCTGGTGCCGCTGGCCTTGACCCCGTAGAGGTTGATGCCGAGAAAGGTGAGCAGAATCAGGCTTTGCAGAAAGTGATGCATGGAGCCACTGTCGCTGCCGCCGCCCAGCATGGCCGTACCGTACACGGCAAAGGTATAGGAATAAAGGGCCATGGTGCCGATATAGCCCACCAGGAGCAGCCAGCCGCCCAGGCCGGAGATATTGGGATGGCGGAAGGCGTGCTCAAGATAGGTGAATGAGCCGCCGTCCGAACGAAAGGCCATGCCCAGGCGGGCATAGGAGAGTCCGGTCAGCAGGGCGATAATGCCGCCCAGGGCAAAGGCGACAGGTGCCGCATGCCCGGCCTGGGTGATGGCCAGGCCGAGCACGGAAAAGATACCGCCGCCCACCATGCCGCCCACGCCCATGGCGATCACCTCTTTTAAGCTCAGGAGTTCTTCTTCCCGAACAGCTGCGTGGGCGGTGGTGTCAGTCATGGCTGCTTTCCGTTATGATGCGGCTGCCGTCTTTTTGATCAGTTCCTCGACCTCCTCGCCGCTGATCACCTCTTTTTCCTCCAGCAGCGTGGCCAGGGCGTCGAGAATTTTTCGTTTTTCATTGATGATATCGGTGGCCCGCCGGTGCTGTTCCTCGACGATCTGGCGCGCCTCCTCGTCGATCATGCGCGCGGTCTCCTCGGAGTAGTTACGTTCCTCCTGGCCCTGGATGCCGAGAAACTGCAAATCCTGGTGCCTGCCGTAGGTGAGCGGTCCCAGTTTTTTGCTCATGCCCAACCGGGTGATCATGGAGCGGGCGATCTCCGAGGCGCGTTCCAGGTCATTGGAGGCACCGCTGGAAATATCGCCGAAGATGATCTCTTCGGCCACCCTGCCGCCGAGGAGGATGGCGATCTGGTCTTTCAGCTCCGCCTCGGTGGAGAGAAATTTTTCATCTACGGGCAGTTGCATGGTATAGCCCAGTGCGGCCACGCCGCGTGGAATAATGGAGACCTTGTGGACCGGCTCGCCGGTGGGCACGGTCTCCGCCACCAGGGTATGGCCTGATTCATGGAAGGCGACCCGGTGTTTTTCCTCCGGGTTCAGGGCCCGGTGTTTCTTCTCCGGCCCGGCGATCACCCGGTCGATGGCGGCCTCGAAATTGGCCATGGTGATCTTGTCAGCCTTGTGCCTGAGGGCATGGATGGCGGCCTCGTTGCAGATGTTTTCCAGGTCGGCGCCGACAAAGCCGGGCGTGCGTCTGGCAATAATGGAGAAGTCCACGTCATCGCCCAGCTTCAGTTTTTTGGCGTGCAGTCGCAAAATGGCCTCACGGTCCCTGAGGTCGGGCTTGTCGACCAGGATCTGGCGGTCAAATCGGCCGGCCCGCATCAGCGCTTTATCTAAAATTTCCGGCCGGTTGGTGGCCGCCATCACCACTACGCCGGTGGAGGGATCAAAGCCGTCCATCTCGGTGAGGATCTGGTTAAGCGTCTGTTCACGTTCATCATGGCCGCCCATGACCGGCCCGATACCGCGCGCCCGGCCAATGGCGTCCAGCTCGTCGATAAAGATGATGCACGGCGCCTTTTTGCGGGCCTGCTCGAAAAGTTCCCGTACCCGGGCCGCGCCCACGCCGACAAACATCTCGATGAACTCGGAACCGGAGATCGAGAAAAAGGGCACCTCGGCCTCGCCGGCCACGGCCCTGGCGAGCAGGGTCTTGCCGGTGCCGGGAGGGCCGACCATGAGCACGCCCTTGGGCATGCGGCCGCCCAGTTGCTGGATCTGGGACGGATCTTTTAAGAAATCAACGCTTTCCTTGAGCTCCTGCTTGGCTTCCTCCAGACCGGCCACATCGTCAAAGGTGACCTTGGGCAGGTCGGCCGGGTGGATATGAATCTTGTTGCCGATGTTGAGTACATTGCCCATGGAGGAGCCCATCCGTTTTGCCATCCAGCCCCAGAAGAGAAAGAGCAGGCCAAAGGGCAGCACCCAGTTGGCGATGAACTTGCCCAGCCAGTTGGTGTTCTGGCGCACCGTGTACTTGACCCCGTTCTGCTCCAGGGTCATGGCCAGGTCATTGTTCCACATCAGCGGCACGGTGATGAAATGGCGCGGTTTGCCCGTCTTCTCGTCCTTGAGGGTCAGGGCGCCGGTGATGACCCGGTCGGTGACCACGGCCTCGGCTACCTGATGTTGTTTCACATAGGTGAGAAAGTCGCTGTAGGGGATCTCCTCCTGCCTGGCCTGCAGATATCCCTGGTAGAACTGGAATGAGATCAGGATGAAGAGCACATACATCCAGAAGGTGAAATTGGGATTCTGCCAGAATTTTTCATTGGTGGTCTTGTTGATCTCGATTTCCGGCTTTTTCCCGTTACCGATGGTGAAGTTGGTTTCTTTCATGGCCGCTCCATAGCTGGTATCTCGGGTTCAGGGGAAGATAATGCTCTCTAACCGGCAACAATAAGCAGGAACCTGCCAATCCGCAAGCCGGATGAGGGCGGCAAGCCGATTTGTGATTACCACCAATCTTCAGAAAACAGGAAGGGACCCGGCGCGAGACATTGATCGGCCATGTTGGATATGGCGCAGAGCGCCAGGGAGAACGTTACACAGCTTCGCGGTGTAACGAGGAAACCTTCTCGCCTGTCATTCCCGCGAAGGCGGGAATCCAGGACTGCGGGAGATGGCGTTGCCCATATTCCGGCTTGCGCGGGAATGGCTCGCTTCGTCAACTCCAGGTCTGCTTTTGGGGATAGATAGCGGCTGCTGAGTTTTGGTGGTAATCACAATAATTAATTTCTGCCTGCAGGGCCATGCAAGGATGCTGGCTGTCACGGCAACATGGTTATTGGGGCTGGCATTGTCCGAGCTGAACGCGATTTTCTGATATGTTTGTCTTAGGTTTTTTTTGTATCGGTCTTTTTCTGATCATTGCCCAGTCCACCATTTTTATGGTGCATCCGGTCTGGAGCGGTGCCCCGGACCTCTATTTTATCCTTGTCGCCTACCTGGCCTACCGGCATGACCTGTTGCGCAGTTTGATTATTCTCTTTCCCCTGGCCATGATTTTTGATGTCCTGTCCGGCCTGGTTCTCGGTATGTATCCGGCCCTGTTTCTGCTTGGTTTTTTTGTGCTCAAATTCCTCAGTGACCGTCTTCCGGTCCGGGAATCCCTGTATCAGGTGCCCATGATCGGGGTGGTCTATCTGCTGGTCAGCTGGATTGTCTATATCTGTATCAGCCTGGCCGCACCCGAACTCATGGTTCCCTGGTCCTGGCCGGTCATGCTCATGCGGGCCCTGCTGGTCGCGCTGTTTTCCTTTCCACTGTTTCGTTTTTTTGATTTGTTCAGCCGCGGCATTGCAACCAGGTTTTCCGGTTTCAAACGGCCCCGGCTGCACAGCGGCAATCGCTACCGGGAGTGATGAACGTGATCGGCCTGCCCGGAAAAAAGAAAAGAAACCAGAAAAGATGCAAGCCCCTTCTTGAAGATGATATTCTCAAGGAGCCGGGCATTACCCTGATGGCCGCCAAAGACGATGGCGAGCTGGATTTTTTCCGTAAACGCGCCTTTTATGCCGCCTTTGTCATCATCTTTTTCTTTGCCATTCTCGTGACCCGGCTCTGGTTCCTCCAGGTCCAGCAGGGCGAGAAATACAGCCGTCTGGCTGATTCAAACCGGGTCCGCTATCTCGAAATAGCCGCGCCGCGCGGAAATATCCTCGACAGCGAAGGCCGGGAAATCGTGACCAATCGTCCCTCGTTC
>Ga0256913_10001679_pt1 | contig 11305 bp, 5 predicted proteins | sample Axial_MatmetaG_FD_185970 | JGI IMG/M metagenome (GOLD analysis project Ga0256913, IMG submission 185970) | Deep-sea worm associated microbial mat communities from Axial Seamount, Juan de Fuca Ridge, Pacific Ocean - Axial_Mat | ecosystem: Environmental > Aquatic > Marine > Oceanic > Microbial...
ATAGCTATACCGCAACTTTCGAAGGAGAGACATTAACGCAGGTACTTGAACTGCTCAAACACTCTGCACCTATTGAGTATACCATATTCCCCCGGAAAAAGAACAACAACAACAACACTTTTACTAAAGGGAAAATTGAGATAAGACTACGAAAAGACTATAAAAACAAACTCTCCAAAAAAACAACTATTAATCAATAATCAAATGCCTATGCACTAATTAATCAAAACCCATTATTTAAAAAGGCAGAAAAGTGATGACGCACCTTCCTGCCTAAAAGTTCGGCTCAATAATGTTTTTCACTCCATTCATTGAGCATAATAGATTTATAAAAACCTAATAAACATTACAAAATTATGAAAAAAAACGAATCTTTTACAGGAATATGCCTGAAAAGGTGTTATTCTTCAAAAATTGGAAAAGTTATGCGACTAAGCTTTTTTCTATTTCTAATTGGGACACTAAACTTGATTGCATCCAACTCTTATTCCCAAAAGACAAGGATGTCTCTGAATATTAAGCAAACTTCGGTTAAAGATGTATTAAAACATATAGAAAATGAGAGTGAATTCTATTTTCTGTATAACAACAAATTAATTGATGTAAACAGAAAGGTGGATCTGAATATTAAGAATAAGAAAATAAAGGACATTCTTCTGGAAATATTCAATGGAACCGATGTGCAGTTTTTAGTTATGGACAGACAAATTGTGTTAACACCTAAGGATATAATAAAACATGCCGATGAAAACAATTCTCTGCTTCAGCAAAGCGTTACGGTATCCGGCCTGGTAATTGATGAATCAGGAGAGCCAATACCGGGTGTGACAGTTCTAATTAAAGGAACCAATCAGGGGACTATTACAACAGAAGATGGTAAATACTCGTTATCTGCTCCTGCTGATGCGGTTTTAGTTTTCTCATTTATAGGGATGAAAACTCAGGAAGTCCCCATTGACGGTAAAACTAATATCAATGTCACTCTACAACAGGAGGTCATTGGACTTGATGAAGTTGTAACTATAGGATATGGCACAAAAAAGAAGATTAATTCTACAGGATCAATATCAACAATTGCCTCAAAAGATCTTGCTCAAACATCTGTCACAAACCTTAAAGATGCAATAGTTGGACAAACATCCGGTATTATAGCCGTAACACCCGGAGGCAGTCCCGGAACCGGGGCTCAGATACAGATACGCGGTATGGGAACACTGCAAAATAACTCTGTTTTAGTTTTGGTTGATGGTGTAATCCGGGATTTTTCCCAGTTGGATCCTAATGAAATAGAATCAATTAGTATTCTTAAAGATGGTGCTTCTGCAGCTATCTATGGTGTTAAAGGTGGTAACGGAGTTATTCTTGTTACAACCAAGCGCGGAAAAATGGGAAGACCTAGATTCACATTTAGTTCTCAAACAAGTTTCCAAAGTGTAACCCGTTATCCCGATCTTTTGAATTCATATCAGTACGCAACAACAAGTAATCAGGGTTACATTAACATGGGGCTAGATCCAAATGATCCTGCAAACCAGGGTAAATTCTTTTCCCCTGAAGAAATAAACACTTTTAAGTCAGGTGAGATTAATACTCAGTTTTATGATCTGCTATTTGATATGCCTGCCATAAAAAACCACCAGAACCTTAGTATCTCCGGTGGATCTGATAAGATAAAATATTTTTTCAGTGGAGGTTATTTAAATCAGAACGGACTGATACCAAACTCTTCTTTTACAAGAAACAATCTGCGCTCTAATGTTGATGCAACCATTACTCCTCATTTCAGTATCCAGGTTGACCTTGACGGCAGAATCGAAGACAAGGACAGTCCCTCCTATGGAGAATCAACCATTTTTCAGCACATGGTACGTGCAAACCCAACACTAAGAGCTTATGACATAAATGGAGTTCCTCTTTACATTACAGCCCCTCAACCTCTTGAAGAGGCCAAACAAGGAGGTGTAAACAATTGGAGAACAACTGTAATAAATGCAAAATTCAACGCATTGCTTAAGTTTGATTTTATAAAAGCTCTGCAAGGGTTATCGGCAAGATTTACTTATGCCTATGGCGAAACGCATATCAATAACAAATACTTTAGAAAGCCATATATCGTATACAGAGATGACAATAATGACGGGATAGCTGAAGACGATCCGGTATCATCAGGAGGAGCTACCGAGCTCCGTGAAATAAGCACGATGAACCACGGTTATACTCTTGATGCCGGTTTAAATTATGACCGCACTTTCGGGAATCATAAAGTAAGTGCATTATTTTTATACGAACAACGGGAATCAGCAGGCAAATATCTTGATGGTTACCGGCAGGGTTTCATATCTGATATAATTAAGGAGCTCTTTGCCGGAGACCCTGAAACTGCAACTAATAACGGGTTCTCTAACGAATTAGGATACCTGAGTTATATAGGACGTTTAACTTATATTTTCAAAGACAAATATATTGCAGAGTTTTCGGCCAGGAATGATGCATCCGTACTGTTCCCCCCTGAAACACGTTGGGGTTTCTTCCCGTCATATTCTTTAGGTTGGAGATTATCAGAAGAAGGATTCATAAAAAATAATTTTGACTTTATCGATAATTTAAAAATACGTGCATCATACGGAAACCTTGGTACCGATGCAGGTGCAGGACAGTTCTCTTACCTTGACCAGTATAAGTTTACATACGGGGCCTTGATCAACAATCAGATAACTACCGGATTAACTAAAAAAGTTGAGCCAAATAAAGATATTACATGGGAAAAGGTTTCCTCGTACGATATAGGACTTGAAGGTATATTCTGGAAAGGCTTACTGGGTTTTGACATTGCGTACTTCAAAAAAGTCACAAGTGACATATTAGCACCCAAAATTATCTCAACTCCAATGACTTTCGGAGCAACACTACCTCCTGTCAACTATGCGGAAGTTGAACTTAAGGGATGGGAATTCAGTCTTTCCCATGTAAACACTATTGGCAATTTTAAATACTCTGTTAATGTTAATTTTACAAAATCTGAGAATAAAGTTCTGGAAATCGACGATCCTAAAGATCAACTGGAGCATTTGATCAGAAAAGGCAAACCACTTGATTTTTATGTTGGATACAAAACTGATGGCCTGTTCCAGTCTGACGAAGAAGCACAGAATTACTATCCTCAGTTCGGTAATAACCAGGTAGGCGCCGGAGACATTAAATATGTCGACAGAAACGGAGATAAAGTTATTGATGAAAATGACCTCGATGTGATCTCCCTTGATTCATACATGCCAAAAATAATGTACGGATTGAATTTCAACTGTCAATGGAAAGGTTTCGATATGAACTTCCTTTTCCAAGGGGCAGCCAAACGTAAAATTATGCTAGGAGGCCCGGCCAGAGTTATGTTCACAATTGGTGAAAATAATTTTTATGACTTTTTACTTGATTCCTGGTCTCCTGAAAATAAAGGTGCTGAATTTCCTCGTGCATGGAGAGGAAATAATATAAACAATGACAGAGATTCAGAGTTTTGGCTCAGAGACGGAAGCTATCTGAGATTAAAAACTATTGAGCTAGGTTACAACTTTAGCCATATCATGAAAGGCATTGACAACCTAAGACTATTTGTTTCAGGATTTAACGTTTTCACTGTTGACAAACTTAAGTACTTCGATCCAGAAGTAGGAAACGGTATCGGAACATACAATGTGAATGCGAACGCGCAACACAATTATACCACATGGGGAACTTATTACCCTCAACAAAAAAGTTTTAACATAGGCATTAACTTAACTTTTTAAATCTTACAGAAATGAAACGATATAAAATTTTATTCATAGTACTCATTATAAGCATGCTCCCGCTGAATTATTCATGTGAGGATGTGCTTGACAAGAATGACCTTACCGGCATGGCCTCTGACCTTGTATGGGAAGATGAAGCATACATTGATGCTTATGTTTCAACATTATACTTTCACCTTAGAGGATGGTTAGATTCTTATACAGGCGGATTCAGAGTTATGGATGATATAGCTGATGAAGGCAGATCGGGTTATGCGAGTTTCCTGCCAAATAGTATTATGCTTCCCGGTTTATTAACAGCAGAAATGGATGATCAGATTCATGACATGCACTATTGGCAGATGTATAAAGAGATACGTTCATGTAATGAATTCTTTAGCAACATGGAACACTCTTCACTGGACAGTAAAGAGATAAAAACATTAACTGCCGAAGTTCGCTTCATAAGGGCTTTTCACTATTTTGAACTTGTTAAGCGTTATGGTGGTGTTCCCTTAATTTTAATACCACAGAAACTGGATGATCCGGATATTTTCCCGTCAAGAAACACCGTTGATGAGTGTTTCAGCTTTATTATCGATGAATTTGACCAGGCAGCTAAAACATTTAAAGAAGTCGATGTTGTTAAAACTAATACTGCACGAGCCGGCCAGGGAGCAGCACTTGCTTTTAAAACCAAAGCATTACTATACTATGCCAGTCCGCAGTTTAACACAAGCAATGATCCTCAAAGATGGCAAAAAGCTGCAGAAGCCGCAGAAGCCGTCATCGACCTTGGCGTCTTCAGCCTTGATCCCGACTTCAGTCAAATATGCAGAAGAGCCAATGACGAACTGATATTTAAAAAAGAATACAAACTTCACTCTAATCCATCACCATGGATCAAATACGATCATGGAAGATCTACAGGATATCTGCCTTTGGCACATGCAAGAGGAGATGCAGGATACAGCTATCCTGTTCAGGAATTTGTTGATGCCTTTCGCATGAAAAACGGACTTAATATCTCTGACGGCGCATCCGGATATGACCCCAAACGCCCTTATCAGGGAAGAGATCCAAGATTCTACTCTTCAGTCACATATAACGGTGCAGTTTTTATGGGTGATACCGTTTGGACCTATGTTGGTTCACCTCCGGGTTTATGGGGCGACGGAATATCCGCAAATCCATTTACAACGAACACAGGTTACTTCTGCCGCAAAATGATAAAAGAAGATCTGCCTGATAACTATTGGGGATTCAGGGATGATGATACTCCATTCCCGTTCATGCGATATGCTGATATTCTTTTGATGTATGCCGAAGCAGAAAATGAAGCTTCCGGACCGAATGCAAATGTTGTTAACACGATTCAACAAATCTGGGACAGAGCAGGATTGACAGGAAAAGTTCCATCCGGTTTATCAAAAGATGAAATGCGTACATTAATTCATAATGAACGATATGTTGAGTTGTCATTTGAAGAGCATCGTTACTGGGATCTGCGACGCTGGGATGAGGCAAAAACAAGACTTACCGGAACAAAATTCCATGGCATGAGAATAACCCTGGATACTATAAGCACAGCCCCTCTTGTGCTTGATACAATATATTCTAAAGTAGAGGTTGACATATTCGTTCCGGAGTTTAAACCGTATATGAACTTTTTACCTATCCCTTATTCGGAAATGTTAGCTAACCCTAATCTGCAACAAAATCCTGGATGGTAGTATGAATTCATTATTGGAAAAATAAATTCACAATCATTAGTGGCGTAGCTTTAAGACAACCCCGGTATTAACCCAAGCTCTGCAATAAAAATCAAATTGATTTTTTATTGCAGAGCTAAAAAGAACAACATCCATCTTGGTCAATAACCAAAATAGTGTGGGTCCAAATCAGGTTCAACATCTTAATTGATAATACCTGCCGGGGTTGTCTTTTATTTATATCAAAGCAAGATAATTGTTAAAGTTATGCTTTATAAACATTTTCACATATTCGTTTCTATATTAACCTATGAAATTAATACATTATTATACTATTATAATTGCTCAACTATTAATAGGGATTTCAGGTTGTAAGTCATCATATCACGACAACGACAAACCATTATATCTAAATCCGGAGATCCCTGTTGAACAGCGCACAGAAGACCTCATGTCCCGTATGACACTGAAAGAAAAAATAGGACAAATGTGCCAGTATGTTGCAATTGAGCACTTCAAACATTCACAACAAATACTGCAAGGGAAAATATCTGAATCAAACGACCAGTATGGGTATTATCCTGATCTGACAGTTAAAGATATTAAAGATTTAATACTAAAAGGAGAGATTGGTTCATTTCTGCATGCCAAAGACCTGAATGAAGCTACTGAATTACAAAAGACAGCCATGCTGTCGCGATTAAAGATTCCGTTACTGTTCGGAATAGATGCTATCCACGGTCATGCAATAATAGAAGGTACTACTGTATATCCCACACAACTCTCCTTATCCTCAACCTGGAATAATGCCCTGCTTTACAAAATAGCAAAAGAGACTGCTCAGGAAGTCAGAGCTACCGGAATGCACTGGACCTTTTCACCCAATGTTGAAGTTGCAAGGGATTCGCGCTGGGGAAGAACAGGAGAAACATTCGGCGAAGACCCGTATCTCGTATCCCGGATGGGAGTTGCCTTTACAAAGGGATATCAGGGGAACTTCGGCAATGAAAATATTCTTGCCTGCGCAAAACATTTTGTTGGCGGAGGTGAACCGTTCAACGGCACGAATGCAGCCCCGATCGATGTATCGGAACGACAATTAAGAGAAATCTGGTTTCCTTCGTTCAAAGCTCAGGTTGATGCCGGAGTTTATACTTTCATGGCTGCTCATAATGAGGTGACGGGAGTTCCTGCTCATGGCAATAAATATCTGTTGAATGACATTTTAAGAAAAGAATGGGGATTCAAAGGTTTTGTAGTATCCGACTGGATGGACATTGAGCGCTTGTATGATCTTCATCATATTGCGACTACACCCGAAGAAGCAATAAAAATATCGGTTGAAGCAGGCCTGGATATGCATATGCATGGGCCCGGTTTTCTTGAACCCGTCTACAGATTGGTCAAAAACGGAGAGATACCGGAAAATGTTATCAATAAGTCTGTAAGCAAAATACTAAAAGCTAAATTCATACTTGGACTTTTTGAACATCCTTATGCAGATAAGACAAAAGCTACAAAAATAATCCTTTCTGAAGAACACAAAAAAACGGCGCTTAAAGCAGCTAGAGAATCAATCATACTTCTTAAGAATGAAGGCCGGTTGCTACCATTTAGAAACAAAAAGAAAATTCTAATTACCGGGCCAAATGCAAACAATGAGCGAATTATGGGTGACTGGGTGATAAAACAGCCGGATAAAAACATCATTACTCCTTACGAAGGCATGAAGATGATCTTCAACGACTGTACCGTCGATTTCATCAGCAGCGGTGAAAATATGCTGTTCCCTGACTATGAAAAAATGAAACTTCCTGTTGCAAAAGCTTCGGAATATGATGTCGTAGTTGTCGTTGTGGGTTCAAACTCTTTGAGATATCAGAATAGCGAAAAAACCTGTGGTGAAAACATCGACCGTGCAAACATAGACCTGCCCGGCAATCAGTTAAAGCTCATCAAAGAGATATATGCAAAAAACAAAAATATTGTTGTGGTGCTTGTAAACGGCAGACCTCTGGGCGAGCCCTGGATCAAAGAAAATATTCCTGCAATTATTGAAGCGTGGGAACCCGGAGCTTTCGGAGGACAGGCAATTGCAGAAGTGATAAAAGGAGATATAAACCCGTCAGGCAAACTGACGATCTCTATTCCATACAGTTCGGGTCAGATCGCATATTTTTATAATCACAAACCTTCCTCCTTTTTCCACCCTTACAGAGATGTGCCATCAAAACCTTTGTGGTATTTCGGATATGGACAGAGCTACACAACCTACAAATACTCAGACCTGGCTGTACCTGAAAAAGCAAATATCAGAGATACAATAAGAGTTTCAGTTAAGGTTACAAATAAAGGTAAAATGGACGGTGATGAGATAGTTCAACTTTACATCCGGGATGATTATTCATCAGTAACCCGTCCCGTGAAAGAATTAAAAGGCTATAAGCGTGTACATCTTAAATCGGATGAAACAAAAAAGGTCTATTTCAAGCTTCCGTTTTCCGCATTTGCCTTTTACAATCTTGACATGAAATATGTAGTCGAACCCGGTACATTTACCATTATGGTCGGTTCATCATCAAAAGACGAAGACCTTTTAAAAGAAACACTAACTATAAATTAACAAAAAAATACTATTCGCAAGAACTAAAATTTGTGTAATCCGTAGTTAAATAAAAAAACAGATGAAAAGTATATTTACAGTTATCATTTTCTCAGCAATACTTGCCGGTTGTGCTAAAAAAGAAAAAAAGACAACCCTTTCCGGAAGCAAACCTAATATCGTTTTTATTCTGGCTGATGATCAGGGTTACGGAGACCTGAGCTGTACGGGAAATCCGGTTGTTAAAACACCTAACATGGATTACATTCACGACAGATCGGTACGTTTTACCGATTTTATGGTCAGCCCGACTTGTGCACCGACACGTGCTGCCATATATTCGGGAATGCACGAATTTAAAGCAGGTGTTTACGACACCCGCCCTCCTCGAAACCATATGGATACAAGCATCGTATCTCTTGCCGAAATTCTTAAAAAAGCTGGTTACACAACCGGCTTGTTCGGCAAATGGCACCTCGGACTCGACAGTATTCACCGGCCTGAAAACCGAGGTTTTGATGTGGCTTTGACAAGCATCGGCGAGAAAGACTACATGAAACATTTTAACCCGCCTCTTGCCCGAAACGGTGTTACCGAAATTCACAAAGGTTACAGGCCTGACATCCTGTTCTCTGAAGCCATGAAATTCATAGAAAAGAACAAGGACACAACATTCTTCTGCCACATTCCCACATTTATCCCTCATGCTCCTCTCGATGTTCCAAAGAGATACAGCGACAAATACAACGGGAATAAATTTTTCGGGATGATCGCCTGTCTTGATGAGAAAATAGGGATGCTTCTTGAAAAACTGAAAGAGCTGGATCTCGACAAAAATACTCTTGTAATTCTCATGAGTGACAACGGAGCAACATTCGGTGCCGACATATACAATGCCGGCATGCGGGGAGTGAAAACAACTGCCTGGTACGGGGGTACACGAACTTTCTCCTTTTGGTACTGGCCCGATAACCTTACCCCTAAAGATGTTAACGCACAAACGGCCCATGTGGACATACTGCCTACACTTGCCGATATTGCAGGATATCAACTATCCGAGAAAACCAAAAGATCACTTGACGGCAGATGTCTTGTTCCATTGTTAAAAGATGCCAATGCACCCTGGCCCGACAGAGTTCTGTTCACTCATGTCGGCCGATGGAAAGAAGGCGCTATCGATCAACATAAATACTGTCAATGCAACGTACGACGGGGAAAATATGTTGCTGTAAGAATAGAGTATTGCGATGATCCTCATTGCTGGGCCGAATGCCCTATTTTCAAAAGAGTACAGGAAGAGGACAAACCGGGATACTACTCAAAAAAGTATGCAAAATTCAATTATGCCGTCACACCTAAAGGCGAATGGGCACTGTACAATATAAATACAGACATGTCACAGGAACACAATATTGCCGACGAACACCCGGATATAGTCATCACTCTTTCCGACAAATATGAAAAATGGTGGAAAGAGATCTACCCGAAAGTGGACGGAAAATAAAAACAACCAAAATGAAAACAAAATTTCTTATTCAAATAATACTTTCAACATTTCTGATCGTTTCATGTAATCTTAAACCGGAAAAAGAAGTATTACCTCCTGCTCCATATGGCCCTGTACCCGATGAAAGGCAACTTAATGTTCAGAACCTCGAATTTTACGGGTTCTTACATTTCTCGATCAATACTTTTACCGGCAGACAATGGGGACTGGGAAGCGAAAGCCCGAAGCTTTTCAATCCAACGGCATTTGATGCCGACCAGATTGTTAACGCCTTAAAGGCCGGAGGAATGAGAGGGGTAATACTTACAGCAAAACACCACGACGGATTTTGTCTGTGGCCTTCTGCATTCAACGAACACTCAGTAAAGAACAGCCCATGGAAAAACGGGAAAGGCGATGTAGTGCGTGAAATTGCGGATGCCTGCAAACGACATGGCATGGCTTTCGGAATATATCTTTCGCCATGGGATCGTAACCACGCTGACTACGGCAGCCCTGCTTACTTAAAATATTACCAGAATCAGTTAGATGAACTGTTGTCAAACTACGGAGAGATCTTCACCCTTTGGTGCGACGGAGCTAACGGAGGCAGCGGTTATTACGGCGGGGCCAATGAAGTTCGCAAGATCGATAACTCAACTTATTACGACTGGGACTATACCTGGAAAATAGCTTATGATCTTCAACCAAAGCTCTCGATATTCAGCGATGTCGGCCCCGGAACACGATGGGTGGGTAACGAAAGTGGTCATGCCGGCGACCCGTGCTGGGCCAGGTTTACCCCTGTGTCAAAAAACGACAAACCGCCTGCCCCGGGCAATATCATACCGAAATTCAATTATACCGGTCAGAAAGACGGGAAATACTGGATACCTGCTGAAGCTGATGTTTCGATACGTCCGAATTGGTTCTATGTGCCTGAAGACGACTCATTGGTAAAAAGTCCGGAGTACATTTTACGTATGTATTACGAAACGATCGGACACGGAACAACCTTTAACCTTAATGTCCCGCCTGACAAACGCGGATTGATACACGAAAATGATGTAAAGTCACTGACAAGGTTCAGGGAAATACTTGATAAAATTTTCTCAATCAACCTTGCCAAAGATGCAAAAATAGAGGCCTCAGATGTAAGAGGAAAGAACGTAAAGTACTCGGTATCAAATCTCATTGACGGAAACAAAGAGACCTATTGGTCAACTGATGACGATAAAAAAGAGGCATCATTGATTATTGACTTCAACAAACCTGTAACTTTTAATGTGATTGACCTACGGGAATATACACCTCTCGGACAAAGAGTTGATACCTGGACTTTCGACAAATGGGAGAGCAACAAATGGGTTGAGTTTGCCAAAGGAGAGGCAATAGGTTTACGACGAATATGGAGAGATGACAAAAAGATAACAACACTAAAATTAAGAGTTAGGTTCTCCTGCTTTGAATGCCCGGCTATTTCCGAAGTCGGTGTTTACATCGAACCCGATGGGCTGGTTGTTCCTCCGATAAACAAAAAGTAACATCTAACAATGAAAAGTAAAAAAACATATACGAAAGCATTTCAGGAAAAAATTGAAAGCATGTCACCTGTTTTATTCAACTTTGCTGTAATTATACTTCTTTTTATTACTGTCAGTTCATGCAACAACAATAAATATCAAACCGGAATAATTGACTATCCTGCTACCACACCCACAATATGGAGATCAAAGCC
>Ga0256913_10001680_pt1 | contig 11303 bp, 13 predicted proteins | sample Axial_MatmetaG_FD_185970 | JGI IMG/M metagenome (GOLD analysis project Ga0256913, IMG submission 185970) | Deep-sea worm associated microbial mat communities from Axial Seamount, Juan de Fuca Ridge, Pacific Ocean - Axial_Mat | ecosystem: Environmental > Aquatic > Marine > Oceanic > Microbial...
ATCCCGGCCACCCATGTATCTTTTACAGCCTCTTTTTCTATGTTGAATAAAAGGGCTATCAGTTCTGCAGAAAGATAGTTACTGTCTACGCTATTTCCTGGTGTACTAAAACAAAAAAACTTTCTCCACACAATTTTCGATACTTCCGGGTCATCCACTTCAAATTGATAGCGTGCCACTATCCGCTTTAATTGCTGTAGTGAAATAATACCATTTTTTTGTAGAAGTTGCATAGACTCTTTTTGCACTATGCCATTTCCCCCTCTGCCAATCTCTTCAAGAAGCAGTTCCTTTAATCTCTCGGGGTCTACAAGATTATATTCCTGGGAAAGGGTTTCAAAGAGTTGGTTGGCTGCCTGATACTGCATCTGCATCGTTGCATTCTCTTCATACCCGAGCCAATTGATGTTAATACCATTAGCCATGGGACGGCATGCTAGAACCATTTGAAAGCGGCCATCCGGGGAGGCTAGTGGTAATGGTGACTGATAGAGTGTCTGGTAGAGTAGTTTCTTCTCTTTAAAATTTTTTATCACTTTTTGTATATCTGTATAATAGAGATCGCCCTGTATAAGTGCATGGGTGGTTACAGCACTTTTCCTCGCTTCACTGAAATAGTTCAGAAGTACACCGGTAAGCCCCATCAATACAGCTAAAACCGAAAGTGTAATGAGAAGGGCAAATCCTCTATGTTTTTTAGATATAAAAAGAGGTTCAGATTGTCCAGGTTTATCCATATGCAAGCTCTATTAAAGTAAAATTCATTGATTTAAAAATGAAGTGATTATAGCCAAATAAACTAAGGAAATGTCGTATGCAAAAAAAACGAAGTGTAGAAAGAGCAGGATTTTCTCTGATAGAACTCTTGATTGTGATTGTTATTTTGGGAGGATTGGTTGCTGTTGTCGCCCCCGGATTGATGGATTCTGCCGACCAGGCAAAGCGTGATACGGTGTGCCTTAAAATGAACGATATCGGTAAACGGCTTGATATGTTCAAGCTTGACAATGGGGTGTATCCTGAAACGGAGGAGGGGCTTGAAGCGCTCTTGAGCAACCCTGACAGTGAAAAATATCCGAATTACAGGGCCAAACCCTATTTGAAAAAACTGCCAAAAGATTCCTGGAGGACCCCTTTTGTCTATCTTAAAACCGGAGAGGGGTTTGATTTGATCAGCTTTGCGGCAGACCGAAAAGAGGGGGGAGAGGAGAATAACAGAGACATTCGATTCTCCGAATGTAACAAATAATCCTAGCTTGTATGTTGCATTTCAATCAAAAACAGAGGGGCGCTTTTTCACTGCTTGAACTGCTTATTGTCATTATGATCGTCTCTATGGTCTATTACCTTGGTTTTGAAGGTGTGGAAACAGAGAAGAAGAGGGTAGAAGCCCTGACACCGGATACATTGAAAACAACGCTTGTAAAAAGTGAAGCATTTGAGGGAGAGGCTACCCTGCTCTGCGTAGACCAGTGTAAACAGTGTTATTGGCGCGCTTCGCAGGAGGGGGTGTTTCATCCCTATAAAAACAAGATCGATCTTGGCAATCTCAAAGTATATACAGTTGATAAGAATGATCTCCCCGTTTTGGTTAAACCCGGACGATACCATGACCGGAAAATCTGCCTAAAGATGGATTTCTACCGAAATGGCAGCACAACACAGATGATTATAGAGAATCAGAAGGGGATCTATTTTCTTCCATCCTATTTTGGAAAACCCAAAAAAGCGGCATCCCTGGAAGAGGCAAAAGCACTCTGGATACAGGCAAGGCGGGCGGCAGAAGGGCATGGGGATTTTTATTGAAAAATTTACGGAGAGCCTTTACAATTATAGAGATACTGGTCTCAGTGATTATTATCTCTTTTTCTATTCTCTATGTGATGAAAATACATAGTCAGAATCATGCGCAGATTGTCTATATTTCACAGAGAAACAGTATGGCTTTTCAGGACTCTCTTTTTTTAACTGATAATGTCGCCATGTATCATAAAGAGAAAAAGAGTGCCTATGATGTGCTCTCTCCCTATTTTAAACCGAAAACATTTAAAAGCAGGGAAATACTGAAACAGATAAAAAGAGATTTTTTCATTCCTGAACCGGTGAGACTGATGTCTGATGAGAGCAGCGGGATGACGGTATCCATTGAAGAGATAAAGATAAAAGACCAGTACTCCTCCTCCTATTTTCATTTTAAACTCCATTAAAGTGAGATGCCAAGAGGATGAAAATATGATCATGCTATGAATTTATGTAAAGGATAAAGAGAGATGCTCTTTAAATACAAAGGTTTCGACAAATTTGGAAAACGGGTAAAAGGTACAGTGACAGCCAATACGGTTGAAGAGGCGGGACAGAAGTTGCGAAACCAGGCAATCTATTACGATGCGCTGAAGGAGAGCCAGCCATTCTCCATGGAACTGTTTTCCAAACAACAGATGCAAGGTGAGATGCTGGCAAATTTTTCCAAAGAGCTCTCCTCTTATCTCAATTCCGGCATGACGATTCTTACAGCTATTCGGCTGCTTGAAAATCAGCATGAGGGAGAAAAAAAGTATGTCTCTTTTCTTAACTCTCTCAAAACGATGATTGATGAGGGGAAATCGCTCTACCATGCGCTCCATACACAAAAGATCTATGCCATGCCGGAATTTTTTGTACAGAGTCTCAATATTGCGGGACAGAGTGGGAAGATGGTTGAGGTATTGGGTAATATGAGTCGTTTCTTCTCTGCGCAAAACCGGGTGAAAAAACAGGTAAAAGGGGCGATGGCCTATCCTGCAATTATCTTCACCGTCGCCATTGCAATGACCTCTTTTCTTATCGCTTTTGTGGTGCCGAAAATAACGGAAATTTTTGAAGATACCAACCAGGAATTACCGCCCATTACCCAGTTCGTGCTTGGCATCAGCCATTTTTTGACCCAATACTATCTTCATCTTATTGTCGTGGTTGTGGCATTAATACTCCTGTTTAAATTTTCCTATAGCAGGATTATCGGGTTTCACCGCTTCTGGGATGGGTTACTGCTGAAACTTCCGCTTTTTGGGCCTTTAATACAAAATCATGAACTGGGACGTTTTTCCTATATTCTCTCTTTGATGCTGGAGTCCGGTGTGGCGTATGCGCAGGCAGTCAAATTGGCCACCGCCTCTTTTGGTAATGCCAAGCTTAAAGAACTTTTTGAAACGGCTTCTGCCAAAGTTCTGGAGGGAAATAAACTCTCCAATGCCCTACAGATGACAAAAGGGGTAAAGTTGAAACGGAACTTCATGCAATCTTTGGCTTTGGGGGAGGAGTCTAGTGAAGTTGCCACGATACTTGAGAATATTTCAACGCTCTATGCAGAGGAGAATGAGGAGAAACTCAAACTGCTCCTTGGTCTGATAGAGCCATTGATGATGCTTGTCATCGGGCTTGTGGTCGGAGTTATTGTCTCTGCCATGCTTCTACCGATTTTTACGATGACACAAGGGTTGAAATGATGCAGAAACGTCTCTTTTTGGGTGCTTTTCTGAGCCTCTTCTCGAGTGTACTGCTTCAGGCAGACATGACAGGAGGAGAGCTCTCTCTCGGGGTTTACGGCCATTCACCCAGCGGGTATGCCTCCTATAAGAACTCCTATTTGGGAGTAGGCGGTACCGTGTCGGATGTCAAAGAGGCATTGTACTGGGAAAGTGATACGGATATTTTACTGAAAGCTTACATTGAACACCCTCTCCCGCTTTTTCCCAATATCAAACTGGCCTATACCCCGCTTTTACAGGGGGGAGAAGGCGGTGTAGATGGATTCACATGGGGTGGTATTGTCATTCCTCTGGAGGGCAGTATTGAGAACCGCTTTGAGATGAGAAAGTATGATCTTACTCTCTATTATGAACTTCTGGATAACTGGGTAGAGATCGATGCAGGAGTGACACTGGGGTATATAGAGGGGGAGATGGAGGTTACGGCGCAATCTGGATTTTCAACCCTGCCGCATTTGACCGATACGGAATCTGTAGGATTGTCTCTCTTTCTTCCTTCTCTCTATGGAAAAGCCCGCTTCAATATGCCTGTAACAGATCTGTCGTTTCAGTTTGAGGGAGAGCTTTTCAGCTATGATGAAACAACATACTATGCCTATGAAGCAACTCTCCGCTATACTTTCACGATGGGACTTGGGATAGAGGGTGGGTGGAAAACCCTCCATCTTGAGACGACAGACCTTGTAGAGGGCTTGATGCTCGATATAGATTTCAGCGGACCCTATGCCGCTATCGTATGGGATTTCTAATGGCAAAAAAACGATTTCGCACTGTTAAACAGGGAAAAAAAGAGGAGCAGCAGAAGGGTACGGCAGAGAGAACGCAGAAACTGCGAAGAGACTACGCTTCCAAAGGTGACAAGATGAAAGCGTTTTTGACAGATGCCTTTATGCTGCTGATGCCTATTATGTACATCGTTGTCTATCTGGTCATGGGTTCGCTTCAGGTATTTGCCGAACACAGGATGGAGGGGTGGAGTTATATCTTCATCCCCCTGGTTATTCTTCAGACACTCTTCATGGTTAAGTCCGGTCAGACACCGGGATACCGTGCCTACAATCTTACACTGATTGATGAGGCTACAGGGGAGAAGCCCTCTCTTTTTATTATCTTTTTCCGAAACAGTGCCGCGATTCTCTCCCTCTTTAGCCTCTTTGGCTGGTTAATGATGTTTTTCCGGAAAGACGGCAAGACCCTGCATGACCTTTTGAGTAATACAGCGGTTATTCGTACTCCCTCCCACCAATGAGTCATACAAAATCGTTAGGGATCTTTCCCTTTCTGCTGGGATCCTACTACTTTTTTTACTTTGCCCTGGTGGGGGTGTATGTTATTTTTATGCCTAAAGTGCTGCTGGAGTTGGGGTACAGTACCATAGAGGTAGGGGTTGTGTATGCCGCTGCGCCTTTCATGCGTTTTCTGCTGCCGTTTCTCTTTCAGCATGTTGTAGAGTTGACCCCAAAGGTCTATCTTCTCTCTCTCTTTTTCACCTTTGTGGCAACACTGGTTTTTATGGGAACGGTGCACTGTTTTGCCTGTTATCTTGCTGCCAACCTGCTTTTTGGTGCGGCAGCCGGTATCTCTCTGCCCTATGTTGAGACCATTGCGCTTGCCAGGCTTGCCAGGAGTACCTATGGCAAGGTCCGCTTGTGGGGCTCCATAGGGTTTATGGGGATTGCTTTATGGCTGGGAAAGGTGCTGCATCTTCCTTTTGATGTGCTCTACTATTTAAGTGCCATGACCTTTCTCACCCTCTTCTTTGGTGCCTTTCTGGTAAAATACGATACGTTGGAGCATAAAAAATCGCAGGGTGATCTCTCTTTTTCACTGCGTAAGTACTGGGCATTCTGGCTCTCCGTATTTCTCATGCAGGTAGGGTTTGGCGGGTTCTATAATTTTTTTACGATCTATGAGACCTCTCACGGTATCTCCCTGGAGATGACAAGCTGGATGTGGAGTTTTGGGGTTATCTGCGAGATGGTTATGCTCTATTTTCAGGGGCCGCTGCTGCAAAAAAATCTGCTTAAAATCCTTCAGTTCGCTATTTTGGTCACGGCATTCCGCTGGTTGATTCTCTATCTGTTTCCCGGATCTATTGGCTGGACCTTTGCCTCCCAATCTCTGCATGCGGTCTCTTTTGCCCTCTACCATACAGCTTCTATTACCTATGTTTTTTCTCTCTATGCACAGAAGAAATTGGCCCAGCAGTTTTTTCTGGGGATTGCATTTGGACTGGGAGGGTCTGTCGGGGCACTGCTCTCCGGCCAGCTCTATGGTGAGAGAATGTTTCTTGCGGAGTCCCTTATTGCCTTTATGGCATTTGCTGTATTATGGGTGCATCAAAAAAGAAAAGAGTCTTCTGTATGAAATATGCCATCCCTGCCGTTATCTTCTCTGGAGGAAAAAGTTCCCGTATGGGAAGAGACAAGGCCCTGCTCCCCTTTGGAGGATACGCCTCTTTGAGCCATTACCAGTATATGCGTCTTCAGCACTACTTTAGTGCGGTCTACCTCTCTGCAAAAGAGGATAAGTTCGACTTCGAAGCGAGTCTGATTCATGACCGCTATGCTCTCTCTTCTCCGCTTGTAGCCATTCTTTCGGTTTTTGAGACACTGAAGGCGGATGAGGTATTTGTTTTGAGTGTGGATGCCCCGTTTGTCAATGAGGATGTTGTCAGAAAACTGATGGAGGAGCGGCAAGAAGGCTTAGATGCAGTAATTGCCAGAACGCCGGGGGGAGTACAACCGCTCTGTGGCATTTACAGACGCTCTCTCATGCCACTGGCATACAGGCAACTGGAAGAGAAGAGGCATAGGTTGACAGCCCTTCTGGAAAAAGGGAGTACACACTATGTTACCTTTGAAGATGAGAGGCCATTTCTCAATGTGAACCACCCCCATGAGTATGAGGCAGCACTTTGTATAAAGGGTAAAAACTGATTAGGGGTCCTTATCTCTTCCCCTGCTCGGTGGTGAGTACCTGCATCATCAGTTTTTTTGAAAAGTAGAGAAACTTTTCAAAAAGGGTACTGTGGTATTTGTCTTTATGGTAGATCATCAGAAAGTCCCGTTTGCAGTCAAACTTCTTGACAGCAACCTGAAAGAGTTTGCCGTCGGCAATCTCATTTTGGACAGAGATTTTGGAGATGCAGGTAAGACACTCCCTGTTCATTAAAATACTCTTAATAGACTCTGTATGTCCCAGTTCAAAAAAGATATTCAGGTTGGAAACCCTGTCTTTGATGTAGTTGAGAAAAACCTCCCTGGTTCCAGACCCCTCTTCTCTCAGTACCCAGCGCTTCTCCTCCAGTTCATCGATATAGCAGGGGGCTGCCAGTGCTTTATTGGCTGTAACGACAATCAGTTCATCTACACCGATCTTCTCTTTGATGATATCGGAACCGGTGACCAGCCCTTCGACAAATGCGACATCAATTACCCCTGCCTGTACCATCTCGACAATCTCTTTGGTGTTGCCCTCTTTCAGGGTAATCTTTACATCCGGGTAAGAGCTCATATAGCTGCAGATGATGGATGGCATCAGATAATCGACAATGGTGGTACTCGCCCCGACACGGATCATCCCTTTATTTTCGGAATTTTTGAATTCATACTCAATATCGGTGAGTTTTTTAAAGATAGGATCGATCTCTTTATAGAAAGCGCGGCCTACCTCATTGAGTACCAGTTTTTTGTTGATCCTGTCAAAGACGGGACGGCCTAGAATATTTTCGAGTTCTTTAATGGACATAGAGATGGCAGACTGGCTCAGCTTCATCTCTTTGGCAACATTTGTCAAGTGCCCGGAAGATACCACATTGAGAAATATCTCCATCTGTCTCAGGGTCAGTTTCATAGGATTCCTTTTGTTCTAAAAAACTTATCATCTCTTTCGATTGAACTTATTTGCCTATTGTATCAAAAATATAGTAGAATTTACAAATAATTATCAATAATTTTGAATAAAACAAAGGATTTTCATGGCATTTTCTCCACAAAACCGAAAGGGTACACTCAGTGGCATCCTCTTTGTCGCCATTTTTGCGGCAGCGGCAACCTATATTGCAGGACTCTCTCCCGTGAAGGCATTGGGGCTCTCCCCGCTGGTAATCGGTATTGTGATGGGTATTTTCTATGCCAATACACTGCACAATCAGACACCGGCTGCATGGCATCGCGGTATTCTCTTTTCCGGGAAAAAGATTTTACGTTTTGCCATCGTCATCTATGGGTTTCGTATTACCTTTCAGCAGATAGCTGCAGTTGGGATGGATGGCTTTCTTGTTTCACTTATTATGTTAAGCAGTACGCTTATTTTTGGTTCATGGCTGGGATATAGGGTATTTGGCATGGAAAAAGATACTTCTATCCTGACCGCTTCGGGTGCTTCGGTATGTGGTGCAGCAGCCGTACTGGCTACAGAACCGGTTCTGAAAGCAGAGGAGTATAAAACAGCCATAGCGGTCTCAATGGTTGTGCTCTTCGGGACAATTTCCATGTTTCTCTATCCGGTACTTTATGAAGCCTTTATCAAAGATGCTGTAGGTTTTTTCCATATGGACCCACGCACATTTGGTATTTATGTTGGGGGAACTATCCATGAGGTGGCACAGGTTGTTGCTGTTCCTGCTTCCGTACCGGGATCTCCTGCCGAGATGGCAAATGCTGCCGTTATTGTCAAGATGACAAGGGTGATTATGATCGCCCCAATGCTTATTGTCCTTGGACTCTATCTTGCGTGGAGTGCCAGAAGGGCAGGGGGCTCACGCGATGAAAAGATGCAGCTGGTAATCCCCTGGTTTGCCGTCTACTTCATTATGGTTGCCGGATTCAACTCTTTTCATCTGATTTCCCAACCAATTGTCAATATGATCAATGAGGTTGACACTTTCTTGTTGACTATGGCAATGACAGCATTGGGTATGGGGACGGTCTTTTCCAAATTCAAAGGATTGGGGCTTGCACCGCTCTATACGGCAGGAGGCATGTTTCTCTGGCTTGTTGTCGGTGGATTCATTGTTACGAAGGGGATTGTCAGCCTCTAAAAAGCGTACCGCTTTTCTCATGCAGGGCTCAGGGGTTCTGACACGCCCAGGCACTCTCCCTGCAGAGTCGCTCCAGATAGTCTGACGCTTCCGTTTTTCCCTCAGAGAGGGCTTTTCTCAGGTATCTGTATGCCAACAGTTTGTCTTGGGGGATGGTCTCTCCCCAGGCATAGAGCAGTGCCATATTGAGTTGGGCATTGAGGTCGCCAAGCTCAGCGGCTTTCTGAAAGAGCTTCAATGCCTTCTCTTCGTGCTTCTCAATGGCACCTTCTTTAAGGTAGTGCAGCGCCAAATTATTCATGGCCTCTCTCTGCCCGCCCTTGACAGCCTTCTCATACCAGTAGACGATCTGCTCCTCCTGCTTCTGTCCGTTTTTGGCAGAATCGAGCAGCTTTGCCAGGTTGTACTGGGCAGCAGTATTGCCCTGTTTGGCTGCTTTTCTGTACCAGGCTGTCGCCTGGGAGGTGTCCTGTTTTACGCCTTTGCCGTTGGCATAGATCAACCCTATGTTAAACTGTGCCTCGGCACTGCCCTCTTCTTTGGCAATACGGTAAAAAGTATCCAGCGCCTTAATATAGTTTCCTTCATGGTAGGCATCTACCGCATATTTGAAATCTCCTGCCCAGACAGCTGTTGCAAGAAGTACTCCCCATACAAATTTCATCGCACTCTTTCCTTTTTTGCTAAATTAGTGTTTCTGCTAAAAATGTCTTTGTGACCTTTCCGCCAAATCGGTACACACCCTCTTCATGGCTGATATAGAGTTCATCACCGCTGCGTGGATGGACTTTGATCTGTGACGGAACCTTCTGCTCCAGGTGGAGCCGGATAAAGCAGGCAACCATACCTGTACCGCAGGCCAGTGTTTCATCCTCTACGCCCCGTTCGTAGGTTCTGACATAGAGCGCATCTTCTTTCAGGGTACAGATATTGACATTGGCATCATACTTTTCCCTCAGCATACGCGCCTCTTCAAGGTCAAACATCTCAACCTCGGGCCGGAAGGCAACGAGGTGGGGAACCCCTGAATCAATGAGCCACCACTGCTCCCCATGCTCTTCAATATCTTTCCTGATAATCTTTGGTTCTACCATGTCACTGACGACATAGAGGCCGTTAATCGTGGCGCGGATGATGCCCGCACCGGTAAGAAACTCTGTCTTTCCCCCCTTGGCAATACCTTTTTCATGGGCAAAGTGTGCTGCCGCACGGCTGGCATTACCGCACATCGCTGCCTTGGAGCCATCTGCATTGTAAAACTCCCATTCAAAATCATACTGTTTGTGTGGGAGTATGACAACCATGCCGTCTGCACCGACACCATTGTGGCGGTGGCACAGCTTTTTGGCAAGTTCCGACCGGTCTGCATGCATCTGTGCGATAAAAATAATAAAATCGTTGCCGTTTGCCGAATATTTTGTTACTGTCATGAAAAATCCTTTACAATACTCTTTTGTACCCTAACTACTTCCTGCCGGAGCTGTGTAGTATCACCGCTGTTGTCGATGAGATAGTCTGCCTTTTGCCGTTTGCTTTCAATATCCAGTTGTGCCGCAATACGACGGAGAACCTCTTCCTTGTCCAGCAGGTCTCTCTGCATGGTGCGTGCAATCTGTTGCTGCCTGGTGGCATAGACCACGATCACTTTAGGGATATTATAGCGCCCCGTTTCAAAAAAAAGCGGTATATCGATAAGATAAGGAGATTTTTTTGCCTCCTCTTTTCCGGCATACCGTAAAATTTTCTGATAGATCAGAGGATGCATGAATGCTTCCAGCCTTTTTCGTTTTTGAGAATCCTGAAACACCATCCTTCCGAGGGCTCTTCTGTCGACACCCCGGGTATCTGCAATCTCCGTACCAAACATGGCGGTCAGCTCCTCTGCACTCTCATTGAGTACCTCATGGGAGACTTTGTCAGCATCGATAATGGTAAATCCCTCTTTTGAAAAGAGAGAAGCCACGGTACTTTTACCTGTGCCTATTCCTCCGGTCAAAGCTACTGCGTAACGGAATTTCATCAATTACCATCTCCTTACAGAGGCAAGCATCAGTGCATCATAGCCATAGATATCATCTCTGAACTGCAGTCTCCCCCGGTAGTCTATCCATGTGGTAAGGTAGACAATATCGACAGGAACGGTATGTTTCAGTGAGAGGTAGCTATTTTTTTTGCTTCGAAGAATCTTCTCAGCATGGGGCAGCTGAATATCAGGATTGAACGAAGCGATGGTCTTCAGCATCTCTTTTGGTTTTTCGAGCCGGATACAGCCGTGGCTGTAGGCACGCGTATGCCGTTTGAAAAGATGTTTGGTGGGCGTATCGTGCATATAGACGTGAAACTGGTTTGGAAAAAGAAATTTGATACGCCCCAGGGCATTCTTGTTGCCGGGTCTCTGTGCAAAGCGGAAGGGGACGGTTTTGCTGTAGCGGTACTGTGCCCAATGAATGGAACTGCCGCTGATCTTTTTGGCATCAGCACCCCAGCCGTTATAGATATCGATACCCTGCTTCGCCATGGCATGTGGATTTCTCAACAGTTTTGGAATCATCTCTTTTTGAATGATGCTTTTTGGTACATTCCAGTAGGGGTTGAGGACAATACTTGTAACACGGTTGGAGAAGATGGGCGTAGGGTTTTTACGCCTTCCTACAATGACTTTCATCGTCATTTTCAGCTCTCCACCCTCTTCATAGTAGAGTCTGAAATCGGGAATATTGATGATGATATGA
>Ga0256913_10001681_pt1 | contig 11301 bp, 8 predicted proteins | sample Axial_MatmetaG_FD_185970 | JGI IMG/M metagenome (GOLD analysis project Ga0256913, IMG submission 185970) | Deep-sea worm associated microbial mat communities from Axial Seamount, Juan de Fuca Ridge, Pacific Ocean - Axial_Mat | ecosystem: Environmental > Aquatic > Marine > Oceanic > Microbial...
CTCTCTGATATCTGCAATACATTTTTCGACATTTGTATAATAAAACGTATCAACCCATTTACGGGCACTAGCGGCAGATTTTTTACCCAATACCAAATTATTCTTGTCTATGGATTCATCCGTATTCAAAACATATATTTCCTTAATCCCTATGGAATCACATGTTCGCAATACAGCACCAATATTATGAGGATCGTGCACATTATTGAGCAAAACCGTCAGATTTCCTTGCCTTCGATATGCAACAGATTTTATTTTACTATATCTTCTTTCTTCCATTTATGCAACTACAATAGCTTTCACATTTACAAATTCCTTTATACCTTCTTCCGACATTTCCCTTCCATATCCCGATTGTTTTGTGCCACCAAACGGAATTCTAGGATCAGAAGTAACCATTTTATTTATTGACACATTTCCTACTTCAATCTTTCCTGCCAATATTTCGGCTCTAGCGATATCACTACTCCATATAGATGCGGCAAGACCGTATTTGCTCATATTAGCCATTTTCAACAATTCTTCATCATTCTCAAATTTTATCACTACTGCTACAGGACCGAATACTTCTTCATCAAAATCATAGCTTACACTGCTATCCATTTCCATAATGATTGGAGCACAGCTATTTTCTGTGAGTTCACCGCCATTGTATGCCAGGGAAGCACCCATAGATTGGATGGTTTCTATTTGTACAAAAAGATTATCCTTAAGATCAGGTCGAGCCAAACAAGTAATATCCGTATCAGTATCCATCGGATCACCTATCTTCAATTCAGATACCTTTTTGATAAGTTTTTCTCTCACCAAATCATAGATATCCTCGTGGACAAACATTCTTTTAGCAGCAATACATATTTGTCCGTTATTACTCATTCTAGCCACAACAAACTGTTCTATAGCTTCATCCATGTCTGCATCCTTACACAATATAAAAGGATCATTACCTCCCAATTCCAATACGGATTTTTTAATATTTTTTCCTGCAATAGCTCCAACACTCTTTCCTGCCCTATCACTTCCGGTTAGAGATACCCCCTGAACAAATCTATGTTCAAGCACTTTTTCCACTTGAGGAATATCTATGAAAAGATTTTGGAACACACCTTTTATTTTCAGAACATCATCAAATGTTTTTTCGATCTCCAAACCACAAACAGGTACATTGGGTGCATGTTTTAAAAATACAGTATTACCGGCTAACATGGTCGGAATTGCAAATCTGTAAACTTGCCAGAAAGGATAATTCCAGGGCATTATTCCCAGAATTCCTCCAAGAGGATCATATCGTAAATACGATTTGCCGTATCCTGCTTTTATAAACTTGGGTTTAAGAAAATCAACTGCATTTTCAACGTAATAATCGATGAGCCAAGCTACTTTATTTACTTCACCTATGGATTCTTTAAGGGGTTTACCCATTTCTGAAGTGATAATTTTTCCGTATTTCTCATCATTATCTCTCAATAATTGTGAAAGACCTTTTATTTTTTCCACTCTTTGTGCTACTGTCAATTTGCTCCAATATCCATAATATATATCTTGTGAAAGCCGGATTTTTTGATATAGTTCCTCATCTGAAATATAAGAAAATTTCTCTATAACTTTTCCTGTAAAAGGATTGGATGAAATAAATGCCATCAGTTTATTTTTTCAAATTTGTTAAATTTAAAACCTACAATAAAAAGATCTGTATTTTCAAAATAATTGATCTTATCCAATTCTTCATTTCTAATGTCTTCTTCTTTCACATTTCTCAATAAATTTATGGAATTAACCAACATATTGAAATTCTTATTTTCAACAAAATACTGAAACTTAGTACCATATTGCATCATATTCTCACCGACAAACATCATCATATCATATCCTTCAAAAGCGTCGTCCAAAGGAAAAACATTGAATCTCTTATAATAATCATATTTAAATTTTTTAACCTTTGGATTATTATCGTCAATATACTTGGGAGATGCAACTCTTATATTCAATCTCTTAAAAAAATTATATCCTATTTTATTTGATTTTAGTAAAATAGGCATTCCATAGACATATACTCTTTTTTCTCCTTTTTCTATATTCAATTTCCTCAAACAAGAATATATAAAAGCCTCATCTTTATATGACCAGTTTGGAATGATAAATACTTTATCCTTATAGCTTTTCTCTTTAAAAATACTATCATAAAGACTTCCTTCTTGCTCCAAGGAATCTTTATTCACTATCAAGATATTATAATCTTTTATATCCTCGTTAAGCTGTTTATGTATTTTGTTCACCTTTTTCATTCTAGCTTTGTCCTTGTAAATATCCCTACCTATGAGATAAACATTTTCAGGATCAAAATTTTTATCCACATTTTTAACCAAGGCTCCAAAGTAATTCTCCAAGGAAGGCTTTAATTGAATATAATACGGGTTGTCATTACCTATGGAACTTATAGATTTCCAAGGTGAGATAACATTTATTTGCTTTCTTTTACCGTAATTAGCAATACTCTTCAATTGGTTTTTATCGTAAGTACCAATGATAATATCAGGTGGATCCTGATTCATTTTTGATTTTAAATATGGTATTCTATCATTTTTAAGAGGTGTATCAAATACATTTACTGCAAAATTGCCATTCTTTTTCTCAAGCTCTTTAAGTGCCATCAAAACCCCACTGTAATAATGTAAAAACCTGTTAGACATACTTTTTTCAAGAGCATTGATATCTTCGAAATGCCTGTTAGCTTCAAAAGGTATCAAAAGATCAATAGTATAACTATTTTTAATGACAGTACCGTGTAGATTTACATTGTCTTCATCAGGGGTATTATCAGGCCATTGAAGCGAATCGACTTTATCTTCCTTCTCAATTTTTTTCTTTTTATGAACAGGAGGTCTTCTTTTAGAATGTCCGGATCTTTTCTTTGAGCTACCTGAAAAAATACCACAAGACGAAAATAAAAAAATGCCTACTAAAACAAATATTATCTTACTCCCATTCAATAGTTGACGGTGGTTTTGTACTGATATCATAAACTACTCTATTTATTCCTTTTATATTATTTATAATCGTATTTGATATTTCCCCTAACAATTCATGAGGCAGATTACTCCAATTTGCTGTCATTCCATCTATACTATTGACGCATCTCAAAGCTACCACATATTCATAAGTCCTCTCATCGCCCATCACACCGACACTTTTGGTATCCAGTAAAATAGCTCCAGCCTGCCATACCTTATCATACCACCCCGAATCCCTCAATGCATTGATAAAAACAGCATCCGCTTCCTGGCAAAGAAAAACTTTTTCCTCCGTTATATCTCCGAGAATCCTTATCGCCAATCCAGGACCGGGAAAAGGATGCCTTTTCAAAATCACCTCTGGAACCCCTACTTCATATCCAACTTTTCTCACTTCATCTTTAAACAACATTTTCAAGGGTTCTATTATGTTAAGATGCAATTTTTCCGGTAATCCACCAACATTATGATGTGATTTTATGGTTACCGATGGTCCGTGAACAGAAACTGACTCTATGACATCAGGATAAATAGTCCCTTGAGCCAACCATTTTACTCCTTTTATTTTTTTTGCTTCATCATCAAAAACATCAATAAATGTCTTGCCAATTATTTTCCTTTTCTTTTCAGGCTCTTTCACTCCTGCCAACGCATCGATAAAAAGTTTTTTGGCTTCAACTCCCTTAACATTAAGCCCAAGCCCCTTGTATGATTCCAAAACGTCTGAAAACTCATTTTTCCTCAACAAACCGTTATCGATAAATATACAATGGAGATTTCCCCCTATAGCTTTGTGCAAAAGCATAGCAGCAACAGATGAATCCACACCGCCTGAAAGTCCCAAGACAACCTTATCGTCTTTTAATTTTTCTTTCAGCTCCTTTATCTTTTCTATAGCAAAAGAATAAGGAGTCCATTCCGGTTTGCAACCAGCGATTTTAAATAGAAAATATGAAATAAATTCTTTGCCTGACTCGGTATGTGTTACCTCCGGATGGAACTGAATACCATAGACCGGATATTTAAAAGCTCCTTCTTTTGATTTAAAAATAGCAACCGGAATAGACCTTGTGGAAGCAATTACTTCAAATTGTTCCGGTAATTTTTTAATAGTATCTGCATGCGACATCCATACCGTGCTACCATTTTCAATACCGTGAAAAAAAGGATCATCTTTATCAAAATGAATATGGGATTTCCCGTATTCCCTTTTATCCGAAGCCCGGACATCTCCTCCATAAAACTCTGTTATAAATTGAGCTCCGTAGCATACTCCCAATACAGGATATTTACCTATAATCTTGTTCAGATCTATTTTCAATGCATTTTTATCACGAACAGAAAAAGGACTTCCTGATAAAATAACCGCTGAAATATCATCCCCTTCAGGAAATTTATTGTAAGGATAAATCTCACAAAACACATTTTGCTCCCTTACTCTACGAGCTATCAATTGAGTATATTGAGAACCAAAATCAAGAATCACAACCTTTTTCATGTATTTAAAAAATTTATCATATAAAAAATAAATAACTCTTATGTATTTTATAATTATCTGCCACGGATATAATCAGGTAAAAGGTCAAAATTTTATCCCGGATAATATAGCATAGCTAATTGTATCAAGACATTCTAATATAAAATATCATAACACACGACTACTATCTGACCGGCAACCTGTGTTAATTTATCACAGGGGAAATTTTCGTCAGGCTATACAAAAAGAATAAGTATAATATTAAAAGCATATATCCTTCCCATTTACTTACCTTCCTCAATGCCATTACAAAACCAAATAAAATAGTAATCCCTACCATCATAGGGATAGAAACCTCTAGAAAACCTTTAGGAATTGCCAAGGAACCAAAAAGAGATGACACCCCAAGAACTCCATAAGTATTGAATATATTGGAACCGACTACATTACCAACTGCAATAGAATGATTTTTTCTTTTTATAGCAGCAATACTTACTACAAGTTCAGGCAATGAAGTTCCTAATGCCAATGCACCCAGAGATATCACAGATTCATCAATATTTGCTAATTCCGCTATTCCTTTTAAGCCATAGATCACATAATCCGCACTAAAATAAATCACTAGCCCCGCAATAATCAAATATAAAAAATATGAAACCTTCAAAACATCTCCATCTTCAACAGCTATCCTTTTTTTCTTAATCGAATATAAAAGAAAAATTCCCAATGAGACAAGAAATAAACCAACTTCAAAATAATCCAAATGCCCATCCATAAGAGCAAACCACATCAATAAAGCCGAAGTCAGCAAAAGAGGCATATCTATCTCCATAATATTATAATTGAGATCAATCCCCTTACCAACTATGGAAACTACTCCAATGATTAAAAGAATATTTGTAATGTTAGACCCGACCACATTACCGATAACTATCTGAGAGCTTCCCGCATAAACAGAAGCTATCGAAGTTGCAAGTTCGGGCAATGAAGTTCCAAATGCAACTATTGTTACACCGATGATAAACGGAGAAACACCGAGTGCCAGACCTATTTTCTCAGCTGAAACTACAAACAAATCACTAGCCTTAATCAAAAAGCCAAGACTTACAATGAATATCAATATGTAAACAAATATGCTGATAACTCTATTTTTTTATTAAACATGCAAAAATACAAATAGTTATTATCAAGTCAAAATAAATAGACAAATAAAAAACCCTGATATAAAATCATATCAGGGTGTGAATGAAAAAACAATTATTTTATCTTTTAATTTATTTTTTATTATTACTTGCATTAAATCCAAGGGATAATCCAAATTGAAACTCTTTTTTCTTCAACACGGTATAAATATTCAATGGGAAATTTACTTTTCCTGATTTAAAGCTTTTTCCAATTCCTATTACCAATCCTGTATCCAGATATGGTTCTCCCCGACTATCAAGCCTATACTTTTTTACATAGCCATCCGGAACTTTCCCTATATGCCAATTATTGTTATCATCATAATAACCTTGTGCTTTTTTAGTCATAATAAAAGTAGGACCAACAGCAAATTCAAATCCATTTGTATTTAATCTCACTCCGTTCAGAAGACTTATACTTGGAATAAAAACACCTTGATCAACACCACTGATAACAGGAATGATCTCAAATAAAGCTTGGATTTTACCTGCATTGAGATAACTTACTTCAAATTGATATCCAAACTGAAAATACAAAGGTCGTCCTTCAAAACCACCTACTTCTGACTTGCCTTTGATTATATCGGCTTCATCACCTGTAAGCATTGTAAATCCAATACGAGGTCCGGACAATGATAATTTTCCAACATCGGGAATATTAATATTGCTTTCAAATTGATTTTCTTTTACCAAAGCAGTTTTCAACGTTTTATCAACAGGAAATCCTAACATCTCTTTTAAGGTAATCTTAAGCATCTCTTTAAGTCGCTCATCAACATTAATAAATTCTATAAGTTTCTGCTTTGCAATGTTTCCTCTTTCTATATCCACGATCCATAATGAGATAACTATCTTATCGAGTAATTTCTCAATGGATCCTGCCAACATATAATCTACATTCAGTAATTTACCCGCTTTCACAAGGCAATTTGTACTATAACAAACAGAATCGACAATATCTGATCCGGATAACATATCCATCATATCATATTCTCCTAAAACCTCAAACGTATCCAATTCTATCAATGAATTTCGCATCAATTTGGTAACCTGATCAGAATTCAACAATACATTATTTGCATCAACAGATAATACGGCTACCTTTTTCGAGTAAATTGTCTTTTGTGCTTCAATAGCATTTATTCCAATAGATGAAAAAAATACTATTATAAATCCTAATAATAACATTTTTTGATTTTTCATATTTTTCATGTTTTTGATTTAGTTACAAAGTTATAACTAACATCCCACTAAAAATTATCTGATTTAGATAAACTCGTATATTATTTTATATAATATGTATAAAAAAGCCCCTTCAGAACTGAAGTGGCTTTAATAAATTTATTTCCGGATTATCTTTACTATTCTTCTCCAAGGAACGGATATCTATAATCCGTAGGAGTAACAAAATTTTCTTTGATAGTCCTAGGTGATATCCATCTGTTAAGGTTCAAAGCAGAACCGGCTTTATCATTTGTACCTGATGCTCTGGCACCGCCAAAAGGTTGTTGCCCGACAACCGCACCAGTAGGTTTATCATTGATATAGAAATTACCGGCAGCATGTCTTAATTCTTTTACTGCCATTTGCACGGCATTTCTGTCAACGGCAAATATAGCACCGGTAAGTCCATAAGGAGAGGTACTATCCAGTAATTTCAATGTTTCTTCATATTTATCATCATCATAAACATAAACCGTCAAAACAGGTCCGAATATCTCTTCTTCCATAGTTCTGTAATGAGGATCACTAGCTTTTATCACAGTAGGTTCTATAAAATATCCTTCGGATTTATCATAAGTTCCACCTATCAATATTTCTGCTTCACTATCTTTTTTAGCTTCATCGATATACCATGCGATATTATCAAAAGCACTTTCATCTATTACCGCATTGAAGAAATTTCTAAAATCATCAACAGTGCCTTTACCAAAACTGCTAATATCATCTTTCATATATTTCAATACATCATCCCACATACTTGCAGGTATATATGCTCTTGATGCGGCAGAGCATTTTTGACCTTGATACTCAAAAGCTCCTCTTGTCAGTGCAGTTGCTACTTGTTTTGCATCTGCACTATTGTGTACCATCACAAAATCTTTACCACCTGTCTCTCCTACTATCCTTGGAAATGTCTTATATTTTGAAACATTCTGACCTATCTTCTTCCACAGATACTGGAATGTCTCCATCGATCCGGTAAAATGCAAACCTGCAAAATCCCTATGTTCAAAGATAACCTTTCCTGCAGTACTTCCGGCTACATTGATCATATTGATAACCCCATCAGGCAATCCGGCTTCTTTGAATATCTCCATAATCACTTTAGCAGAATATATCTGGGTACGCGCCGGTTTCCAAACTACTGTATTCCCCATCAAAGCGGGTGCTCCCGGCAAGTTTCCGGCAATAGAAGTAAAATTGAATGGAGTAAGAGCAAAAACAAAACCCTCCAAAGGTCTATACTCTACCCTGTTCCATGTAGCCCTGGGACTAAATGGTTGTTCACTGTATATCTGTGTCATATAATACACATTGAATCTGAAAAAGTCAGCCAATTCTGCGACTCCGTCTATTTCAGCCTGAAAAATATTTTTTGATTGTCCCAACATCACAGCAGCATTCATTTTTGCCCGATATGGTCCTGCCAGCAGATCTGCTGCTTTCAGAAAAATAGCAGCACGCTCTTCCCAAGGCATATTTTCCCAATCATTTTTAGCAGCCATAGCAGCATCCACAGCCATATAAACATGTTCTTCACCACCAAGATAATAATGACCCAATACATGACTCAATTCGTGAGGTGGTCTGATTTCAGCTTTCTTATCGGTTCTGATCTCTTTGCCTCCGATATACATAGGAATATCCCATTTTTCGGACTTCATTTTTTTGAGCATAGCTTTCACTTCAGCTTTCTCTGGAGAACCAGGCGCATAGTTCAGCACAGGTTCATTTATAGGTTTCGGTACTTGAAAAATTGCATTTGCCATATCTATTATTTTTTAAAAAATTTGATGTAAAAAAATTATCTACTCAACTTGTCCTTTTTAGTCACAAAAAGCTCTCTTTATAGCTGTTTTGTATTAAAAGAATGACCATCTGAGCAGGTATTGATAAATTAAATACAAAAGTATAAATTTTTATATTATCAAACGATTTTATTTATAAGATTTTAAGTTCCTCCTTATTTATTCCTCTCCCTTGGCATTATTCCATAAAGCATCCATTTCATCAAGAGTCATATCATTGAGATCGCGGTCGGCATTGGCTTCTATATATTCAAAGCGCTTTTTGAACTTTTTATTTGTTTTTTCCAATGCTGTTTCAGGTTCTATGCCCAGAAATCTTGCATAATTAACCAGCGCAAATATAACATCTCCAAATTCATCTTCAATCCTTTCTTTGCCTTCGTTATTTTCTATAGCTGCTTGCAATTCTTCCAATTCTTCCGTTACTTTATCCCAAACCTGCTCCGTTGTATTCCATTCAAAACCTACTTGGGCTGTTTTATCCTGCATTCTATATGCCTTTATCAATGCAGGAAGACTATCTGGAACTCCGCCCAAAACAGATTTTTTACCTTCAGACTTTTTTAGTTGCTCCCAGTTTTTTTTCACTTCATCACTATTCAGTACTTTGATATCTCCATAAATATGCGGATGACGATTTATCATTTTTTCATTGAGTTTTTCAATAACATCTGCAATATCAAACCTTCCTTTTTCATCAGCAATTTTTGCATAAAATACTATATGCAATAAGATATCTCCCAATTCCTCTTCAATACCACACCAATCCTCACTGATTACAGCATCAGCCAATTCATAGACCTCTTCAATTGTTAGATTCCTCAATGTATGGATAGTTTGTTTTTTATCCCATGGACACATAGTTCTCAAATCATCCATTATATTCAATAATTTTCCAAAAGCAGCTAATTTAGTTTGCATAATTAAAAACTTTAATTTGTTTCTTATGTTTTAATTTCAATGTTCTTTTATAATAAAACACAAAGAAAGTACAATGAATGAATTTATTTATACTTTGATAATAGTTTTTATAGTAGTCATGCTATCTTTTATTCTTTTCAATGTTAAATTCATCGCAAAGGGCGAAGAATTCACAAAGACATGTTCCACTACAGGTGAAAAATGTACTTGTTCGGGTGATGATGACGATGAAGGATGTCATAATGCTGAATAATACCAATCACAGATCGATTTAAGTATCATAAACGAGAGTTCTACTATTCTTCCTCTATAGAAATATCTGAATTATATAATAACAGTGTATTCTATACCCTTATTTAAAACTCAGTTTCTTCCATATTTTAGACAATACATAAAAGGACAGAGCCGCTATTGCCGAAAATATCAATCCTCTTATAGTGTCCTTATAAATAAAATATGCAAACGCAAACAAAGTTCCGTAAACAGCAATACTGGCAACAATCATTGCTATTATTGCCTGAGGCACATCCCAGTATTCTTTTTCTTTCAATTCACCTTCATCCAATAATTCATTTTCTATATCTTCCCAACCGGGACCACCCGGTCTGACTTTTAAGTAAAACTCCTTTAATTTTGATTTCTCAGTAGATTTAGAATAAAAAGCTACCAACAACCACCCCAGAGTAGTTACTCCTACTCCGATAATTAATTGTTCGGCTGCTGAAAGTTCAGGTAATCCCAATTTAGGATAAATACCGGTTATAAATACTGCTACTACAAAAGAAATAATCATGGCTGCCAATTCGGTTACAGCATTGATTCTCCACCAAAACCACCTCAATATATAAATAAGTCCGGTTCCTGCTCCTACCTGCAATATGATATTAAATGCCTGTAATGCATTTTCAAGAATCAGAGCCAGCAATATGGCAAAAACCATTAATGTTACCGTAAATATTCTTCCCATCATCACCAATTCTTTTTCTGAGGCATCTCTTTTAACAAATCTCTTATAAAAATCATTGACAAGATAAGAAGACCCCCAATTTAGATGAGTAGAAACAGTGGACATATAAGCCGCAATCAAAGCAGCCACTACCAGTCCTATAAAACCGGATGGCAAAAAACTAAGCATTGCCGGGTATGCAAAATCGTTTTTAATAATAGAAGGATCTATATTTGGAAAATGATCTTTAAGACTTTGTAAATCAGGAAAAACAATCAAAGAAGCCAAACCGACCAAAATCCAGGGCCATGGTCTCAATGCATAATGAACAACATTAAAAAACAATGTTGCTTTTACCGCTTCTTTTTCATTTTTTGCCGATAATATCCTCTGTGCTATATAGCCCCCTCCTCCAGGCTCAGCTCCGGGATACCATACAGACCACCACTGTATCAACAAGGGTAATATCAACAATCCTAATAAAGCATCCCAATTATTGAAATCAGGCAATAAATTAAATTTTTCCGAAATTTCAGGATTATTGAGAATAGCGTCAAGTCCTCCTACCGACGGCATATTGACTACAATTATAGCAGCACCTATCGCACCTATCATAGAAATAATAAACTGAAAAAAATCAGTCAGAATAATTCCGCGTAATCCCCCGAATGTACTATATATAACAGTAATGGCAGAAGCTATCAACACCGTTTTCACCGGTGACCAATCC
>Ga0256913_10001682_pt1 | contig 11295 bp, 7 predicted proteins | sample Axial_MatmetaG_FD_185970 | JGI IMG/M metagenome (GOLD analysis project Ga0256913, IMG submission 185970) | Deep-sea worm associated microbial mat communities from Axial Seamount, Juan de Fuca Ridge, Pacific Ocean - Axial_Mat | ecosystem: Environmental > Aquatic > Marine > Oceanic > Microbial...
AGAGTAATAAAGAAACTTGTAAAACACTATGTTTAAAAAAAAGCATCTTAGTATGGTGTAATATTGTTACCCGTTTGTTGATGAAGCGATGAAATTACGGAAAATATTTTAACAGCTCTATATTTTCCGGTAATTATTAGCCTGTTCGGGGTAAAGTTACTCCGCTTAAGTTATGTTTGAATTGTTAAGCTGTTATATGATGAAGTTGTTTAAAGTTAACTTGTTGGTTATAACAGTAGAACATTTAAAGTGACTGTTCAAAAAGTAAAAAGCGTGTCTTCTTCGACAATGCTTAGAATGACACGCTTTTTACTTTTTGAATTCTCTTCTACTGTAAAATATTTATATTTTCAAGCTGTTAACTTTAAACAACTTCATTATAAAGACTTCTATTCTTCTTCAGGTGGCGTGTAAATATTTTCGTCATTTCTGTAGCCCGAATCATCTTCATACCAGTCGTCATAAACGCTTCCGCCCGATTCTGCCCACTCCCTGAAGTGATTGTAAGCATTCAGGATTTCAACCTGCTCAACCGGATAGTCGAATGATACGGGCAGGTCGAGTACCCACGGTAAATTGTTAACCGTTTGGTAGTAGTTACCCGTTCATTAATTTATTGATGATATCATCAAGGGAGATACCTTCTGCTTCGGCCTTGTAGTTTCGTACAATGCGGTGGCGAAGGATAGGCAGCGCGACTGCTTTAACATCTTCGATATCGGGAGAGAACTTGCCATTGATGGCAGCATGGGTTTTGGCTCCTACAATGAGAAATTGCGATGCACGCGGGCCTGCCCCCCAGTTGAGGAATTTATTTGCCCAGTCGTGGGCTTTACTTGTGCCGGGGCGTGTTTTCGAAACAAGATTAACGGCATACTCAAGTACATTATCAGCAACAGGAATTTTGCGAATCAACTGCTGGAAGAAAAGGATTTCCCCGGCACTCATTATTTCGTTTGCCACAGAAGATTTTTCAGTTGTTGTACGTTTGACCACATCAATTTCTTCCTGCATAGAGGGGTAATCGAGAATTAGGTTAAACATAAAACGGTCGAGCTGGGCTTCGGGTAGTGGATAGGTTCCTTCCTGCTCAATCGGGTTTTGCGTGGCCAGAACAAAGAATGGCTCATCAAGCTGATAAGAAACGCCTGCAACAGTAACCGATTTTTCCTGCATGGCTTCAAGCAGTGCTGATTGAGTTTTTGGCGGTGTACGGTTTATCTCGTCAGCAAGAATAACATTTGAAAAAACCGGTCCTTTAATGAATTTGAACTTCCGGTTCTCATCCAAAATTTCAGTTCCGATAATATCAGAAGGCATTAAGTCAGGTGTGAATTGAATTCGGTTGAATGACAATCCCAACACTGTACCAATTGTATTTACCAGTAACGTTTTTGCCAATCCCGGTACGCCCACTAAAAGTACATGCCCCTGACTGAAAATAGAAATCAGTGTGTTTTTAACAGTCTCGTCCTGACCAACAATTACTTTTGCAATTTCGTTCCTTAAATGGTTGTATTTTTCTACAAATGCCTCAATGGCTTCAACGTCTGATTTATAATTTGCCATGCTGTTTTTCTGAATAATGGTTATTTGTTTTGCAGCCACTCGTAATGAAAATTACAATCTTTATAATCATCGCTGATGCGGATGTATGTTTGTTTGCTTTTTTCATTTACCCATTCATCAATAACTTGCTTTTGCTTTTGTTGTAAAGCCCATTGCTGAATTTTTGGATAATCGTCTTTTAAGTTAGCGCGGTGTGGTTTTGTTTTTTCTTTTAAATAAAGAATCCGGTAAGCATCTTTTTGTTTTTCAGTTTTCATTGGTACCGGGTTCGATATTTCTCCAACTTTAAGCTTTTCAATCACAAATGAAACCTGCGGATCCAGTTGTTCTGCCTCGAAGCTATTGCCCCCTGTATATTCGTTGAGTAGATATCCACCGTTGTTTTTATTTTTCCCTTCTGAGAACTTCATTACGGCATCATCAAACGAAATAGAGTCGTTTCGGATAAGTAGTGCAATACTGTCAAGTTCGTTTCTGGCTTTCATTAAATCCATTGGTGAAACCTTTGGAATAAGTAGTATGTGCCGAACGTTTATATAATCTCCTTTTCGTTCAATCATCTGGATAATGTGATATCCGGCTTCGGTTTCAACAATGTCAGAAACTTCACCCTCTTTAAGTTTAAAAGCAATAGCTTCAAACTCAGGATAGAGTTGACCGCGGCCATAAAAACCAAGTTCACCACCATTTTTTGCTGAACCCGGGTCTTCTGAATAGAGTATGGCAAGTGTTGAAAAGTTTTCGCCTTTTAAAACTCTTTTTCTGAGTTCAAGAAGCTCCTCTTTTACCCGAATTTTCTCATCAATACTAATGGGTGGGTTTTTAATGAGCTGTTGAATAACAAATTCGGTTTTAATTTGTGGAATGCTGTCTTCGGGTAAGGACTTGAAGAAAGCTTTTACCTCGGAAGGTGTTACCGTGGCTTCTGCAATAATTTGTTGCTGTACTTGTTGCGAAAGGAGCTGTTCTTTAATTACGGTAAAGAGCTCAGATTTGATTTGAGCAATGGTTTTGTTGTAATAGCGCTCTAGTTTTTCCTGGGAACCAAACTGTTGAATAAACATACCGATTCTTCTATCCAATTCAGCATTTACTTGTGAATCGTCAACTAAAATACTGTCGACTTCGGCTTGGGCAACCAGAAGTTTTTGAAACAGCATATCTTCAACAATGCTGCATCTTACTTCGGGGCCGCTGCCTTTAATAGCACCTTGCATACGGTAGTTGATGTACTGATTTTCAATATCGGACTGAAGGATAATGTTTCGTCCAACTACTGCTGCAACCTGGTCGATAACCTGTGGTTCCTGCGCTTTAGCAGCCAGAACCGTTGTTACAAACAAGATTAGTGATAATATATATTTAGCCGGTTTATTTATCATGGGTGTATATCTCAAATTCGTTTTTTAATGCGGCATCGTTGTATAGCTTTGCATACAACGATTTTATAAATTCAATTTTTCTATTATTAATAATAATGTTTCGAATGTTTTCTGTTTCCAGTTCTAATGGTGAGAAATCATTCTTTATTTTAAAGTCAACAAAGTTAATCAGATAAATATTATTCTTGTCTTTTACTTTGACAAACCTGTTGTTTTTAAGGAAGAGCTCTTTGTTGTATGTTTTTACCGGGATTGTTGCTAATAGTTCATCAAAAGGCAGCCATGTTGCCGTATCGAGAAAATAGTTGGTGGAATATTGTTTGCAATTATACTCCAGTGAGTCGAGTAATACAGAGTCGGGGAGAACAAACAGTTTGTTGAAGTGCTTTTCCAGCTTCTTATTGTTGTCGATTACAACATACATTGCCCGCACAATGTTTTTAACCAAAATGAACTCATTTTGATGCTCCTGATAGTAGCTTTCGATTTGAGCATCGGTAACTACCGTGTCGAGCTGTTGCCGGATCAATTCAGTTTCGTAAGTGTAGGCTATCAGTGAATTTCGATATTTTTCAAGCTGATTTTTGAAATTGAGTTGTTCGGGTTTCAGGTTTTGTTTGGCTTTCTTAATAATCACTTTTGTTTTTACCCAGTTGTTGGTATAGTTTTTTACCCAAACAATTGAATCAAGTGGCGCCGTGTTGGGGGGTAACAGATCTTTAATGTCATTTTCATATAAATAGTCGTTGCCAACTCTTGCAAGCGGAGTGCCTGCGTCCTGTTGCATTTTGGTATTACACGAAGTGATTCCGAGCAATAACAATAATATGGGCAAGATGACTATTTTCAATATTAATCGATTTAAAAAAAGAATTACCATACAGCCATTAAACCCGGGTTTAGGCCATATGGTAATTCTGAAATGCTGTTATTTTTCCTGTTCTTTTTCAAGAAGTTTTGTCAGGACTTTCTCGTTGATTTCAACAGGGTATTTTTGTTTGAGATCTTTTACCCACTCTTTTTCCAGATAGGTTTGATAATCTGCTGTAACCAGACCTCTTGCTTCGTCAAGTGTTTTAAACATCGGTTTCACAACTTTTTTCACTTTTACATAAACGATGAGGTCTTCAACGTCAGAAGCACTGGCTTTATAGATTCCCGGAGTCCACTCAACCGCATCAACATATTTATTGTCGCTTTTTTCAAATTTTCCTGGAACAATTTTTACAGAGGTAATGCTGTCTTGTAAGAGTGCTTTGGCAATTTCACCATCGTTCTCATTATTTTTAATAATCTCAAGGGCTTTCTCAACATCGCCTTTATTGCTGATGTGGTAAACGGTTGCTTCAACTCTTTCATCCCATCTGTAATCACCCAGGTGTTTGCTGTGGAATTCTTTAAGGCCGGTTGTGTCTTTAACGGCTTTCGACCAAACTTTTTCATCGCTTAGATTGAATAACAGAATACCATCGTGATACTCTTGCATTAGGTTGGCAAATTCAGGATACTCTTTTTCAAGATTCGCATCTTTGAATTCCAGACAAACTTTATCGCCAAAATCATTGAACAGATTGTTTAGATAAACTTCTTTGTTGATATTAACCTGTTTCTTTTGATGCTTCTCAACATAGTTAACAAAGTCTTGCTGTGTTTTTGTTACTTTGGCAAGTTTGATTACAGCTTTGTTGTAAGTTTTTATCAAGCTGTCAGCTTTGAACTGACCTAATAAAACAGTTGAATCGATAGCGGCAATTATTTCAGTTTTTGCTTCTTCAATAACAGAGAAGTTGTTGTCATTCTTGATTTTTGTAATAACAGCCTCTTCACTAAGTTGTGAGCGTGAATCTTTTTTCAGCTTTTCAACCAATTTAGGTTTTTCCTCTTCAAAGGTACCCGGCTTATCAGTGCTGATTAATTTGATAATGTGCCATCCGTACATGGTACGAACCGGTTTTGAATAGTCACCCGGTTTCATGTTGTCAATGGTTTCTACAAATTCAGGAACAATACGGCTACAAGTGAATTTTGATAATCTACCGTCTTTTGGAATAGAGCCTTTGTCTTCGGAATATTCTTTAACAGCATCTTCCCATTTTGTTCCATCCTGGAGTTTTTGGTAGATGTTATTGATTTTTTCTGTTTTACGTTTCTCGTCATCTTCAGTGGCATTTGAGCGTAAACGAACAAAAATATGAGCAACTTCGGCAACGCCCATTGCAGGTTGTTTGTCTGCAACTTTAACCAGATGGTATCCATACTGTGTTCTTACAGGTTGCGATACTTCACCAACAGGGGTATTGTAAGCGGCAGTTTCAAAAGGATATACCATGTTGAAAACGGTAAAATAGCCAAGGTCACCATGATTTCCTGACCTGGCTGCCTGTTTGCCGGGAACTTCTTTTTGGTCTTTAGCAGATGGGTCGTCAGAGTATTCGATAGCTGCTTCGCCAAAATCTTTCCCATTAATAATCTCCTGACGGATTTCAGTAATTTTATTCCATGCTTTTAATGTATCGGCAGGGCTGGCGTTTTCATTAACCATAATAAGTATATGACTGGCTCGTATATCTTTTAATAATCGATTGTAAGCTTCATGAAGTAGTTGCTCGTTCACCGCTTCATCGGTAAAATATGGTTTGGCCAGTTGCTTTCTGTATCCTTGCAGCTCTTTTTGAAACGAAGAGATGGTGTCCATTTTCAAATCTTCTGCTTCTCTGACCTTTAATTTGAAGTTGATGTATAGGTCAAGGTATTCCCTGATGGCATCAGGCTTTTGACGTTCTTCTTCAGAATTATTCTTTTCGTAAACCCGTACAAATTCGCCAACAGGAATTTTTTCGTCGCCTATTGTAACCAGTGTTTTATCATCAAATGATTTTAAAAACTGAGCTTGTGTAACATTGTACACAAATAACAACATTAACAATAATGCGGTTTGTTTTACTATACTTTTCATTCTTCTTTTTGTTTTAATTATTAAAATAATTATTATCCTTTACTACTATAATTTGGAGATTCTCTAGTGATGGTGATGTCGTGTGGATGACTTTCAGCAAATGCAGCGCTACTAATTTTAATAAAAATAGCTTTTTGTAATGTTTCAATATTTTTCGATCCGGTATAGCCCATGCCCGATCGTAATCCCCCCACCATTTGGTGAATGACTTCGGCAAGTGAGCCTTTGTAAGGAACTCTTCCTACAATTCCTTCCGGAACCAGTTTTTTAATATCATCTTCCATATCCTGGAAGTAACGGTCTTTTGAACCTTCCTGCATGGCTTCTACCGAGCCCATTCCGCGATAGGTTTTAAATTTTCTTCCCTCAAAAATGATGGTTTCGCCTGGAGATTCATCTACGCCGGCAAAAAGTGATCCTGCCATGATGGTACTTGCACCTGCAGCAATGGCTTTTACTATATCGCCTGTATAGCGAATTCCGCCATCAGCAATTACCGGGATGCCTGTGCCTTTTACCGCTTTGGCAACGTCGTAAACGGCTGTTAGTTGTGGTACCCCAACACCTGCGATGATGCGTGTTGTACAGATAGAACCGGGGCCAATGCCAACTTTAATGGCATCTGCTCCGGCAGCAATCAAATCGAGTGCTGCGTCTGCTGTGGCGATGTTGCCAACAATAAGATCGATGTTGGGGAATTTTGTTTTAACCTTGCGCGCCATCTCAATCACTCCTTTGGAGTGACCATGAGCTGTATCAATAACGACAGCATCAACACCGGCTTGTACCAGTGCTTCAACTCTTTCCATGGTGTTGTGAGCTACCCCTATGGCAGCAGCAACACGCAGCCGGCCTTTGTCGTCTTTACAGCTGTTTGGGTTTTCTTTAATCTTTATAATATCGCGGTAGGTGATTAATCCAACTAATTTATAGTTTTCGTCAACTACCGGGAGTTTTTCAATTTTATGTTCCTGAAGTGTTTCGGCTGCCTGTTCAAAATCAGTAAACTCCGTGGTTGTGATCAGGTTTTCACTGGTCATTACATCGTTAACCGATTTACGCAGGTTTCTTTCAAAACGCAGGTCGCGGTTGGTTACAATACCTACCAGTTTATTGCCTTTGTCAACAACTGGTATTCCACCAATGCTGTATTCTTCCATGATTTTTAGCGCGTCACCAACGGTGGCGTTAACATGTAGCGTAATGGGGTCGATGATCATACCATTTTCAGCACGCTTTACTTTTCGTACTTCGTTGGCCTGTTTTTCGATGGTCATGTTCTTATGCAGAACCCCAATACCCCCCAACTGAGCCATGGCAATTGCCAGTTTCGATTCGGTAACCGTATCCATTGCTGCTGAAACAATAGGTACTTTAAGATTGATGTTTCGTGTAAACTTTGTCGAAAGATTAGTTTCGCGCGGTAAAACATCCGATTCGGCAGGTACCAACAAAACATCATCGTATGTTAGTCCTTCGGGGATGAGTTTTTCACTGTCAAAAGGCATAAAATATATTTTTTAGAAGTTGGGCAAAAGTATCAAAATAAATGACATAATAAATAGGTAGAAGTTGGTTGTTTAGGGGGTTTTAACATCTGTTAACGCACTTTTTGCAACAATTGTAACTCTACTTGTTGTGTGGTTACAAGTGATGTTGCTGTCGTGAAAATATAACTTGTTGTAAACTCAGCTTTGGTTTGGGGTTACCGAATTAACATTACGGTACCCTTGAAAGTTTTACTTTCGCCGTTCACACTGTGATAGGAAACCACGTATACATAGGCTCCCTGTTCTACCGGCTCATTTTTGTATGTTCCTTTCCAACCTTCATTGGGATCTTGTGTTTCAAAAATCAGTTTGCCCCAGCGGTTATAAATCTGAAACAGATAAGTGCTGCCGCCGAAGAAACTAAAAACCGGTTTAAAATCATTGGTTTGACCTTCGGGTCTGAAGGCATTTGGAAAGTAGAGTGTTGCTTCTTTATATAATGGTGTTCGGTTCGAGGAACTGGTTATTCTCTCTCCGGAAGTTGATTTTTTTAAGGCTCTGACAAAATAGATTGTCCGGCCATCTTCGATACCCTGGTCGGGAGCCGGTTCATTATAAGTAAGTGTGTTGGCACCTACCGAGTCGTGCGGGGATGTGGGTTCAACACCGGGAACAGTTCGGTAAATATAGTATTTTTCTACCCCGTCTGTCCATCCTTCAGAAGCAGTCCACAATAAGTAGTTAATGTTGTTTTGTGTATAACCCTGCAACCAGATTGTTTTGAAGTTATCGGAGGTCAGGCGAAGTTTTCCGCAGCTGTCGATAACGGTGGTGTAATAAAACCATGGGTTTTTGGAGGCATCCACGTTGTCGTCGTTTACATTAAACGGAGATGTGTTTTGGCTGGGTTTGGTTACTTCGCCGGCCAGTATGGTGTCGGGTTGTTCGGTGCTGAAACGCCATATGTCCCAGGTGCATTTATTAACATCCATATCACCATTGATGGTTGCAATAACGGTGTTGTCTTCTAATACATTTGCTGTAATAGTGTTGATGAATTTTGGGATTTGATAACTTGCTGTATGGACTTCTTTAATACAGGATGATGAAGTGATGTTTCCCATTTTAACACGGATAAAGTATTCGTATTTTACCCCGGGGTCAAGGTCTTTATGAACGTAAAACAGCTCATCTTTACCGGCAACCGGATCAACAGTTCCAATCATTTCAAACGGCCCGCCTTCTTTACTACTCCATATCTGATATTGATCGATTGGGTTTTTAGGGTTGATATAAACAGTCCATCTTAAGGTGTCTTGCAGGTCGCAAACGCTGTAAGGGATATCATATAAAAAAATGGGGCGTTGTGATGTTTTGTCAGTAAAAGGACTGTTGTTACCACAACTATCGAATGATGAAATGGCGTAAATATAATTTTCAGAACAGGGGTCAATAACAGGATCGATATATAATTTAGTGTTATATCCCCAAACAGTATCGACGGGGAACCATTTAATGCCTTCATAACGATAAATGATGTTTCCAACAACATCCATGCTGTCTGATTGAGTCCAACCGATAATGGTTTGCCCACCGGGGGTAACGCTTACCGAATCCAGTACAGGTTTGTCGGGTAAAACAATATCTTTGAATCTTGCGCCTACAATTTGTGAATTGCTCGAGCAGCCAAACATATCTATTGTAACACTAAAGTTTACAGAGTCGTCGCAGGTAAATACGGAAATATCCCTGTAAACAGTGTTTGGTGTTGTTCCAATGGGAAGAGGCAGGTCGGCTTCGTAGTTGTATACGGTGTAATAGGCATTTTCATCAGGTAATGGTTCGCTGAAAGGTTCCCAGTATAAATCTGCCTGATATCCGTTTGCATTAACATCAATGCCAATAATAAACAGAGTGCCGGCAGCAGGAGAGATGTCGATATCTTGTCCTCCGTTAACCTTGATTTTGTAATACTTCCTTGATAAGAGGGCATTTATGCCTGAGTGAGTGTAGGTAAGGGTTGTGACATCAGCGAAGTTTGCTAGGACAGAGAAATTTGTTCCGTCGTCAGAAAACAGTAGCGTATAACTGTCAAAAGAATCGATAGCTGATTTACCCCAGGTAATCCTGACTGTATTATCATCGATTATTTCAAGGCAGGTAATTTTTGAAGAACTTGCACGTGATTGCGCATATATAGTGCCATTTAGCAAAGCTATGGCCAATAGAAGAAATGTATATATTGTTTTTTTAATCATTATCGCTTTCCAATCATCAAATGTAGTAAACTTTCCTTTTGAAAATATTGGTTGGCTGTTTCCAATAGTTGATTTTTCGTTAAACGCATCATGGACTTCAGGTTTTGTGTATAATAGCTGAAGTCCAACCCTGAATCGTTAACCGATCTGAATCTTTCTGCCAGTGCCAGTGGTCCGTCAAAACTTTTTAAGAAATTACCATAAAGATAATTTTTTACCAGTTGAAGCTCTTTCTCATCAACCGGTTGGGTTCGCAACAGGTCAATTTCTTTGCAAATCTCATCCATAGCTGCATTGGTGTGGTTTGCATTTACTTCAGCATTTATCGAAAAATAAGTTGCATGCTTGTAGGATTGAATGTGTGAGTAAATCCCATAGGTGTAACCTTTGTCTTCTCGCAGGTTCGACATGAGCCTCGAACCAAAATATCCGCCAAGAATGGTATTGAGCAGTTGAAAAGCAGGGAAATCGGGGTGAGTTTTGCTGATAATTCGTTTGCCGACTCGTAAGGCAGATTGCAGTGCGTCCGCTTTTTCAATGTATTTTTCAGTTTCCTTTGTTTTGCCTGTGAATACAATGTTTTGTTCTCTCTTATTAGTGTTGTTTGAAGTTAAATTTCCCAGGTATCTTTCCGTTAACGAAATAACTTGGTTGTCGATGTTTCCGCTGAGAATGATATAGGCTTTTTCCGGTTGATAATGGGTTTTATAAAACTCAATAATATCTTCACGAGTTAGTTTTCCAAAATCTTCTAAAGTCAACACCTGTCCGTAAGCACTGTTTTCGCCAAATATCATTTTGTTAAATTCCAGTGATGCTCTGAATCTTACTTTTTCAATGTTCACTAAAAAATCCTGCTTTTGACGATCAAGGTAGATGGCTAATTCCTCTTCCGGAAAAACTGATTCGGCAATTAATTCTCCCATTAAAGGAAGCAGATGTTCCAGATGTTTTGTGAGTGCATACAGGGTTACCGAAGCAGTATCTTTGTTTACTTGTGTGTTGAGGTAAGCCCCGTAGTAATCCAGTATCCCGGCAATGGCCATCGAGCTTTTGCTACTTGTACCTTCTTTCAGCAGATTGTTTACGCTTCCTGCAATCAGTCTTTTATTTTGAAATGAGGAACCGGCTTCAAAAACAACATCAATTCTGGTAATCTCTTCCTGACCTGCTCTGATGATGTTGGCTTCCATGTTGTTTGGAAACACTATCTTTTCGGGGTTTGTGATGCTAAACCCGGAAACAGCTCCCAGATCAGGCATTTTCTTTCGGTCGGGTATGTTGGTTAAGGTCATTATTTGCTGTTTTTTGAAAGGTAATACAAAGTGTTTTTACGATGAGGAGCAAAAAGCTGTTGTGCTGTTTTTTGAATGTCAACACGGGTTACTGATTGGTACTTCTCAGTTTCACGATTAAACAGAGCTGCATCGCCCAGCATTTCGTAATATCCTAGATTCATGGCTTTGTGGAGTGACGACAACCGTGAGAAAACTAAGTTGGATTCCACCTTGTTGATCACTTTCTCAAGTTCTTCGATGGTTACAAGTTGATTCTGGATTTTCTGCAATTCAGCTTCAATGGCTTTCTCTGCAACTTCCATTGTTACACCATTCATCAGTTTGCCCGAAACAATAAAGAGC
>Ga0256913_10001683_pt1 | contig 11289 bp, 9 predicted proteins | sample Axial_MatmetaG_FD_185970 | JGI IMG/M metagenome (GOLD analysis project Ga0256913, IMG submission 185970) | Deep-sea worm associated microbial mat communities from Axial Seamount, Juan de Fuca Ridge, Pacific Ocean - Axial_Mat | ecosystem: Environmental > Aquatic > Marine > Oceanic > Microbial...
GAGTCATCTCCAGCTGTTGAGTAGCGGTTGTGTCCTACTGCACAATGTCCTTGAAGCAATCTAAATTTATCTTCATCAAACACTTCAGTAACCAAACCTCTATCTTTGATAAGACGGATTTTTTCATTATCTGCTGTTGAAATCCCTGTAGATTCTTGTCCACGGTGTTGCATAGCAAACAGTGCATAGTATGCTACCTTTGCAGCGTTATCTGACCCATATACTCCAACAATTGCACACATAAGCTATATCCCCAAACAGTCATTTATGGTATAAAAACCAGCTTTTTTATCTGCTACCCACTTAGCAGCTCTGATAGCTCCCTTGGAAAATGTCTCACGACTTGTAGCTGTGTGGTTTAGCTCCAAAAACTCACCATCGTTGTAGAAACCAACAGTGTGTCTGCCCACGATATCACCACCTCTTAGTGCCATCACTGCTATCTCATCTTTGCTTCTAGCTCCGATTTGTCCATCTCTACCACTTACTCTAACACTATCAAGATCCAAACCTCTACCTTTGGCTGCAAACTCTCCAAGAGTGAGTGCTGTACCACTTGGTGCATCTACTTTGTGTCTGTGGTGCTGTTCTACTATCTCGATATCAAAGTCTTTTAGAGTAGCAGATACTTGCTCTACTAGTTGCTTAAGTAGTGCAATACCAGCTGACATATTTGAAGAGTAAAGCACTGGCATCTCTTTTGAAGCTTCTGTAAGTAGGTTTTGTTGATGTTCATTAAATCCAGTCGTAGCAACTACCAAAGGAGTTGGGTTTTTGAGTGCTGCTTCACATAGTGCTTGTGTAGCTACTGGTGCAGAGAAATCTATCACCACATCACAATGCTTTAAAAGCTCATCCATATCATTTGTGATAAATACACTATCTGGCACTTGTGTCTTTAGCTCATCAAACACATGAAGTGCTGATAGCTCACAAGACTCATCTTCTAGTGTGTTTTTGATTAGATGCTCACCCATTCTACCTGTACTTCCAACAATCGCTATTTTTACCATTTTGTTTTATCCTTATGCTTGTTCTTGTATGTATGATATAACTTGAAGTGCCGCTGTAGCTCCATCACCTGCTGCACAAACCACCTGCTTTGGTGCTTCTACTCTCAAATCACCAGCTGCATATAGCCCCTCTAGGCTTGTTCGCATACTCAAATCAACTACCACTTGTCCCCAATCATTGACTTCACATATAAAACCACCATTTTCATCTTGTAAGACGCTATTGTTGACATCATGCCCTACAAATACAAAAATCCCTGGAGTTGGCAAGACTTTTGTCTCTTTGGTTTTTAGATTTTCAACTACCACTTCGCTAACACCCATCATATCCCCACGCACTTCGCTAACTACACTATCAAGTACAAAATGAATGTTTGCTTTGTCTTTGGCTCTTTGGACAGTAGAAGGTGCAGCTCTAAATGTATCTCTTCTGTGTACCACATATACATCTGAAGCGATATTGGCTAGATACAACGCCTCTTCTAATGCTGTATCTCCACCACCTAAAACTGTAACTGGTTTGTCTTTGTAGAAAAATCCATCACAGGTAGCACAAGTACTCACGCCCTTGCCAAAAAACTCATCTTCGCCTTTGAATCCTGCTCTTTTGGGTACGCTACCAGTACAGACTATCACACTTTTTGCTTGGATAGTCTCATCATCTAGCACGATATCAAACACATCACCATTTTTGGCAACTCTTTTGACCTGTTTCATCTCATGCTTGAGCCCAAAAGAGAAACACTGCTTTTGCCAAGTATCCATAAAATCCATACCAGTTTTGCTATGGTCAAAAAAACCTGGATAGTTTTCTATCTCACTACTTTGAGTGATTTGACCACCTGGCATACCTGTCTCAAACATCACTACATCTTTGAGTCCACCTCTAGTAGTATATAATCCTGCTGTAAGCCCTGCTGGTCCACCACCAATAATCGCACAATCTAGCATGATAATTCCTTTGTAAAATAATAAAACAAATACTTAAGGGTAATTATACTATTAAAATACTTGGTTTATTTTTTTGAAGTCCAAAAAGAAGAGATATATAGGGTAAAAACCCTATACTACACTACAAAAGTGCATTGATTTTTTCTGCAAATGCCTCTTTTGAAGCAGCACCTACCATCTGATCTACTACTTCACCATCTTTGAAGAAAAGAATAGAAGGGATAGATCTGATTCCAAACTTAACAGCTAAGTCTTGTTGCTCATCTGTGTTTACTTTAGCGATTGTCGCTTTTCCTTCAAAATCAGCCGCAAGTTCTTCGATAACTGGTGCTATCATTCTACAAGGTCCACACCATGGAGCCCAAAAGTCCACCATAGTAACACCTTCTGCTACTGTTGCATCAAAATTTTCATTTGTCAGTTCTACATATCCTGCCATATTTTATCCTTTAGTTTTATTGATATCAAAAATTATATCCTAAATATATTAATCATTGATTTACAAATCATACAAACATTGTCCCAAATATATAAAATGTGTAGAATCTTGCCAAAGTTATTAATCATATTGGCATTTGTCGTAATCGTTGATTACGACCTACGCGTGTTTATCATAATTACACAAAATTCAAATAAAACATATTTGTCGCCTAGGTCGTATTCGTTGAATACGACGGTTGGTTTTATTCTCCTTCTTCCAATTGCAAATAAGCGATAAACTGAATCAAATGTCCATTAGTCATATAGATATTTTTAGACTTCTCATTAACCATAATTTCTAAAGCATAAATATCATCCCATTCATAGTCATCTTTAAATTTATCTACTATATCATTTTCTAGTTTTATACAAATAATCTCTTTTATTTCATCTATATTTTTTTGGGTAAAATTCTCTATAGTATTAATCTTATTCATAAAAACTGGTTCAAATGCACCCCATTTAATATTAGCACTGCAATTACGACACAAACATAAAGAATCTGCCGTAGTAATAAAACTTTTTTTATGTTTTACAACTCTTTTATCATTCCAGTTAAACATTTCAAAAGAATTTTTCTTATCAGCTACTTTTCTAAAAGTAAACCCACAAACTTGACAATATCCTTTATAAGTATCATAAAGATAATTTTTAATCTTATCTCTTAATTCTTTATCTTGAGATACTTCTGGTTTTTTTCTAACTATTACTATCTCTTCTATAACTTCCTTTTGCTCATGAACATTTAAACTTTTTATATCCTCTTGGATTTTTTTAATAAACTCTTCTTGATATTTTTTCTCATCAGTAATAATATCTCCATCTAAGTCTTCATCATATTGAGAAGTTTTTGCTTCATGTTTTTCAATTTGTTCTTTTGTTTTAACGGTCTTTTGTTTCTCTTTACTATCTAACTCTATAATATCTTTTTCTTGATCTTGCAGATAGTTTTTAATATCTTTTTCTTGATCTTGCAGATAGTTTTTTTGATGCTCTAAATTTTGCTCTTTTGATTGCTTGACAGTCTCTTTTTCTTTAAAATTTTGCTTATTTGGCAACTTGATTTGTGTAGTATCTATATTGATTAGATCAAAAAATTTAATTCTTTCATCGTTATAAATCAGTTTATAAACTATAGAATTAAAATTATCATAATGTTTAATAAAGAAATCCAATTCAAACTGTGCTCTTGTCATTATCAGATATAGCTCTCTTTCTGAAAAAGAGTTCATATTCGCTAAAACAATAGGAAATTCTTCCCCTTTTATATCATTTAATTCCAATAAAATAATATCAGCATTTTTATCTATTTTTCTATAAGCTATTTCATAATCACTAAAAATATTGGTATAAAAATTTTGTTCTTCTTGGGTTTTATAAACAACTATAATTGGTATTCTTTCTGTATAGATCCCTATAATAGCTTTTAACTTATTATCTATATAATCAAGAAAATGTATATCCTTATTAAAAATTGATAATGTAGGTTTAGGATACTCCTTTCCATTAAATATTTTTTCATTTTCAAAATAATCAAAACCTATATCTTCAAGTTTTTCATTTAATAAAAGTTGTCTATAGTTATAACTAGCATTTGCTAGTTGGTATGTTTGTCTAAAATTATGTTTTAGACTATGAATATTTAGTTGACCATTTTCATTTTCATAAGCTTCTTTATTGTAAAGTTGAAGTTGTGTCCAACTATTCAATCCCATATCATTTTCAATATTTTGCAATATGTCACCAGCTAAAACGATTCTTTCACTATGAAGTCTAATTACTTCAAGTTCCTTTGCAGAAAAATCTTGTGCCTCATCTACGACAATAGTATCAAACTCTTTTTCATCTATATTTAAAATTTTATATACTAAATCATTATTAATTAAATTTGTATTTTCTAAAAATCTTCTTGAAAAATATACATTTTCCATAACTTCTGTATATTTATTAAAATATTGACGGTTTGCATTTTTATAATTTTTTTCAAGATTTTTTTCAAGATTTTGAATATCTTTTTTTATTTGATTTTCTTCTATAATTGATATTTTTTCTTGTAATTTAGCTTTTAAAATATCTACTTTTTTTTGATTTTTTTCTTTATTTACTAAATAATTTTTATATTCTAAAAGCCATTTTAAAACTTCTATATTTTTATCATGTATAGTATTATGAAGCTTATGCGATAAATCATCCAAAATATTTATAGGTATCGTTATATCTTCTGTTAAGGTATTTAATATTTTTTTATAATGTTTGCCTTCTAGTTTATCTATCTCTTTTTGTATATTCTGAATTTTCTTATCAAACTCTATTAATTTATTATTATATTTAGATATCTCTTCTTCAATTAATTCAATTTCATCTTTATACTCAAGTTTTTTATCTTCTGAAATAGTTTCATCTTCTGATTTTAAAACTAAATTTCTTTTTTCTTGTTTTATTTCATCAATATAATTATTTTGCTTAAGCAGATAAGTATCTTTTTCTAAATATAAGCTTTCTATCTCTTTTTGTAAATTAGATATTTTATTAATATTATTCTCATTTTGTAAATCATTTAATAATTCTAAAATTTTTTCTTTTATAAAATCTACTCCAATAAACTTTAAAAGATGTATATAGTGCTTTTCTAAAGATTCTTTATCTCTATTGCTAATTTTATTATCTATATCTTCTTTTATCTTATTTGCAGTAGAAATTAGTACATCATAATTTTCTATTTGATCAATATCAAACACTTCATCTAATCTATATATTTTTACATCTTGTAAATCAATATTTTTATCTCTTAGTAAAGTTAAAAAATACTTTTTTAATTCGTCATTTCTTACTATAATTAAATATTTATCTTGAGAAACTTTGCTTTTTTTATAAAAATGTTTTAAGCTCTGAATATGTTTTAATTTCTGAATAGCAATAGTCGATTTCCCCGTACCAGCAGCACCATCTATAATACAATTTCGTTCATCATATAATGCTTTTGCCTGAAGCCCTTGTTCTGCCATTTCAAAATTGAGTCTAAAAAAACTTTTGATATCAATTCTTGCATTCTCACTACTATCTTCTTTGCCTGATAAAAAGTCTCTAGCATTTGTAATAATAGATTCTTTTCCAGCAATAGTCTCATATCTAATATTTAATAAATTATTTTCAAATGGTTTGTATCTACCAATCAAATCTAAAGGTTTCAAACGATCTTCTTCTTCGTGATCTCCTATATAACGCTTTAAAAAGCTTTGTACTTTTTTATCACCAGACCATATACTATACAAATAATCATTTTTTCCAAATTTTAAATCTGGTGTATTGCCTTTTCCTCTATTAATCTCTGCCGATGTAACATATATATTTCCATCTATACCTCTAATATTAAGTCTCCTTACAAAAATGCCACTATTCAACCATTTTTTTAAATCATTTTTAGAAAGATAATCCTCATTATAATCATTTTGCGATTCTAAATCTTGTTGAATTTGATCATACTGCTGTTTATATAAATTTAAGTCATATTCTATTAAACTTTTTTTATCAAACTTCATTAAACTATCCCCACAATCCCTAAAATTTCAAAACTACTACTAATCTCTTTTTGACTTTCAAGTTCTTTTATTTTTTTATCTTTTTGATTTTTGAGATTTTCAATCTCACCAATTCTCATTCGTTGGATATCCTCTTGTTGTACCTTTTTTTGCAATCTTTGAACCTTATTTATCTGCTTCTCAAAATAATTCTCTATGGAATTTATTTTGATATCTATAAGTCTATTTTGTGATGCTGATTCTATGAGTTTGTGTTGCTCTATGGCTTCTATGACTTTTGAATTAAGTTTGGCTTTTAAGGCTTCGAGATTTATATTTGGTTTAGCCTTGGTTTCACGACAGTTATGTATAAACTCAAAATAGTCTAACTCATCTACCAAATCTAAGTTTGTATCTACTATAAGAACTCTTATCATTGACCTTTCTTTTAGCTGTCTAAAATCTACTCTATAAATAATAGCAAAACTATTATTATACTGCTTGTGAGAAACTACAGAATAAACAGTTTTATAATTTTTATCTCTGATTATGATAGAGATGATAGGATGGTTTAGATATAAGTATAGTGTTTGAAACTCATTACTGTTATTGGTTGTAAAGCTTATTTTTAATTCTTTATATTTATATATTTTTTGTAGTACGGCTCGTTCTTCTTTATATTTTAATGCTTCTACTCTTTTATCACTCATATTTTGCTTTAGTATATTAAACAACTGTTTTAAATTTTCAGATGACAATTTTATGTTTCCATCTTTCAATTCTAAAAAGTTAATATTATTGTCATTTAAATAAGAGACTAATATCTGTTTACTTTGCTCTTGTAGGATATTTATTTTGAGTAAATTAAGTAAGCGTTCTTCTTTTTCCTTATAGTTCAAATCTTCATTAAGCATCTTGTCAAACTCTTTGGAATGTTTGGATATCTCTACTCTTTTTCTCTCCAAAGCCAACTCTTGTAGATGGAGTTTTTGGTCTATCTCCTCTTGTGATAGATACATCATAGATGCAATATCTATACTCTTTTCAAAATCACCCAAAATAGGCTCTAATTCTCCTATGGAGTTTTCAAATATATTGAGTTTTTGATATAGTCTATTGAAAATCCTATCTTCTATAGAGTCTATAATACACAGATTGAAGATATAAAGTTTGTCAAATTTTTGTCCTATCCTGTCTATCCTACCTATTCTCTGCTCTACTCGCATAGGGTTCCAAGGCAAATCATAATTGATCACCACATTACAAAACTGCATATCTAGCCCTTCACTACCAACTTCAGAAGATAACAAGATATCAAATATACCGTTTTTAAATCGTTTGATAGTATCAAACCTCTCTTCTACACTAAAATCACCGTATATTTTACCTACACTATATCCCAATTCTATCAACTTATTTTCAAGATAATCTAATGTTCTTTTAAAAAAAGAAAAAACTATCATCTGTTTTATATTTTGTGATTTCAAATCTTGTAAAATCTTTTCAAACTCTATAAATTTAGAATCAAAAGTACCTATGGCATTACCTTTTTCTATAATACTATCAAGATATTGTAATGCAGTCTCTTCGATATCCATATCATCATAATAATCCTCTATCTCATCTATATCTTTGATAAAAATCTTTTTATTTTTTCTAATACTCTTAAATGTCTCAAGTGATGCAATCATAGATGAACTAGCCATCCTCTCTGGCATAATCGTTATGAAACCTTGTGGTACTTGTGGATTTATAAATTTTACAAAATCAATGACGGCTTGATAATATGCTTTTTCATCATCTGTAATCTCTACAACTTTGGATTTGGCTATCCTTGGTATGATTAAGCCTACATCTTTTTTCTTTGTTCTATTTATGATAAAATTTAGATGATCTGTAGCCATCAATCTATCTATCAAATCAATTTTATTGTTATTGTTTAGATGAGATAATGACTCTATCTCTTGCATAATCTCTATCATTTCTAAAGGATATATAGATATGTCCAGTAATGATAAATATTCCTTGATATCAGATAAAGAGTAGTTGCTTCTAAGCATAGTTATAAGTTTGTGGATAGTTGGATTTGGCTGTATCATTTTTTGAAAATAGTCAAAATCTTTGAAATAATCATCATCCAATAAAGATAAAATATTAAACAAATCATACAAAGAGTTTTGGATAGGGGTAGCACTCAAAAATACAATATGTTCAGACAAGCTTGTAATGAGTTTGGCACTATCAAATGTAGATGTAGTGATGTTTCTCATACTATGTGCTTCATCCATTATAAGAAAATCTATCTCAAATAAACTGTTTTTTAACTTTTTCATCACCTGTTCATCTCTGAGAGTGTGATATGAAATTATCAATTTTTTATGTATCAATTTGGTATCAGAGTATGTAGTATAGTCATCTATAAAATGTAAAAATTGTTTTGTTTTATATATCTCAAACTCTTCATCAAATCTTACTATAAGCTCTTCTTTCCATTTGTATGTCAAAGATGAAGGGACAACAATTAAAGAGATTTTCAACTCTTCTCTTTTTGATATCTCTTTGTATATCAAACCAGCTTCTATAGTCTTACCCAAACCAACCTCATCAGCTATCAAGATACGATTATTTTCAGAGTTTAAAAATTTTATCAAAGGTTTATACTGATGTGGTTCAGGCACCAGTCTATTGGTATTGAACGAATACAAAATATCTGTTATGGGAGAACGGCTAATATTGACAAAAATAGCTTTTTTTAGATTATCTATAGAGTCTATATGTACATTTAAGACATCATCAAAAACCAAATCATCTATAGGAACATTTTTTTCTTGAGAATCTATAAAAATTTCACAATAGTTATCAAACTGACTCAATACGATAACTTTCTGATTTGTAGGCTTATATGTAGCTTTTTGCAATCTTATCCTCCCATATATGATATATATTCTAACCAAAGATATCTTATAGACTAACCTATTATTGGCATTTATCGTAATCGACGATTACGACCTACGAGGATTTGGATTAACTTGGTGGTTTGTTTTTATTGAATAATGGATAGCTTATTATATTTGAAAGAATTATCAGATATTAGTTTTATTGACTTCTCAAGTTCATTAGCAAATTTTACACTTGCACCAACCTTATCCTTTGCAATATACTTTATTGTACTTCTTGTAGCTTTTTTCTTAACAATGAATTTATAAGAGTCTGGTATGGTACCTTTTGTTCACTTGCTAACTTTTTGAAAAATAATACTATATCATTATCCAATCTCAATGAAACAGGTATCTTTTTGGGTTCATAAAATCTACCACGAACTCCACCACTAAAGTCATAATCATCCAACATTTCATACTCATCGTATTTTTCTCTATCTTTAATGTTGCTCATAAAAAGTCCTTTCTTTTTGATTTGCTTTTCTTGCACTTATGATTCTAATAATCTCTTCACCATTTTCATCAAAAAACATATTTGCAACAACCAATATCTTTTCTTTGGAAGTTTTACCAAGCGTAATCCATCTCTCTTCAAAATAATCAAAACGATAATCAAGTTTTGAAATATGTAGTGGATCTAAAAAAACTTCTTTTGCTTCTTCAAAACTGATGTTATGTTTTTGAATATTTAAACTATTCTTCTCTTCACTCCACTCAAATTTCAATCCAACACTCCTACTCCGACATATAATATTATAGTATTTTTGTATTTACTTTGTCAAGATTGTAATAGTATTTTTGAATTATTTGAAGCAAATATATCGCTTCCTAAAGATTTAGCATTTGTCGTAATCAACGATTACGACCTACGCGTGGTTGGGATACCTATAGCTACTATTGACATTGTGAATAAAATTGAATACAATAGCATTATAAAATATTGAAAGGATGTTCTATGAAGACATTGACATTGAGAGTGGATGATGATGTTTATGAGATGATAAAGTTGGCAGCAAATGGTGCCAAAAGAAATATATCCAACTTTATAGAATACGCAACATTGCAGCACCTTACATCTTCTCAATATATTGATAACAATGAGATGAATGAAATCTTGGAAGATAAAGAACTCATCAAAAGTCTAAATCAAGGACTCAAAGAAGCAAAAAACGGAGATTATACACTTGTATGATTTTCAAATAGCCCAAACCAAAGAGTTTGAAAAAAAGATTAAAAAGCTAGATCCAAAAATCTACACCAAAATCAAAAATATAGTTTATCCACAACTCAAAAAAAATCCTTTTTATGGCACAAATATCAAAAAACTAAAAGGTGAATATGAAGGTGTCTATAGGTATAGACTTGGTAACTATAGGCTATTTTATATCATCGACAATGACAAAGTCATTGTAATAGTTACTACCATATCACATAGGCAAAGTGCGTATTGATAGCTTATGATTCTGTTACTCCCCCATTTCCATCAAAATACATAATATTTGTCGTAATCGTTGAATACGACGGTTGTTGGATACTTATTACTCCCCCAATGAATAGTCTTTAGCCTCAGCCAAAATAATGAAGCTAAAGCATCACTTCCTTGGTATGATGTAAAAACTAATCCAACTCTACCTCATCAAACTCTGTAGATCTAGTATTTGGTAGTGCTTTATTACTAGCTCCTTTGACAGTATATACGAATGATATTTTTGGCTCATTTGTGCTGTTTTTGTTGGCTCTGTGAAGTAGTTTGCAGTGAAATAGTACTACATCGCCTTTTTTTAGGTTGTGTGATACTTTGGTGTTGATTAGAGATATATTTGGTTCTATGTCTTCTTTGAAATACTCTTTGTCATCAAACTGTGATATATCAAAACTCATCTTATGACTTCCAGGGATGAACTCTAGCACTCCGTTGTTACTATCTTCGCTATCTAATGCCAACCATATACTTACCAGATTGTCATTTTCAAAGTGCCAATATCGAAAATCTTGGTGCCACATTGTTTGAGTGGATGTATTGGGCATTTTGGTCATTATAGAGTTGTGGTGGGCTATGGTGATAGTTGGGTTTTCTCTTAGTATCTGCTTTAGTATAGGTCTAATATCTTCATTTTCCATCCACTCTTTGAACACTCTATCTCTATGATATACTTGTCTCAATCTACGGACAGTCACTCGCTCTTGTAGATGTGATGATGCATCGCTTATCTTTTTTCTCTCTTCTTTGGATTTGGATACATACTCGCTCTCTGTCTCTATCGGCGGTACTTTATGCTTGAGATGTGCTATAGCTATATCTTTGATAGTATCACACATCTTGTGGTCTGCAAACTGCGGCAAAAGCAAAAACCCATCACGGTCAAATCTTTGTAACTCTTCACTTGT
>Ga0256913_10001684_pt1 | contig 11289 bp, 3 predicted proteins | sample Axial_MatmetaG_FD_185970 | JGI IMG/M metagenome (GOLD analysis project Ga0256913, IMG submission 185970) | Deep-sea worm associated microbial mat communities from Axial Seamount, Juan de Fuca Ridge, Pacific Ocean - Axial_Mat | ecosystem: Environmental > Aquatic > Marine > Oceanic > Microbial...
TTGGTAAATCAATTTTCCCTTTTGCTCCTTTCAGTTTTAACTCTCCATAATGAACCTGTCCCGACTTTAATAATATTTTATCTCCTGCATTTAAATTAATTCCGTCAATTCCTTGTAAAGTCTTAAAAGCAGAAACCGAAGACATTCCATCATTTTTATCATTACCATTTACTGCATCGATATAATAACATTGTCCTGTTAACAAATTATTATTTTCGAGGCAACTCGACATAATAGGATAAAATATAATACCCCATACATAAATAAATACAAACAATCTTTTTTCCATAACTTTCATTTCTTGAAATATATTAAATATCTTTGCAACAACTGATGGTATTAAAAATACAACATTTTAAAGCCAAAGAGTATTTTATATGTAAAATACAACAAAAAAGGGCAGCCTCCACTCATCTGGCGGAGGCATTTCCCTTTAGAAGAAAAAACAGTACATGTACTATTCACCACCATTAGTATAACCAGGGTTTTCGACAAGATTAGGATTGTCTGCCAGACGGTCAATGCCCAATGGCAAATAGTAATGTTTTTCCTGAAAAGTTCTCACATCACCGTATTCACCTGACTTCAGTTTCATGGTATATTTATGTTCCGGGAAATTATACACCCATGAAATGCCATGAAATCCTTTTCCGTTAAGTTCCTGAACAGCAGTTCTCCACCTTCTCAAATCCCAGTAATGGTGTTCTTCAAAAGCAAGCTCAACAGTTCTTTCATTACGTATTATCTCTTCTGTGACCTCAGTCTTGTCAGGCATTCCTGCTCTTTCTCTGATAGCATTTAACAGATCAAGTGATTCTCCGCTTTTATTCAGATAAAAAGCAGCTTCGGCAGCATTAAGATAGATCTCACCCATCCTGAAGACTATCCAATCCGTTTCATCTTCCATGGATATCGGCAGTTTAACATACTCGTTGATTCTTTTTCTTAACAGAAATCCACTTTTCTTATAATTCCTTGCAGGTGCTTTTGACGGCCATCCTGACTCAGAATCAATTGTACCGACAGTTTTACTGTGAAAATACACTACTGAGCCCTGCCATGGAGTCTCAGGATAAAATATTGAAGCCCTGAAACGAGGGTCTCTGTCAGCCATTATTGAATCAATGTCAAAAAGAACATTACCGTTAAGGTCATTCCAGTTCAAATTACCGGGAGAACCGTTTTTATATTCATATTTTTCAACAAATTCAAGATAGATAGGGCCGTTAGATCCCCAACCGGTACGGAAACCGTCAGGCATATACAAGAAATTCCAGCTGTGGGTTTTCAATAAACTTAAGTTATAGACTTCAGCAAATATCACCTCCTCGTTTCCGTCTTTAACAAAAATCTCAGCGTAATTTTTCTGAGGATCAGGATTATGATTGTACAGTGCATGAGGGCTTTCATTTATAATTTCCATCGAAGCGTCATAAGCTGCCTGCCAGTAATCTTGTGCTTTTGATTGTGGTATACCTACAACACCTTCGGGAAGGGTAATATCTGAGAACTGTGCAATACTTGCTGCATAAAGCATCGCACGGCTTTTCAGAGCCAAAGCAGCCCACTTAGTGGCACGGCCAAAATCATCAGTCCCGTATGAAGAGGGTAATATCCGGGAAATATCATCCATCTCATTTGCGATAAAATCATACACTTCGGCCTCAGGTGCTCTTTTAACGTACAACTCTTCAATAGGCTGATCAATACTCTGGGGTTCTGTAATTAAAGGTATCCCGCCATAGCGTTTTACAAGCTCAAAATACATAAAAGCCCTTAAAAATCTGGCTTCAGCCGATTTCTGCTGAACAAATTCCTCATCAAACCCGGTATCGGAATTTTGAAGTATTTGAATTATTTCATTGGTAGAACGTATATTGCCGTACGGCCAATAGTCGAGCAGGCCCGGAGCTCCGTTTTCATCAATTATGGTCATAGCTGTACGATAGGGTCCCTGCCAACCGGCAAAAACATTCATTTCACCTCCGCATACAGCAAGTACTGCCATATTATTGCTCCGTCCTCCCGATTGCCAGCGAACATTGTTATATACGTTAGTCAGGTATGCATCCAACAATGCAGGATCATTCGTAACATCCTGTTCCGATATCATATTGGTAGGTTTAATATCAAGAACATCACAAGCCGGCAGAGCCAGTATTACAGTAAAAATTATAATTATTAGTTTTTTCATGATTTTACTCCTTTCTTATTTAAAATGTAAATCTAATACCCAATGTAACTGTCTTTAACGGCGGATAATCCCTTCCGTTCTGTCCAACTACTTCAGGGTCAAAATCATGTTTCCAGATGCCTAAATTATCAATTGTCAACAGGTTGGTTGCCGACAAATAAAAAACACAATCATTAATACCTGCCCCGCTTATAACTCTTCTGGGAAGTGAATATGACAGGTTAAGGTTTTTCAGCCTCAAATAATGTGTGTCATAAGACCAAAAATCAGAAGCTTTCGAATTATTGTTTGTTCTGCCGTTTTGAGTTACAGGCGGCAGCTCAAACTCATCGGGATTAGCTATATAATCTCCATCAGGACCGGTTTCAACGATAGCCCTGTATTTGTAATGTAACTCAAGAGGTATTGATTCGTTTGAGAAAGGAGCTGCTGCCGAACCGGAAAAGTTGACCATATACATACCTGCTCCCTGCCATAACATAGATAACTGAATGCCTTTAAACTCTAATCCCATATCAATACTGTACATAAGGTTAGGCAAGCCGGAGGCACCTATCACTCTCTGGTCTCTCCAGTCAATCACGCCATCTTCATTCACATCCTTATATTTAAGATCTCCTACTTTAAGAGTTGTATTTCCTGTGAGATCCTGATCGACAGGATGATTATTGATCTCTTCCTGAGTCATGAAAAATCCGTCGGTGAGGTAACCCCACTGGCGATCATCCCATTGGCCTTCACGTACATATCGGTAATTCCATTCCGGATCATCCGAAACTTCTTCCTGAATATCCACATATTTACCTCTGGCCCATGATATCATAGGATTTACATGATAAACGAACTGACCTATCCTGTTTCTGTGACGCAGCAGAACATCCACACCTCTGTTATCCCTTTTGTTCAGGTTCGTACGCGGCAGGCTGGCTCCGAAAGTTGAAGGGACCTGTTCGGTTGGTTGTGCCAGTATATTTTCCCGTAACCTGTAAAAAGCATCGATCTCAAAACCGAACAATCCTCTCCAGAATGAAGCATCAAGACCGACATTGTAGATCTTCATTGACTCCCAGGTTATATCCGGATTGGCCAAACCTGCTGAGTAAATTACAGGATAAGGAGTAGCTCCGAATATGTAAAAGTTCGTTGATATATTATATCCCGATAAATAGTCGAATGACGAAACGGCATCATTACCCAACATACCAAATGACAATCTTAATTTCAGGTTATCAATGGCATTCGAATTATCCTGAATAAATGACTCATTTGATATTCTCCAGGCTGCACTTATACTCGGGAAGTATCCCCACCTTGAGTTAGGAGGATATTCGGCCGAAGCATCAGCCCTTAATGTGAAATCTAAGATATACTTTCTTTTATAGTCATAATTTATCCGGCCGATAAGACTTGTCCTGGCACTTTCAGTTGTGCCTTCATAATTATCTTTTCCTTCTTCCGATGCATATCTTAAATATGGAGACTCATATGAAAGAATATCCTTTCTGTCTCCTCGCAGGCTGGTTCCATCATAGGTTTGGGTCTCACTGATCAGGAATGCTCTTAAATTATGTGAACCGAACGATCTGCCGTACTCAATACTGAACAAAGGAAGTAGTTCTGTTCCTTTTGAGCTATATACATACATCTTGTTAGTACCTTGTGTACCCTGGAATATCCATTCACCGTCAGGAGTAGATTCGGTAGGATCCCATTCCCATACATCAAACGGTTTTGATACATTCTTTAACCATCTGAATGTTTCTTCGTACGACAGTTTTGCTTTTAATGAAAGTCCTTTAACCCAAGGTAGGTCATATTTTAATTGAATGGCACCCTGTAATGAGGCTTTTTCATCTTTTATAAAACCTGAATAGTCCTTAAAAGTCTGGTAATAGGGACTACGTTGCAGAAAACCGGAATATGTCGCCCGGGTAGGGTCAGCTTCATTTATCACCGGATATACAGGTTTTGCTGTTTGTAAAGAGTTATACATATCTGAAGCACTAAAATTTGCTTTATCAAGAATCCCTTTACGATATGAGAAATCAACTGATATTGAAAAGTCTTTCGTTATTTTTGCATCAATGTTTGATCTGATATTATATCTATTATAATCATAGTCTCCCGATTTAAAGTTACTTTGCTGGTCAGTATAACCTGCCGAGACAAAATATCTTATTTTATCAGTTCCTCCTGAAGCATTAAGATTATGTTGCTGTTGAAAAACCCAGTCTTTATATAATGCTTCACTCCAATCATAACCTTTATATTCACTGCCGTCCAGAATATTTGTCAAAGTATTCTGATCAGGATCATACTCAACATAATGAGGTGAATAGTTATTAGGGTCAAGTCCTGATTCATGAAGCATCTCCGCCCATTTATGAGCACCAACCCTGTCAGGAAGAAAAGTGGGCTGTGTGAACGAGAATGTTCCGTTATAATTTATTTTAGACTTTTTGTTCGACCCTCTTTTGGTAGTTACCAAAATAACTCCGTTACCTGCCCTTGCTCCGTAAATAGCCGCTGACGCATCTTTCAGAACACTAACAGATTCGATATCGTTGGGGTCTATCTGATCAATTGATCCCTGTATTCCGTCTATCATGACAAGCGGAGAACCAAATCCCCTAATGTTCAGAGTCGTATTGTCAGCACCGGGTAATCCGCTTGATTGTCTTGTCACCAAACCGGGTACCAATCCTTGCAGAAGTTCGGACGTGTTGGCAGCCGGACGCTGAATTAGTTCTTTTGAAGTTACAGTACCGACTGAACCCGAAACTGTTTTTTTCTTTTGCTTTGAATACCCTACAACCACTGTTTCCTCCAACCCCACGACATCCTCTTCAAGTTTTACGTTAATTTCCTTCTGCCCTTTTGCAGAAACCTCTTTTGTAAGGAATCCAATAAAAGAGAAGTCAAGTATTACATCATCGTTTGTTAGTGTCAATGAGTATTTACCATTGACATCTGTAACTGTACCAATTTGTGTATCCTTTACAAATACACTAACACCCGGCAAAGGTTCTCCGGAATTATCCGTAACAGTACCGGTTATGGTTACTTTTTGTCCCTGAGCGTATGCTAGTAGCGGCGTCAGGACCAATAGAACCATAAAAAACACTTGAATGAATTTTTTCATAGTATTAGAATTTAATTAGTAATAGATTAATATGCTATATATAATTATAGTGATGATAGCCAGTATCAAAACAGACAACAGCAATAACAGTAATGTGAATGATTTTTTATTCAAAAAACTTTTCATAAAACAAAGCTTGTAAAGAATAATTTATTTTTATGAACCATTTTTAACAATTGTGAAAATCCTTTTAGCAGAAATGAAAACAATCTCATCAAAAATGGAAACATTTTCTGCAATACACACCCCAATCCCAACCTTATACCACTGGTTACCTGCCACTTCAAAGACTCATCGTTATTACAAAGATGATCCTGTCATTTTGCGCTGATTTTTATTCATTTTTAATACTTTTAATAAAAAATGTATAACATATTAATTTTTGATCCATGTACAGAAATTTATTTATATTACCGGTTTTGATAACAATGACGTTTTGTTCTCAAAACTCACAAAAAGAGAAAGAGAAAGCGGATATTAAATCCAATGTAATAATAATCCTTACCGATGATCAGGGTTACAATGATGTGGGCTTCAACGGATGTAAAGATATTCCCACACCAAATCTTGACAGAATAGCAAAAAAAGGAATCGTTTGTACCAATGCTTATGTCAGCTATGCTGTATGCGGCCCGAGCCGTGCGGGACTGATAACCGGAAGGTATCAGGACAGGTTCGGCTTTGGAAGGAACCCTTTATTTGCTCCTAAAGATCCGAACCAGGGATTACCTCTGACCGAACAAACACTTGCATCGGCACTTAAACAAGGTGATTATAAGACTATGGCTATCGGCAAATGGCATTTAGGAGCATACAAGAAGCAACGGCCGTTGAACAGAGGCTTTGATGAGTTTTTCGGATTTCTCACAGGCGGTCACATGTATTTCCCCGAAGATCTCACACTTGCTGACATCTCTGAGGTTAAATCACAATATGCAGCATACAAAACCAGAATATTGAAAAATAACACACGGGTTGACATTAAAGAATACCTCACCGATGCTTTAACAAATGAGGCTGTAAGTTTTATTGAACGTAACAAAGAGAACCCGTTCTTCCTGTATCTGGCATACAATGCCCCTCACACTCCATTGCAGGCAACTGAAAAATACCTGAACAGGTTCAAAAATATCCAAAATAAAAAGCGCAGGACTTACGCAGCGATGGTCAGCGCCGTGGATGACGGAGTAGGTAAGATACTGAACAAACTTAATGAACTTAACATCGAAGGCAATACAATAGTTTTTTACTTATCTGATAACGGAGGTCCTGAAAAACATAACGGATCGGATAACGGCCCGCTGCGTGAGGGAAAAGGAAGTTTGTACGAGGGTGGAATTCATGTGCCGTTTGCTGTTCAGTGGCCTGATGTGCTACCTGCCGGAAAGAAATATGACAAGCCGATAATTTCTCTTGACATCTTTTCAACAGTTGTAAAATATGCAGGAGTAAAACCCAAAAATAAACTCGACGGAGTTGACCTGGTCCCATATCTCACCGGTAAAGATAGTTCATACCCTCATGATTATCTTTTCTGGAGAAAGTTTGATCAAAAAGCTTATGCCGTACGAAACAGAGATATGAAACTGGTGAATGCCAACGGAGAAAAGAACGAACTGTTCAATCTAACTGATGATATTGGTGAAACCACTCCATTAAACAATAAAACAAAAACAGATGAACTACTGAAAATGAAAAACCACTGGGATTCACAAATGATAGATCCTGTTTTTCTGGGTTTGCGCCATAACAAGGAATACAACAAGCTACATCCTGATCGTTTTGACCCGGAAAAGTATTGATCAGTTCATTTAGAAATAAGAGTAAAATTAAATCCCGTTTGCCGATGTGCAGGCGGGATTTTAGTTTTTAAACTAACAGGAACGGGACGCTCCTGCTGTATCCTGACTGATCAATCATTGTTCAGAAAACTACCGGGTGATGTATTGTAAATTTTCCTGAAACACTTAGAGAAATAGGAATGATTAGAGAACCCTACTTCCATCATGACTTCGGCAACCGTAAATTTTCCTGTTTTCAACAATTGAGCTGCCCTTTTAATTCTAATCTCCCTGATCAGTTCATTCAAAGTTTCACCTGTCAGCTGTTTGATCTTTCGATAGAGAAAAGAATGAGTATAGCCTGTGGCATTACAAATAAGCTTTATGTTAAGGTCGGGGTCTGAAATATGAGTTTCGATGAAAGTTATAACTTGTTTCAATATCTTTTCATCAACAGATGTTAGTTCAATCTCAGAAGGATTAAGAAGAGACTGCATCCTGAAATGTTCAAGCAACAATTCACGGCGGCTGAGCTGATTCTCAATAATAGCCTCCAGGTATTTAATATCAAAGGGTTTTGTGAGATATGCATCTGCTCCGCTTTTGACCCCCATTATCTGATCATCGGTCAAGGTCTTAGCAGATAACAATATAACAGGAATATGACCGGTTTTAGGATTGTATTTTATTTTTTTCAAAAATTCATAACCGTTCATTTCCGGCATCATAACATCACTTATCACGAGATCAACTGATCTTTCCTCGACGATCTTTAATGCATCCTTACCATTATGCGCAACAATAAAATCATATTTATTTTTAAGACTTAACCTTATAAAATCTATAACCTCACTATCATCCTCTACAATTAATATTACATGTTTCTCAAAAAATATTTCCTTATTCTCAGCTATGTCGTTTTGTGCAATATTCTCATCTAAAGCATTGGCTTCATAAGAACTCTCTTCTTCAACGTTTTCTGTCCCAATATTTGTTTTTACCGGAATGACCACCTCGAATTCAGCTCCTTTATCAGGGGCACTCTTTACCGATATTGTTCCATCATGCATTTCCACATACTCTTTTACGATAGTAAGGCCTATTCCTGTCCCGTGACCAACCTTCCCGCCTCTTTCGCTCTGATAAAACCTTTCAAATATCTTATCTGTTTCTTCTTGTTTGATCCCGATACCCGAATCAATAACTTTAATATGTATTTTCGGTTGATCATTTTCATGTTCAAAATGAATAACTACCGAAACAGAGCCATTATCAGGTGTAAAATTAAATGCATTGGACAGTAAATTATACAAAATCATTTCCATTTTTCCTTTATCGAAATACATCTCAAGTTTTGCAATATTTGATGTAAACGAATATTTGATATTTCGTTTTTCGGCCTGTGATGTGAAAAATTCGAAAGTGCGATTACAAAACATTATTATGTCCGCACGCATTTTTATCAATCGGTTGCTGTTAACCTCAAGTTTTCTGAAATCCAGGATTTGATTTACGAGTCTCATTAGCCGGTTTGCATTTTTAACGATCATAGTTGTAAGCTTCCGCTCGTCACCTGTAATATTCTCTTTACGTGCCAGTTCATTTGCCGGGCCGATAATAAGACTTAATGGTGTTCTGAATTCATGCGATATATTTATAAAAAAACGCTGTTTTGCAAGGGCTAGTTTTTCATTCTTTTCTTTTTCAAGCCTGATTTTATTCAGTTTCAGTAACCATTGTTGTTTCGATTTATAAAAATAGATAATGGCCCAGATCAAAATTGACAGAACGATCAGATATAAAACAATGAACGGCCATCTTGCCCAGATCGGGGGTCTGATCATTATTTTAAGAGTATGTATCTTATCTGACCATACACCGTCATTATTTGTACCTTTCAATTTAAACAAATACCTTCCCGGCGGCAAATGAGAATACACAGCAAAGTTCTTATCCCCCGATGTAAATCTCCATTCATCATCAATCCCATCAAGTTTATAAGAAAAGAAATTACCTTTAGTTCTGAAATAATGAGTTGAAGCAAAATTCAACATCATAGTGTTTTTTGAATAGTTAAGCCATATTTCTTTTTCAAATGGGATATCTTCTTTGAGCAGCACTTCTCCGTCAACCTTTTCACCGGGATGAATTTTCTTACCTCCCAGATATAGTTCACTGATATATACCTCAGGTTCAAAATTGCTTTTATATATTTTATCAGGATCGAACTTTACAAAACCATCATCACCGGTGAATACCAGTTCTCCTGACCTCGTCCTGCAACACCCTCCGGAATGGATAATTATATTGTATGAGTTTTCATCTATAGGATAAAATTCAAACTTTTGTTTTTTGGGCGCATATTTTAATATTTCAGTTTCAGTACTGCCCCAGATATTCCCGTCAGGAGTTTCTATCAGATTTATTATCTCATAATTATGTGCCGGTATTATATTATGTAATTTAAACTGTTTTTTAGAAGGCTCATATTCAGCCAGAAAATCTTTTCCACCCATCCACAGAACTCCTTTATCGGAATATATTATTGAAATAACGGCCCTGTTATTTAAAATACTTTTTAAATTTTTTACGGCATCTACTTTATTTGTTAAAAGATCAATACGGTAAAGCACACTATTGATAACAGACCATACGGCATCGTTGCTGCTTGTGAGAATAGTTGATGATTTATTAAGAATAAGTTTTATTTTCAGATCATCTATATCTTCCGGATAACCATAAACCCTGTGTATCCCGGCATCCCAGGTTGATATCCAGAATGAACCGTCTTTGGCTTCAATTATATTATTTAAAAACTGGGATTTCAGCCCCGGTCCGGTCTCATATCTGGCCGGATAAGAATACATTCTGTTCTTCTTTGAGTCCCAAATATTAAGTCCTTTATTCGTTGCTATCCATAATCGTTTATATTTATCAAAATAAATGCTCAACGTTTTTGATACCAATAATCCGGTTGTATCATCACTGAGGTGTTCTATCTCTTTTATAATACCTTTTTTAGTTGAATACTTTAATACCCCTCTTTGTGTTCCTATCCAGAAAACACCGGGTTCTGCCTCACAAATATCCAAAGTACGGCTACCGACCACATGTCCGTTCATATTAAAACTCACAGGAAAATATTCAAAAGATTTTGAGTTCTCATCATATAGGTTTACCCCTCTGTAAGTACCTATCCATAAAACACCGCTTATATCTCTGAAAAATGTTCTGATAGCATTACTTGTTAAGCTATTGTTATCAAACGGATCATGGAAGAAAACTTTTGACCTTCCGCTTTTAACATCTAAAAGATTTAATCCGAAATCAGTCCCGATCCATACTTTTTCATTACCGACAGGTAATACTGCAATTATCTTATTATTACTTAGCCCGTTATTTTTTCTGTAAGACTTATACTCCTTAGTGTATCTGTTAAACAATATAAGGCCTGTTCCGGTACCGACCCAAAGTAAGGAATCTGTAACTTCGGAATATGGGGTTATGTTAAGAATAAGATTGTTGTGTATTTTGGGAGCATAATTGCCTTTCAGGTTAAAAGATTCAAATCTTTTTTGTCCCTTGTACAACACATTGAGCATGTCAAGTGTCCCTACCCATAAATTTCCTGAAGCATCTTTGTAAACTGATCGAGTAAGGTCATTACTTAAATTCCTGTTGTTTTTATTATAAACAACATAACTACTATCATCTTTATTGAATTTCAATAAACCGTACTGGGTTCCTACCCATAAGATACTGTCATTTTCATTGTATAGTGTTCTGACATCGGTAAAATGACCAAGATCAATATGGTTTATTTTTAAAGTCCTGATGCTGAGTGAATAAAAACCATCCCTGGTCCCCACCCATAAGATATCTTTATTATTATCACAGTACAAAGCTGAAACCATTGATGAGGTCTCCTGATCATCAGATTCTGATACTGAATTGATTAAAACTGCATTACTCCCGTCATACCGGAAAACACCGGAATATGTACCAAGCCATATAAACCCGTATTTATCCTGAGTGATAGCAGTAATCAAAGCAGTTTCAACTCCCTCTTTGTCCCTTAAGTTTTTAAAATAACTTTTATTGACTGCTGCTTTGGGAATTGTATTATCAACATAACCTGCCCTTATAATTACACCTTGAAAAAGGAAAAAAAA
>Ga0256913_10001685_pt1 | contig 11278 bp, 8 predicted proteins | sample Axial_MatmetaG_FD_185970 | JGI IMG/M metagenome (GOLD analysis project Ga0256913, IMG submission 185970) | Deep-sea worm associated microbial mat communities from Axial Seamount, Juan de Fuca Ridge, Pacific Ocean - Axial_Mat | ecosystem: Environmental > Aquatic > Marine > Oceanic > Microbial...
ATTCGCTGCAGAACAGATATTGCTAATGCGGTTTATTGAAGTACCTATTTGCACGTAGGATTTAAGAGCATATCACGCTAATCTTTCACTTACACAGGAATGATTCTTGAACTTGCAAAACCGAGCATAGAAACATCCACGCAGTGCTTGAAACATGCAACATACAATACTTGAAACATGCAACACTGAATGATGTCGAAGGCTCGGCTCAGGTCGTTCAGCCTAGTTAAGCTGGTATAATTATTACATGTTCGCGTACTGCCAGTCATCATCTTAGAAGACAATGTTGGCAGCCCTATTTCCATTCCGAATCCGCATTTTGACAGCAATGGCTAATCGTTGTCTTTGTGGAAAATCTGTAAAATGTTTAGTCTTCTTCTAACCCCATTTTCTTTTTGAGTCGTGATAGGATTTATCGGTAACTATGACTTTCCTGTAAATGCAGACAGCTTTTCTGTAATGGAATTGTTGTGTCATTAAACTGTTATTGATTATTATCAATATATAGCCTCATTGAATAAATCATATATAACTGGGTCATTTGGAATTTATTCATTAAAATTCAAAACAAGCATGTCTTTGAATAATTTGAGTTTAAAAGTGAATTTCGGTAAGCATCAAGTATTTGAAAGAATTTTTTTTTTAAATTCAAATATTTGAGCATTTCAAAAAGTTCTTAAAGACATTGAAACACTGTTCTAAAATTGATTCTGAACATTTTGCCATCAACATGATTGACTGCTCGAACCATTTGACACTTGTATTATATATACAGTACTAAGAAAGTATTTTCTATCCATGATCACAATAAAGTGGAATTAATAATCATTTTAATGTTTTATTTTCTCATAGCTTCTTTCTCAATTAAAGGTAATAGTCTTCTCAATTAAGTATTATAATTAGAAGGAATAAAGGGATAACATGAAATTATTTATCAGTAGATCCTACAAGATCTGATTTTTCTCACCAGATGCAAATATTTTATGACATTGAGTTAATAAGCCGATCTGACATTATATTATTTGATGATAATAATATCATGTGATAGTATATGATGTTATCATTCTCAACAAAAAAAATGTGACGTTTTATCACCGGTAATATAGTATACAGTATAATATAATATGTGCTAATACATCAAAAATAAATAATGCAAAAATTGTTTAAATACAATTATCTTTATTGTGTTTCAGTGGTCATTATTTACAAGTGTTATGTACATATAAATATAAAATCAGCCTAAGTTCATGGTATTTCAGAAATAAATGTAAAAATATGTATAAAAATATACTCAGCTATATGTTACTGAGTAACAAGATATACATCTACTACTATAGAAAACAAAGAACATGATACAAATTACAGCTATCAAATCAATACACTCCTGCCTCTAAAAAAGGCAAGATAAAGTGTATATCATGGAAGAAATAATCTGAAAAATATGTTTTAAATATATATAATTACAGTTAAAAAAAATATCTGACTTAGTAAAGCCCATCTGGTATATCACCTAAAATAAACATGCTTAATAACCAAAAGGAAGATTCACACATAACACCACACCTAGAAGATATGTTGCTGCAGCATAATAATCATTACAGTAACCACCATACTCAACAATAATAATAATCCATTGCCTAAAGCCCATTCTTTTATGGAAACCACCATATAATTATAATTGTGGTTATGTTTAAATTTGATGATGTTTCACTGTCAAAATTAAACATATTGTTATGATTAGGTTTACTATTCTCACCTCTAGAATCTTTGACTGTATATTGTGAAATAATAAAATGTGGACAGTTTGGTGGTCTGTGGGTAAGCAATTTAGGTTACCTGGTAACTGTTGTTGGTTAAAAAAAAAAGGGTTTATCATAATCAGTTTTGATTTTGTGATAAACAAGCACCCCTTTAAATTATTACTACTAAGTCTAAGAACATTTTCCTATAAAACATTAACGTTGAAAGAGATGACATGAAAGTTTGTTAAATACTCATTATTAATAACTTTTTTTTGATGAGTGTTGACAATAATGATAACTTGCTAGACTGTGCAGTACTTCTAGTTGTTCAAATGATTTTAATTATGAAATTATCACTGATACGCTAATCTTTAAATGCTAATAGAATTAGGAATTAGATCAGGTTCCAGATATGGATATTTGTAGAAAATATCACGCTCCTCATTACGCTGTTTGATGATGGATAGGATTCGCAGTAATTCTCGTTGAAATCTGTAAAAAATAAATAAAACAATAAGTGAATTGTAACTAACACAACATTAACATAAAGACAGAGGACACATTTAATTAATGCATTACACAATAATTTAATAAAATTCTCTGTATAGAAAATACCAATTAATTTGTCATAATATGTAGCCACTGAATGTTTGTACAGTTGTCTACCTGTGGCTAGAAACTAAATATACATACTCTTTTTCTGCCTCAAGTGCCACTGGATCATATTGGAACTTAAAATCCCATTCACCAAGGGACTTTGACCCTCTGGATGTCCATAGCTTCATAATAGCCATTGTATCTAAAGTGGTCAGTTTATCTGGTAGGATGTCTGTAACGTCTTCTTCTGTCTTTGTTAACTGGAAAGTGCAGGAAATAATATAAGAAATAAACATATTCAATCCATAAACAGTGAATAAATATGGTATGCTTTTAAATAGTTATCATGATATTAAACAATAATTTTGCATTAACCAAGCAGAAGATAATTCAATTTACGAACCTTATCAGTAGGAGGCTCTCCATTAAGTAATAACGGGTAGTTAGGTGGGAAGGCATATTGTTCATACTGAGAAAAGTTTACAGCTGCATGCTGTACTGTACAGTTGAATATCAAAGATACACAGACCAAGGCAACATCACTAAGTGTCTCAAAACGACCTCCATGCGGCAGACCCTAAAAATAAGTATCCAGCATACTAATCAATATATAATTAATAATGATAATAATATGTGACATTTTTATAGAGCCCTATCCAGCTATATAGCTGCACTAAGGTGCTTTAAAGTATTACAATATATTTCACAGACGTGCCAATAAAAATGACTTGTAAAAAGAAAAATAACACGTATATGTACAATATTAAACTAACATACATTAATACCAACGCCTCCGTCATCCTTTCCAACTGCCAGTTCGGCTGCCCAGTTCTGGATTTCAGAGTCCTGCTGCAGCCTATCCCGAGTACCTAAAATGAAAATTAGGTTAATTATAACTGTTCTGTTGATAACTGAATAACACTTTATATCCAGCATGAAACAAATAGTTAAACAGCTGAATACTTATTTGTTTAAAATGTTTTATTGTCAGCAATGTATAACACAAACGAAATACACTATATAAAAAAGATTAAAGCTAGCCATATACAAAAATATATATAATTATAAAAAAAGGAGGCAGTATTTTATAGCAAATCAACTATTGCATATCTCACTAAAATGCACAATTCATATGACAAAACTGACTACTCAGTTAACTAGAATCAGCTGTATATTTGTAAAATTAGTCACATCATTAGCTAATTCAAAAACAAGACAATAACAATAAAGGCAGCTATTTTCTTCAGTTATATTGCATCAACGAATATATGTAGCTTAATTATAGCTGAGCAATTTGATCAAAAGGTTATAATTTTAATTCATTACATTCTTATGTTTTTAATTTTAATAGGATATAAATTTTCTTATCTTGTTTCCGTCAATTATTTCTTTATGTGTAAATGCTGTTAAAATTTATTATGATAATCTGTCTCTCATAATTCAATAGGAATGATATGGTCTACTGATTTATTAGGTCAATTAGGACTAAAAACTATAACAGACAATTACTAAATTTTGCTTGCCCGAGTTGAAAATCTCCCAGGAGGTAAAATAACATATTTTATATTATATATCTATCTACATACTGTAATGGTTCCTCAAGATCTTGTTCACATATATATCAATAGCTTTGTGTAAAAGTAGGCCATCATCACGGTATGCATAACTAGGCAAGATGCGGATATCAAGTACCTAATGACGATGTATAATAAAAAGGTATATGTAAACACACAATTTTAAATAATGTTTTCCAACAATAAGAATGTATCACTCAGAATATGTATCCATTTCATGCTTTAACTCATTCACACATAAATTCATACACACACAAATATCACGTAGCACACAATTAACTTATTTATGTTTATTTAAACAATTTATCGGTGAGATGAAAACAATTATGGCAATAGTTCTATAGTCTTGGCAGTTATAACGGTTTTACAGATAATTGCATTTCTAATAAAAACTATAAATAACAAGATAAAATGCTTTAACTGCAAAATCATAATGATTATGGAATAACCATTTTGGTGGAATGTGCAAAGCTACTAAAATGTGTACAGGTCATTGGGAAAGAATGGTGTCAAACATATGATCACAAATGGAGAATTAAGCTCACATCTCTATTAGGAACTATTGATGTAAAACTCAAATAAAACCAATAAGAGAAGCTGATCAGATAGATTGTTCCTTTGACAGTATAAAATATAAATGTTTATGTGGCTAAGATTTCTCATGTAAATATTACATTTTTATAGTTGTTAACATCCATGATGTAAAACATGTATCATTGTGAAGGCTTTTCAGATACTGTTGCCTTAAGGAAGTCAGTAAATCTTTTGCATTTTTTCACTTTTAGTACACAGCTGGAAACAAATGATGAACAGCACAGGATTGATTTATTTGAATAATTCATATATTTGTACTTTAACCATTCTGACACTTTAATGACACACTTAAAATCTGAAGCCCCAAATAAATTAGACTGATTTTTAACTACATATATTTTTTGAGCATCAGAATGTTTTTCTTATGTAACTTTACCTTTTATTTTGTTGTAAGAAAGATTGAATGAGGACAAGGTGTCTGGCCTTATTTTCACACATACAGAACTACCTATAAACTAAATTCTCACCCCTCGTGACTCCAGTTCTTTAGGAAAATTGCCATGTACATCAATCCTCCAATCAGTAATGCTGAAAATTTGAAACAGATTCACCAGTAAAATGGCACTTCTTGAAACAAGGAATATTATGTTTTATATACAACAAGGCACAATGCCAATGAACTTAAAAAACATTCTTTACATACATGTATCCAAGAAACCTACAGAATGAGCCATACAGTGATGATAGTATGTCTAATGACTGATTCAGTTCAATGTCTAAAACTTATTTCTCATAAGAAAGCAACCTCACCCTCTTCTAATGAGTTCAAACATGCCCTCTCTACCTAACGATGTTACTTGGTCAACCCAACCACTTGGACTCAGAAGCTGATCCAAGCCGCGTCTATAAGGATGGGAAATTGTTTTGTGCTGTACTACACATTCTTTAAAACTATTCATGTTGGTAGATAATATTAGACATAAACTGACTACTATCAAATAACTGAACTTTACATTAATAAAAACTGAATTTCTGTTTATCGTAGATAAGTGATGAACTAAGATAGCATCACGGATGATAATAGTTCTGTCTATTTCAAATCCTTTAAAATTTCTGAGAAATAGCATGAGAAATTGATTAACTCTTACCAATACATATTTCATGGTGTTTTGTTAAGCATGTTTGATCTATGTTATGTGTACTCACGCATTGATACTCAAAAGGAACAAAAAATGTGGTACAAGCATTTTATAGACAGGATGACTCGGTGAAAGATGTCTCTGTATTGATATGTAAACTCCCTCCATCAGTAAATGAGTAAATGCTGAAACAGAAGTAAGATTACAAACAGAAGGGCCAAACGTTTAAAGTGACCCACATTCAGTCATACAGTGAATTATACACACATAAATTACGAGAAAAATAATTGATAAATTGCAGTGGAATTAGCCTTTGTATGGGAAATGAAGAAAAGTATTTACCAAAATGGGTCAATGCCATATGTACAGAAGCATCTGCATGATTAAACCACATCTTAGCCAGGAGCCAAGTAAATGGACTGTCATTAGGGAGGAACACCTGGAAATAAATATAAACAGTTAAACAACATCAGTAATTGTTATTCATACAATATTTATAGACTTCACTCAGCATTCTTAAGTGTATCAGCATTTTCAATATTGGCACTGTTCAAGATGGTCCTAAAATATATGTGTGCCTCTTGACAATTTTAATCAAGTGAGTTTGCATAATATATATATATATATATATATATCTGCCATATTGTATTGGTTCACATAAGCATATCTTATAGCATTAATTTTACTCTGTAAGGCTGTAAAACACTAAATATCAAGGTAGAGAGAAAATAATAGTATCCTGCATAGTATAATAAATTTTATAACATCACCTGGAACAGTTTATTTTAACTGATTAAGTTCTTTTCAATATTAAAATAAGAAAATCCTTAAAAACATACAGGGTTATTTGGCGCTATGTCTTGATAAAGTTGGATTGCTATAGGAACAAGTCGTTTCTCTCCATTTACAACAAACAGTGCTATTGGAGAACAAATCTGAAATTATAACAAAAAATTGGATATTGTTAATGCCAACCCAAGATTCACATTCAAGTATACTGGTAAATCAATTTGGTATTTATTCTCTAACTAAACATGTGAAATGTCTCAATTTATTTCTAGATACAAAAGATATCTCACAGGCATGTTGTCCTTTGTTGGCAAATCATTCAGGATGGATAAATCCACATAGAACAATCTCTTAGCACCAATAATCTGTTTCAACGTCCAGCCTTCAAGATATGGCTTTAGCATCTCAGCAGTAACTCCCATACTGGAAGACACATGTTAACACATATAAACAAGCAGGGTTGGGTCCAGGTATATGGGAAGGTACTTAAGTACAAGTATGAGTACCTGTTTTTTGTTATGAGTACAAGTACTTATTTTACCAATGTACTCAAATACAAGTACATTTCAAAATACTCAAGTACAAGTACATTTTTAATCACATTTACTCAAACATAACTACTATGTAATGTGAATGGGGGGGGGGGACCACTAATTTATTTTAAGTTTGCTATTTCATAATGGTTCCTATTGACATGTAGGAGATGGTGGATCTAGATTTACATAGACACATGCAGTAGCTGGTTTAATACGTGTAGACAAAGATCAATAACATTAGATTACCCCTCAAGTAAAACTATGCAAACATATATTTCAATCTCTATTTTATTCTTATATTTAACCATGTTCAATATGTTATGCAGGCTGCATAACATATTGAACATGGTTAAATGAAAAGAATAAAATGCCAGCTATTTAGAAATAATTAAATGAAATGTCAAGCTTATGTCCAAAGCACCAAACATACATATAACTATAATAATAATGTGTATAAAAATGCCTTCAATGTAAACAGTTAATTCAGGTGCTATTCCATCTGATGAACATTAATCTTTCAAAAGTTAGGTCTGTAGCAGACATCTATCAGGATGGAATACTCTGGATGGAAACAGTCCAATTATGTAATCAGGCCACACATGAAAACAATTCACATTTACTTGTACCATATTTCAAACGCTATCTAGGATTTCATTATAATATGATCAGATGATCTGCAAGAATACAATATATTTTTTGGACTGCAATTCCAGATGGCCTTCAAGCAACATTGTTTACCTCATGGTAAGCCACGGTGTCTATATTGTCTATTGGACACAATTGTTGTAGTCATCCATTATATTGTACAGACAAAGTAAAATGAGCTATTGATGTGGCAGTCACTAGCATTCCGGTGACCTAATCCAGTGATCAAAGTGACCTAATCCAGAGATTCTGGTTGAAAATAATAACTGACCAATTTCTATGGACATAATTCTAAATTCACTTTGGGAGGAAAATGGCTATAAAGACAAATGGAAATAAATTGAAAACAACATTCTGTTTATGGTGAATGTACTCTGAAAGTATGAGTACTTTATGAATGTACTCGAGTAGAAGTACTGAGTACTTCCTGTTATGAGTATTTCAAATTGTGTACTCAAATACATTGAGTACAAGTGCAGGAATACATTGGCCCCAACCCTGCAAACAATATTCACCTAGGCTGAAATATGTAATTAAACTAGCTGGATGACCAACCATAAACTCACTTTTCTGGAAGTGATGTGCAGATCCGGATTTGGGTTGGATTGCAACCAACAATCCGCTGTGCTCCAAAGTAAATGTCATTCCCCCATTCAGTAACACCCTGTGCAGACAAAACATTGACATCATGTACATTACATCTGTTAAGGATTATTATATATATCTCTCTCTACACACACAATGTTTTCAACAAACCAATCTCAGGTGAAAAAAATAAGTGAAAATTATTTTTATATTTTGAAGTAGAATTTCACTGACACAGTTGATTATTATTGGACTACACAACCTTACCACTGGCTTCGGAAACCAACCATCCTGATAAAAATCAATTAGTTCTTCTAGATCATTCCAGTATTCAGGCTGGGCTTTGTGTAGTTGTACTGGCATTTGGGCATTCCTGATATACTGTTCCTTGGATGTCATCAAATCCCACTATATCAATACAAAGATAGCACTTTTAAGAGAGAAATATTCAGCCAGTCGCTGGACTCTTACTAAATGAGCACTTTAGAGCCAATAAAAATTATTTGAATATGTGAAACTATAAAGCAGCACTGAATTATTGCACACTTACCTTGAATTCATCAGAAAACTGTTCATCAGCTGGTAGCAAACGTACCTGAAACACAAGCGATTTATTAGTTGATTTTAATAATAGAATTGAATGATTATTTATGACATCATAGCTATGCTAAGATTTGTTTAAAGTAGTTTACTGAGACACTGGATTTTTCTACCTGATGCTGTTACTCTATAATGACCAATAATTTGTTTTGCAGGAAACTTCAATTCCAATTTTCTCAATTTCATTTTTTTAAATAATCAATTCCGGAATTGACCATCAATTCCAAAATTTACCCCATGTCTGATCCAGAGACTCCTGAAGTCTGACTTCATTTAATACAAGTTTCTGGTATCAACCAGTTATAACAATGTAAACAGAGGTCAGGCAATAATATACTTTCAGAACAAAAACATATTTCTGAATATTACATTATAGTTTGTCTAAACAGGGGGAGAGGTAAGGTCATGAGGATCTGACTTCATCAAGATGGGTACATGATCCTTGTGTCAGTAAATGTCAGCACATGACTTCTCCTTCCTGTCATACAATCTGGAATTTGAGGAAGCTGCAATGGCAACCCTCCAGTAATTAGGATTATTTCCATACGTTAATTATAGCAGGTAGAATTCATGATTATAATTTGGAGATTTTGGGTTAGTTTTACAAGCATTACACATTTAAGTCATATTATCTATGGGCAGGGTTGACAGGTTTTTTACACAGATGTTATTAACACCATTATTTAACGTCATGTAAAAACAGGTTTTTTTACACTGAATTGTAAAAAAAACTCCCCTTTCGAAAGAAATTCAATTTTTATTGTGAAAATCACAATAATATCAAGTGTTAATAACAAGCAATTAATAATTACTAAGCACCAAATCAAATCACTACTGGATGCAATTGTCCCATGATACCCTAATCATTAATTCTAGGTGCTAATCCCCTGGTCTGGTGATCCCCCATCTCACACTGACACCTATTGTCATTGTATTAGTGATGTAATTACCCCCAAATCATGGTGTTTGTGACTTCCTTTCCAAATGTATAAAACCAGCCCAACATCACATTTAAATTAGCATTCTCATGCTACTGTATCTTACTCATGTACTGTACTTTATTTAATTATTAACATCATTAATAATATGTAGGTCCTACATATGTTGATTTCTGAAAACTGAAAAGTTTCATGACATTGAAAATCTCTGTGTTGTGACTATGATATTGTATTTATTATCAAGACCTTAACTATGTATAAAGTTGGAAGGCCAGAAAACTCTGTGTGGGGAGCACTTTTTTCATATGTCACCATTTCCTTCCACATACTTCACAGATGCTACGACAAAGATCTCCCACAGTTAATTGGTTCAAGGCCTTCAAATTGTATGGATTGCCAAGTGACTTTGTTGTATTAGCTGTTAAGCTGCTATCATGCCCAGCTTCATATGTGTCCATTGCGAGGATTGTTTTCAAATTTTGGAAATATTCAGTTTCACAATCGTCTTGGCAATAGCACAGCCTTTAAGCTGGTATTCTGCTATAGAATGCTCAGAGGAATGGTTGAATTAGAATATTATTATTATTAACTATGTTGATGTTATGTCTAATTGATTTCCACTGAGTTGTTAATATCTGTTATGTCATGATCTACATTTCATTTATGTGCCAATATTTAAGGTAATTCAATAAAAAAAGTTGAACATTTTGTTCTTTTTATATGTGTATGTTTGTGAGATGCATGTGAGTGAAGACATGATTGTGGGAATGTGTTTACTTAGTTACACAACATTTGTTCATGTTTTTACATTATTTACAGGTTTTTACAGTTAATAACAGTTTTTTAACCCAACCTAACTGTTCCTTTAACATGGCTCCCATGGCCAAGGAAATATTATTTTCCAGGACAAAGTATACCACATTTAAAGGCAATAAATAGGATATCAATAAATAGGATATGAAGACAATGTACCTGTACTCTTTTTCATCTACAATAAAAGTTTTCTTCTACAGGCATAATAGTTATTCATGGACTCTTCTGTTGTAAGTGGATTTTTTCACAGGCAATATTCTTCACTCACCTGTACAGGAAGATCAACTGCAGTTTGTCCATACTGGTAGACCTCTCTCCTCTCTTGTAATTCAGTTTGTCTCTGATCAATATTGGGATCGAACTGTGGCAAGAGGCAATCATACAGCATTATCTTGTAGTGGTGATTGGGCTTCACCCAACGTTGTACTGGGAAGTGAAACCAACGATCAAATCTACGATCGTTAACAATTATCACCTCACAATACCAATCCTGAACAGGTTCTTGTACATCAGTTGACACTTCACGCCACAATTCAATTCTCTGCAAATCATCGAAACTGGCACCTAGAGGTGGAGCCTGAAACACTTCTGAATAACCTCTGTCAAACTCATTAGGAAAGCTGAGCATAATTGGTATCTCAGCTGACTGGTTATCCTTTTTATCATAGAGAATCATGTACAGTTTCACATTTGTCTTTGGCTCCTTGTGGTCACCAGTTTTCACATAAATCCAGTGATCTATTGCACCTTCAACTGTACAACAATTACCCATATTTACAACTTTTT
>Ga0256913_10001686_pt1 | contig 11275 bp, 11 predicted proteins | sample Axial_MatmetaG_FD_185970 | JGI IMG/M metagenome (GOLD analysis project Ga0256913, IMG submission 185970) | Deep-sea worm associated microbial mat communities from Axial Seamount, Juan de Fuca Ridge, Pacific Ocean - Axial_Mat | ecosystem: Environmental > Aquatic > Marine > Oceanic > Microbial...
ACCAGATTTAATGTCAATATTATTCTTAAAACTTACAAGTAAATTTTTCTCTTCTACACTTTTAGGTGCAAAAACATTCATTGAATAAGTTTTTTCTACTGAATCATATCCGCTATTGAATTTCAAAGTAACTTTAACTTCATATTCACCTGCAGCAGCATCTTCTGGTACGAATAATAACATATCATCGGAAGTTGCAACTTCATTTGAATTTAAGTTTGAAATATAACTTGATTCTTTAACTCCTAATTCTGGAATTTCAACAATAACTTTAACTGAACTTTGATCTTTTTGACCTCTATTCTTCATTCTTACATTTGCAATAATATTTTGACCTGCTTCAACACCAGATGATGGAGTTGTAACTAAATCTAAAATATCTACTCTATTTCTTTGAGTATCTAAGTATACAGTATAATCTTTATATGTTATACCAGATAAATCATTTGCACCTGTAATTCTTAATTTATAATCTTGTTGAGAATTCATATCATTAGGTAAATTTAATGTTAAAGTCTTAAGATATGTTTTTCCTTCAACAACTGAAAATATTTCAGTTGAGTCTACAAGTGGAGAATGTTCATAACCTTCAAGGAAAACCATGATTCTTGCATCATCGAATGCACTTTGTGCTGTAAACCTTAAATTTACATTTAAACTTTGACCATTCATTACTTGAAGAACATCACCATCAATTTCTTCATTGTTAATTTTAACTGAATCTAAAACTAAATTTAAACCATCAGTATCCTTTTCAGAACCAAATAAGAATGAATCTGTTTTAGAATCTGTATCTGTTGATACAGTCATTTGATATGAACTTCCTTTTTTAAGTAAGTTATAAGAATCAGTTAAATCTCTTAGATTATATGATAATACTTGAGTATCGTTACTGTCAATTTTAACAGCTCCAATATTCTTAGTAGTTCCTAGTTCTTCAATTGTGAATTCAAGTTCTGTCCATACTCCGGAAGCAGAATTTGCATTAGTTAAAGAAACTAAAACCATATAATCTCCATTAACCTCTTGTACATTAACATCAGTCACGCTAATTGGTGTTGCAAAAGCACTACCAACTAAAGCGATTAAAACTGCAAATACAATAATTAGGTTTTTTAATAATTTCATTTTTTTATATGTCTAACTATTTAATAGTGGTAATTATGATTAGTTTTTATTTATTTATAAATGTTTCGAAGTTGTTGTTATTGGGTAGTTAATAAAGGAAAACAAGTTAAAATACTAAAATAAGGCTTAAATCATAAACTACTTAAAAAAGATTTAATTATATCATATTATGAATTTAAATAATAATAAAAGTAAAATAAAGATTTTAATAAGTAAAAAAACAGGTAAAACATATTATTCCGATATTTTAAAAGACTTTCATTGTAAAGAAGGATTCATTAAAAAAGAAGATTTATCTTCAAACGAAAGAATAATTTATTCTAATATAAACCGTGAATTTTTAATGTTTGAAGCTTCTAATTATGATTATGCTTTAAAAATTAAAAGAGGCCCTCAAATAATCTTACCAAAAGACTTAGGTTATATTATAAGTAGAACTAGAGTAAATAAAGAATTTAAAATTGTTGAAGCTGGGGGCGGTTCAGGAGGAGCAACAAGTTTTTTTGCAGGAATAGCTAAGAAAGTCCATACCTACGAAATTATAAAAGAAAATTATGAGTTAATTAAAAAAAATTTAGAATATTTAAAAATTAAAAATGTTAAATTAACTAAAGGTGATTTAACAGAACACATCGAAAAAGAAAAAGACATAGATTTATTATTTTTAGATATGCCAGATCCAAAAATCATCTTAGAAAAAAATTTATCCGGAATCAAAAATGGACATTATATCGTTTGTTATTTACCATCAATTTCACAAATAAGTGATCTAGTAAATTTTATTGAAAGTGTTGAATACCTATACTTCGAAGAGATTTCAGAAATAATCTTAAGACATTGGAAAATAAACTCTAGAATTTCAAGACCTGAACATAGAAAAGAAATAGACCATACCGCATTTCTAGTATTTATTAGAAAAATTTAAAATTCAAATACAATAAATATAACAAAAATTTTAAATACTCCTATCATAAAATATATGTATGGTTAATTTTAGAAGCTTTGGAGTTTCTCATTTATATTTAGATGAAAAATATGAAGATTTTTCTAACTTAGGGGTTGGATTAATGATTAGAGGACTAGGACATTCTTTAAGAGTTGCATATATTGATGTAAAAGGGACTTCCACAAAATTTACTAATTTCTTAGAAAATCTATCCTTAAATTATTCATTTGTAAAAGATTTTTCAAAATTATATGGAGAAATATTTACATTTAAAAACCCAAACAAAATTTCTCGATCAATAATTCCAATAGTTGAATTTAATACAATTGATTTGAAAAGATTTATTTCAATGCTATCAAATTATGATTTAATTATTTTTGATAATGTTGATATTTCAATTTTAAATATTAATACAATTAAAGAAATATTAAGAAATAAACAACAATTATGTGAGATTATTTTTATAGTCTCAGAAAAAACAGTTTTTAATTCAATAAAATCATTATTCGATATTCAAACAATTCTTAAATATGAAAAATCTAATTCTCTCCTTTCAAAAAAAGGTATTATTACCATATCTGGAGAAGGAAAAGGAAAATCTTTATTCTCATTTGGATTTGTAATTAAAAATTTTATATTCAAACAAAATGTAAAATTAATTTTTTTTGATAAAGGAGATAGTATCTCTGGAGAAATTATATTTTTCAAAGCACTAAAAAAATGGTCTAAAAACAATAATTTCTATGGAGAATTTGATTTTGTAGTTACAGGATGTAGGAGATATTTTGCAAATGATTTTAGAGAAAAAAGTTTAGAAATAGATAAAAGAGAAGCTAAAAATGCTTTAATGTTACTTGAAACATCATTAAGAAAACAAACACCAGTTATTGCTGACGAACTACTAAAAGTATTAGAAAATAAAATATTAGAAAAAAAAGAAATATTAAATGTTCTAAACAAAGTAAACAACGAATTATTAATCACTGGTGATAAAATAGACACAGAAATAAAAAATTTATCCAAAATAACTATTGAATTTAAAGATTTAAAAATTATTAATAATCTTGGATTAAAACAAGGAATAGATTTCTAAAAATTAAATAATTTTAATTTCATTAACTTTAAAAGTTTTAGTTTTTTTATCATAACTTAATTTTGTTGGCATCCCCAATTTAAATCTCTCATAAATCGTTAATCCCTTCTTAACATAAGTTAAACCTTCACTGGACTTACTAAAAATAGTTTCAGGATTATTTAAAATATTAGTTAAACCATCATGATAAAACATTAAAGCTTTAACTAAATCCACAGGACTAATCTCAGTTAAATTAGAAATATTAATTCCTAATAAATTTTCATTATCCTTTAAATATCTAAAAGTACTAACAAGATATGCCCAATTACTTGAATCCCTCGGAAAATATTTTTTTCTAATTAAATCCTTAACTTGAGTATACCCCTTTGCTCCTGACGAACTTTTATGTAAATTTCCAAAATTATTTTCAATTAAAGCAATTATAGAAATTAATTGATAATTAATATTATATTTTAAACATTGTTTATATAAATTTGCAGAAAAATTTTCATTTAATTTAACAAAATTTAAAACTTTAACTCCATTTAAAACTTCAAAAACTTTTTCTAATTTTTCTGGATCAACATGTCTTGAAATATCTTCATTAAAATTTCCAATATTATTAGAATAAAATTCTTTAGCTTTTTGATCAAATATTTTAAGACTAATTCTTTTTTTTGTAACATTATATATGTAAGTCAAATCATTAATTTCTTGCTTAGAAAATATATTTTTTAAATTTACATTAATATTAATATTTTCAACTATAGTAAATAAGATATTCAAATCACTTAAAGTAAATAACAACTTTTTTTTATATTTATTAAATATTTCTGAATAAATTAGAGATTTATTTTTAGTTATTTCCCCAATAAATCTAGGAGTAATCTCAAATCTTTTAATTTGTGAATAAGAAAAAATTGAATTTTTTTCTTCTTCGTTTGAATTTTTATTATTATCATTAACTAAATTAGAAAATTGATTTGAATTTTTATTATTATCAATTTTACTTTTTTCTTCCGAAACTCCTTTTATTTTTTCTTTAATCTCTCTATAAATTTGAAATAAAAGATTGATTTCATTCTCAACATAAATCTCAGATAAAACTTTAGAATCAAAATTTTCAAACAACATAAATAAAACATTTATATCTTTACTGTTAAAAGGAATATTCCTCTTGTATTTTACAACAATTGTACTAAATAATTCAGTTGCATTTTTTCTAATAACTTCAATATTCTCCTTACTTGCAGGAAAATTCTTAAATTTCAAATAAGCATCTTTTTTAATTAAAACTTTAGAAACTAAATTCATTTGAATATAATTAGAATTAAAACTACTTCGTATTTGTTTTGCATTAATATTTTTACTACCGCCCAACAAACTTAAAGTTATAGTTGGAACTAATAATGCGGAAACAAATAATTTTTTCAATTTTCCCTTAAATGATTTTTTATTTTCCATTTTATTTACAAGTTAAACAATACAGATTTAAATATTATATTTAAATTTCTAATTTAAACTATAAATATAAAAATTATAATCCTTATTTATATAGTTTTAGATTATATATAATACTTTATTATGTCTTTTGAAAGGAGATACTATTTTTATTTACTTTAAAGAAATAATAAATATTTATATATTTTCTACGATGAAAAAATATATATGGGTTTATTCAGTAACAAAAAGGAAGAGAAAAAAGAAATGCCTGCCATGCCTGCACCATCAACAAGTCCTAATGGTCCTAATTTGTCCGTGCCACCAAAAGACGATATTTCAGATGCAGGAAAATTAGTATCACCACCAATGCCAGGATCTAAAAATTTAGAAGATATAAAAGCATTAGTAACTTCATCACCAAATCAAGAAATGAAACAACCTGAAATTAAAGAAGAAAGTACTAAAATAGATGATATTGATAGTGAATCATTATTTGACTTATCTGAAATTGATTTTCCAGAACCTGGAATAGAAAAAAGTAATACTGATTCAATTGAATCAAATAAAACACAAGAAAAATTAACTTCAAATGATTCAACAATTGACACAAATTTAGAAACTCCAGAAAAATTAAATTTCATTGCTGGAAGAAGAAATAATAAAAATACTGATGCTTCAGTATTTGTAACAACTTCACAATTTAAAGCAATGTTAGAAATTATAGATCAAGTTAAAAACAGAGTTAAAGAAACAAGTGAATTACACTTAAGATTAATGGACATAAAAGCAGAAGAAGATATCGAATATGAAAATCTAAGAAAAAGTTTTCAATTTATTGAAGATAAACTTTATGAAGTTGATAGTTTAATTTTTGAAAAATAAAAAAATGGATAAAAGAAGAGATATATTTATTAAACTTGACAAAATTAAAAAAATTGTTGAAAATTTAACAAATATAGAAAAAAAAGAAAATGAATTAAAAGAACTTTTTTATAATTATGATAGTTTAAATTCACAAGAAGGAAAAATATTTGAAAATTGGAGTTTTTATTTAGAAGATATAAATGAAAAAATTGACCATGTTACATTATAAAAATGAATAAACATAAAAATAAAAAAATAAAAATTCAAGGTTTGGATAGTTTATACATTTCTCTAACTAGTCCAAATGAAAAAAGAAGAAATTTATTACATTCAATTAAAAATTCCCTTATAATGCAAGATGAATTAGATGTAATCTCACAAATTAGAAAAGATAAAAGGGCAATTCTTAATGAAATAAAAAAATTATTATCAGAAATTAATGTAAATTATCAAAATCTTAAAAAAAATTTACCTGATGTTAAAAATGTAATTTCATTTACAGAAAAAGAATTAAGCGAACTTGAAAATGAAGTTAAAATGTTGAAACACACTATCAAAGACGATACAAAAATTATTGATAGAGTTGAAGATGCAGAAGATAGTATTAGGGACGGAAATCTAAGACATCCAAATAGAAAAAAGAAACAAATCAAAGAAGTTGAAGAAAATAGGTATGTGCCAAACGAAAAACTTGGAAAACCAACAACAGTAAAAGTTTCAGAAAAACCTAAAACATTATCTAAATTAGATAGAATTAAAAATAATTTAAAAGTAATAGAAGCAAAATTAGAAAAATTATAAAAATCAAATCTTATTTTTTTAAAACTCAAGAATCCTTAAAAATTAAACAAATAAAATTATTTTAAAATATAAATATTTTGATGTTCTTTAATAAAAGTCTTAGCAAATTTTAATTTCAATTCAGAATTAGAATACAAAGTAAAAATATTTTCACCCAACAAAACCCTATCTCCAATTTTTTTATTCAAAACAATTCCTGCAACTTTATCTTCCGGAGCCCCAAGAATAAAAGCCAATTTAGAAATTAACTTATTATGAATAGAAAAAACTTTACCATTTTTAATTGCAGAAAATTCAAAAGAATACTTTGCTTTTTGTAAAGGTTTTTTTTTACCTTGAAAATTAACAATTTCATCAAATTTTGCTTTTGCAATTTTTGACTCTAACAAATATTTAGCTAAATTATACCCATTGCCTTTCTTAGTAAATTTAGACATTTCAAAAATCAATCCGGCCATATTTAAAGCTTTTTCCTTTAAAGGTTTAGAATGATTAGAATCTAAATTTAAAATTGCCAAAACATCATTTGCTTCATATTGTGGACCAATCCCATTTCCAATAGGGCCAGAACCATCAGTAATAATTGCAATAATATGTAAACCTACAGCTTTCCCAATTTTTTCAAATCTTTTCTTAAGCCTAATTCCTTCCTTTAAATTCTTAACTTTTGCAGTTTTACCAATAGGAATATCCAATAATACATGTGTTGAACCTGCTGATTTTTTTTTAGATAAAATTGAAGCAATCATTTGACCTTCTGAATCAATTTCTAAAGTATGTTCTACATTAATAATTATATCATCAGTAGGAGATAAATCCAAAGAACCACCCCAGGCAATACATCCATTTAACTGATCAACAATATCATGCATTTTAGTTAAAGTTAAATTAACATTAGCTAAAACCTCCATAGTATCTGCAGTTCCAGCAGGAGAAGTAATAGAACGAGAAGATGTTTTTGGAATTTTAAGTCCAGCAGCTGCTACAATTGGAACAATTAACATCGTAGTCCTATTATTAGGAATTCCTCCAATACAATGTTTATCTACAACAATATCTTTTTTATTCTTAGCAAATTTAAGTGTCTGTCCAACATTAACCATAGAATTTGTTAAATACTCAACCTCCTTATCAGACAATTTATGTGCACTACAAGAAATAACAAAATAAGTTGTTTCAATCTCAGAATATTTATTCTCAACAATATCTCGAGTAATTAAATTAAACTCTTCTTGATTTAATTTTTGTCCATTAAATTTCTTCTTCACAAACTCTAAAGACTTAGGTTTAGGAGCAGGAGTTATTTCAACTAATTTATTTTCAGGAGTTTCTAATTTATAAAATCCATTTTCAAAAATACCAATCTCTCCTCGTTTCAAACAAATATCCTTATAAACTCCCCTTTTCTTCTTAAAATCAATTATCTGCAATTCACAAATAATAGACTTTTTAGTAATATTAGAAATAATTTTTATTCTATCTTCAGGGTATAAACTTAACTCTTTAGCATCATCTTCCAATAAAAATGCAATTAAACTATGTTTAGTTTCTACTTCAATTTTCTTAATCTTAAACATAATAAAATAGAACATATTTAGTTTAAGTTATTATATTTTAATTTAATAGTTATTACAATAAGAAATTAAAAAAATGAAAAAATGAAAAATAGATAAATGTAAAAATAAAATTTACTTATTTTCTTATTTCTTTAATCAAATAATTTTCTCGTTCTTTTTGATTATATTTCTCATAATAAACATGAGCATCAAAAGAATCTTTTTTAACAACAGGATTTTCAAGAGGATATCCAATAGGAATAATTGCATCAACTACAAATTCAGGAGGAACTTTTAAAAATTCTTTTAGAACTTTATTATCATAAGCTTCAATCCAACATGCACCCAAATCATGAAAATGAGCCATCATCAAAATATTTTCAATTAAAGCTGCAGAATTTTGAATAGAATAAACTTCCCCCTCACTAGGATACAATTGCATTAAACGATAATTATCCCTTAAAATCACTAAAATATAAGGTGCATCAGCTAACCAATATTGTTGAAAAGATAATTTGCCCAATTCTTGTTTTACCTCAGAATCTTGAATAACAATAACTTTATAATTTTGAATTCCACCTGCAACAGGACCATATAAACCAGCTTCAATAATATCATAAATTTTCTTCCACTCAATCTTCTGATCCGAAAACTTTCTAATACTTCTCCTTGACTTAAACTTTTCTAAAACTACTTTCTTAAAATCCTTCTTAAATTTTTCATTTTCCTTCTTAAGTTTTCGACACTCATTTTTAGAAATATTTTTTTCCTCTCCTTCAAAAGGTTTATCTCCAACATCATAATATTCATCTCGTTTTTTAAAAAATTTTGCAAATTTATCCCTCATAAAATATTATAAAATTCAATATTTATAAAATTTCGTTTTTTAAATAAATTTTAATCTAATAATTAAACTAAAATATTATAAATAATAAAAATTTAAATTAAATTATGAATTTTAAAAAATTTAAAAAAAAAGCTTTAATATTAACAACAGGAACAATTATTGCATTATCAGGAATTACAAATGCAAATGCAGAAAATAAACTTAATTATAAAAATCATTTAAAATGTATCCCAAATATTGTTCAAATAATTGAAAATAGAAATATTGAAAGAATATTTGTTCCATTTTGGGAATTAAAAAGAAGTGAAGTAATTAAATTTGTTAACAATTTAGATAAAAAAGAATTTAAATTTGAAGGAGAAGATAAAGCATATACAAAATTAGAAGAAGCAATTAGACAAAATCCATATGGAGATAAAGTAATGTTTTTAGAATTTGATTTAATTAAAAGTAAAATTGTCGGTGCCTATTATAATGATGGAACAAAATTCCTATCATTTTAATTTATATTAGATAATAACAAAACAAAACCTATTTAAATAATATTATAATATATTTTATATGCAAAAACAAAATTTAACTAAACGAATTTTAGTTGCTGGTATTGGTTTAGGATTATTAGTTAATACTTCAGCATGTAATTTAGATAAACATACTTATGTTTCAAATTACGACAAAGTAAATAAAACTGCAACATATGAAGAAGGATTATTGTTTTTTAAAGATAAATACAAATTTAAAATAGTAGAACATAGAGTAATTGGAAGAGATACAGTAAATAATATTCTAAATTTTTATAGAAAAAAAAATCTAAGAAAAGGAATTGAAGATAATGTTTCAGATTTCTCAATTAGAAAAGAAATATTAAGAGAATTAAATGACGGAATCCAATTTACAAATTTACCAATAAATGAAACTATATTAGTACCCTATAATTTTCAAAAAACTAATGAAGAATTATATATAAAAATAACTAAATATATAGATAATTTTTAATTTACTTCATAATTAAAAAAATCATCTTGACCCTCTAATTTTATATCATTTTTAAACTCTTCTTCCTTTATTGTTTGTAAAGTTTTTGTCAAAATATTAGGATTTTCATTTTGAAAATAAATTTTTATATTTTTTAAATTAATATTTTTATTACAATATTTACATTTAGTTACAATTTTAGCATTAGTTATATTAAAAGTTTTACAATTCTTACACTTAATTAATTTATACATTTTAGTTCAATTCATTAAACTTAACATATTTTCAGTGGATAATGAATCATCATCTTTATTTTCTATTGCTGCAGTATTCCCTTCCGTATTCCCACCTTCATATAAAGAATTATAATATGAATCCCCAACTGAAATTATTGTTATAGGTGCAATTAAATTTAAAAAAGTTTCTCCATCTGAATATTGTGCCAATAAACCAATTTTAAAAGAATTTATATCTAAAGTTCCAGTTTCATTAATTTCATAATTTATTGTAGCAAATAATTTTTCACTACTTGTAATATTAGTTATTTCTGTAATTGCTTCTTTCCTAATTTCCCCATTTATTTTATAAGAAATTGCTAAAATATATCTTATTACTTCATCATTTGGAGACTTAATATAAGCTGAATAAGTAATTGCTGTTTTACCGTCAGGAGTTACAGGAGTCCTTTGTGCTCTAATATCTCCTTCAACTTCAATACACTCAGCCTCATCAATATACTGTTCTGTTACATCTTCTTGTTCTGTACAAGAAGAATATTTAGCAACTCCACCATTACTCTCAACTTCCTTATCCAAATACCCGTCAATTTTAGCCAAACAAATTTGAGATGCAAACGGATCCTTTAGAAATTTAGGGACATTTTCATAATTAGCTTCAAAACCAAAAAGTCTTGCTGCATTTAAACCATTAGAATCAGGATTTAAAAGTGCACTTAAAAATGAATAACCCACATTAGTTTCTACCATAGTTTTATCGTATGCTATTTCAATAATATCTTTAAGTTCAGGATTCTGTTTTTCTAAGTTTTTTTTACATTCTAAAGTTAATTCATTTTCACAACCTGAAATATACTTAGGAATATAAGCACTTAAAGTCAATAAAACTCCAGAATTATATTCTTTAAAAGCTTTATCTTTAGTATCAATATTGTTTTTAATATTATCATCATATTGTTTTTTTAATGTATCCAGTTTTTCTTTAAAAGCTTTTATTTCTTTAAAATCTAGTTTTTTTTCTTCTGATTTCTCAGGATGTAATTTCCCAGCATAAACTTCCAACCCCACAGAATATAAATCACTATTTATATCTATTATCCCATAAATTTCATCCTTAGATAGCTTCCCTAATTTCTTTTTAAATTCATATTCAAGTAAAAGTTTAGTATTCTCACTAAGTTTTTTATTATCATATACAGATATTAAATCATGCAAAGTCATTTTTTCAATATCTTCAGGAAAATAAAAAATTTCTTCTTTGTCATCTTCATTATCATCAGAACGAGAATACTCCAAATTTCCCCTAGCATTAAGTCTATCAAAATCCTCAGTACCACCTGATTTAACTCCATCATTACTAGATGATGATACTATTGAGGTTTTACTTCCCTCCGATTTAGAAGA
>Ga0256913_10001687_pt1 | contig 11274 bp, 15 predicted proteins | sample Axial_MatmetaG_FD_185970 | JGI IMG/M metagenome (GOLD analysis project Ga0256913, IMG submission 185970) | Deep-sea worm associated microbial mat communities from Axial Seamount, Juan de Fuca Ridge, Pacific Ocean - Axial_Mat | ecosystem: Environmental > Aquatic > Marine > Oceanic > Microbial...
GTTAAAAATCTCGTATATCCGCATCTTATTAAAGAAAACCGCCGTTATCTTACCAATGCCGATCAGGTACAGCGTGTACGCAACAGATATAACGGCTCGACCGTAAGCAAATATGTATATACTTATGACGCCCTTTACCGCAGAACATCAATGCTCCGGGGCGGAAGCATTTTTACGACCGCTGATACCGTTTCATATTCCTATAATACTAGAAACGAAGTTACATCTGCGCAATCTGCGTCATCTGCGGATTATGACTTTGATTTCTCTTATGATACAATTGGTAACCGCACAAGTGCGGCTTCAAATGAAACCGGCTCCGCCGAAACAACCAACTACACTACAAACAACCTCAATCAATATACCCGAATCGAGCCGTCCGAGCCCACCTACGACACAGACGGCAATATGCTGACTATGACTTTAAGTAGCGGTTCTTGGACAAATACATTCAACGCCGAAAACCGTATAACCGTGGCTGAATCCGCATCCGGCAAACTTGAATTCACATACGATTACATGGGCAGAAGAATTCGTAAAAAAGTCTTTGCCGGCTCAGCAGGCAACTGGACTCTTACCGCTGATTATGCTTTCGTTTACGACAACTATCAGCAGATAGAAAAAATCGATCTTCTCAACAACAATGCCGTCGTAAATAAACGCATCTGGTCGGCTGGAAACAGCTCCGGAGCAAACCGGATTATCTGTGATATTCATTCCGCATCCGGCACGGATGTCCCGTATTACGCCCTTGCCGACGCAAATAAAAACATCACCGAATATTTTGATACAAACGGCAATGTTGTAGCTCATTACGAATACTCCCCGTTTGGTAAAATAACACAGCAGAGCGGTACAATGGCAAGTGACTTTGATTACCGCTTCAGCAGTGAAGTATTTGATAATGAAACAGGATTATCTTATTATAACTACAGATACTATTCTTCTGAATTGGGTAGGTGGTTGAGTAGAGACCCAAGTGAAGAGAGAGGAGGGTATAATTTATATGCTTTCGTTTTCAACAAATCAAATTATTGGTATGACTATCTCGGTACAGCAGGAAGACCTAATACAACTTTACAAAATGCATCAAATGTTTGGACCGCTATTACTAGTACAATTCAAACTGAAGCCTCTAATGCTTTGAATATTGTTAATAATGGAATTTCTACAGCTTTAGGTACAAATGCGGTTGCTGCTGGTATTATAAATACGGCAGCTGAAAGTGATCCAACAATTACTCCAGTGACACCTGCTCAGCAAACATTTGGGTATTCCGCTAGTTTTGAAGCTGGATTTATTATTGGTGCCGGATTTACAGTTGTTGAATGCTGTGATGAAAATAATTGCAAAAAACGCATGACGTTTGTAAAATATTGTTTGGGAGCCATGGCGGGAGTAGGTTTTGGTAGTAATGTAAATCTCTTATCAGGTCCTACTTGCAATAAAGAGTGTTATAAAGGGTGGTTCTTTGAAGGTTCTGTGGGACCAGCAAGTCTTGCTCTTGGCTATGATGACTCAAATGGTGGTGCGCCTGGGAATCTGTCAGGAGTCGCTGAAGTTGGAGTTAGTTTTAGTAGAGGTCCTCAGATGGTTGGTTCAGCAAAATGGTGCTATTATGTCTTTGATAGTGAAGAAAATTTAGATGAATGTTGTGAATGAATAAGAAATTTTTACTTTTTCGCATAGGAGTGTTCCTTTTTCTTTTAGGGATGATAAGCCTATCTCCTTTTTTTATGGTTTACATTGGCTTAACGGGAGCGCTATTTTTCTGGATATTTTCACGTTGTCCTCAATGCAAACATACCATATTGGAGCACTATGCTTGGGAAAATCCTATTGAACAATTAACGTTTTTCTTTTCAATTATAACATTTCAACCCATTGTATGCCCTTTATGCGGATATAATGAGCAAAAAAATGAATTGAGTAGTATAAAGAAAAAAATATCCAAACAGTCAATTGAGACATATAAAAAAAAGAAAAGAGAACGCAAAAAAAATCATTAGGCGCTTTTTACGGAATTTTTTTGAGGCTGGCTAGCCTCATTTTTTTGTGTTATTTTGTAGCCACGTTAAAAAGTAGTATTTTTTTATAGGGAAAACCGGGGACAGGTTGATTATTCACCCTGCTGATTTATCTGAAGATATTTGAAATTTCCAATTTCGGTACTAATTTACAACAACAGCAAAAAATCAATAATAAAGGTAAATAAATGGGATGCCGGGAATTACAGGTAAATGATTATTTCAGAATGACGGATTCCGTATCCGGCACGGATGTTCCGTATTACGCCCTTGCCGACGCAAATAAAAACATCACCGAATACATAGACGCATCTGGAACAATACAGGCACACTACGAATACTCCCCGTTCGGAAAAATAACGCAGCAGAGCGGTACAATGGCAAGTGATTTTGATTACCGTTTCAGCAGTGAATATGCTGATGATGAGACTGGACTTGTTTACTATAACTACAGATATTATAGTCCTGAGTTGGGTAGATGGTTGAGCAGAGATCTGATTGAGGAAGATGGAGGGTTTAACCTTTATGCGATGGTCAGCAACAATCCTATTGATAATTGGGATAGATATGGATTATGGAGTTTTTATAAATGGTTATATACTGGTGGAAATGCAAGCGATGAAAGTTATAATGCTGCATTAGAATCTTTTAATAACAGCTTTTTATTGACCTCAACAGTAAGTGTTACATTTCTAACTGGAACGCATCAACTAACAGATGCAACGGGTATAGGATGCTATCAATATTGCTTTACTTGGAGTCCAACAAGTCTGCTTGGCGTTGGTGGCAGTGTTGGTATTGGTATGCCAGCAAATTCTTTCTTTAGTTATTATGTCGGATTTTATCATAATCTCTCAATATCTGGTGGTGACGGTTCGGGTAATGTTAACTTTGGTTTTTCTTTGTCATTGCCAGCAGGGGTTGATTTTAAAATTGTTTGCTTGAAGGTAAACGATAAGGATGAGGACAATTGTCCATGCCCAGAACCTAATAATGATAATTCAACATCAGCTGGATTTGCAGGCGGATTGGTAAAAAGATGAAAAAGCAAATGAAGTTAAAAAAGGGAGACCTCTTCAAACTATATAAGATTATTGTATGTTCTGATATTTTTCTTTTTATATTAATAGTCATGTCTTTATTTATGTTTAATAATATAGGCACTAAAGTTTATAATCAATACTTTCTTGTTGCATTTTCATTTCTCGGTGTGACTGTTGCTCTTGCTCCTTTTTACAAATTAAAAAAAATGAGATTAGATGATGAAGTAATATTATCTAATAAAGATATTGTTGATAAAATGATTTATGGAGAATTGAGGGATTATATTGCAAAACCACTTTTTGTTTTATTTACAATGATATGTATATTGATAGTAAATTTTATATTTCATATCAATTTCTAGGAACAATAGCGCAACCCGAGAAATAAAAGTGAGGCTAAATCGATAATTCATCTCTCTTTTCTGAGGCTAAGAAAACCGGGAAAACCGGGGACAGGTTGATTATTCACCCTGCTGATTTATCTGAAGATATTTGAAATTTTCAATTGCGGTATTAATTTAAAACAACAGTAAAAAATCAATCACAAAGGTAAATAAATGGGATGCCGGGAATTACAGGTAAATGATTATTTCATAATGGCGGATTCCGTATCCGGCACGGATGCCCCGTATTACGCCCTTGCCGACGCAAACAAAAACATTACCGAATATTTTGATTCAAACGGCAATGTTGTTGCTCATTACGAATACTCCCCGTTTGGTAAAATAACACAATCAAGCGGTACAATGGCAAGTAACTTTGATTACCGCTTCAGCAGTGAAGTATTTGATAATGAAACAGGATTATCTTACTACAACTTCAGATACTATAGTGCGGAATTAGGTAGGTGGTTGAGCAGAGACCCCGTTGAGGAACTCGGACATGTTTTACTGAAATTTACATGTGAAGGCACCCCCTATTCTAATGAAGATAATAATCCATATAGGCATACGAATAATAATCCTATCAATTTTATTGATAGTAACGGGGAAATAGTGATTGAAATTATTTCCATTGTAATAGGAGCTTATCTTGCGTACGTGGGAATGGGATGTAATAAAAATGAAGTTGAAGACCTTGTGCAGCGTTCATGCACGTTACATTGCGGATACTGGTGTGATAGTAATACGTATTGCTATACAGATGTAGATGGAGAATATCATGCTGAAAGAACCTTGTTTTGTGACAAGAGTATATTGAGAGCTGGGCGTGGTACATTAATAGTAAAAATGCCTTTAAGTAAACGGCGTAATTTGACGCCATGTGATGCGAAGTGCCCTTCCCCTTATAAGCCAGGCCGGATTGACTATAACTAATCAAAATTTAAAGGATTTAATATGAAAAAAGGATTGTATGCTTTAGTTGCTATTTTGATTATTATGACTAATATTTTTTTGTTAGAACATAGAACACTCTACTCCTTAATGACAACAAATGAATGCAAGATTGACATCTACAAAAGTCAAGAAAATGCTACAGAGGAACTAATAGCTAAATACATGGTCGCAAATAAAGAAGAAGCTAAGAATAAAATATTTGAAATAAAAAAAAATTTATATGCTTGCGTTTATAAAAAGAAAGATAATTTTTTTACAAATTTATTTGTGGCAATAAATCTTTTTTATGGGATAGTCATTTTAATTTTATCATATAAGTGTGGTGAAGGAAAATCAAATCAAAAGAAAAAAGAAAGGGGGCAGGTGTAGCGGTCCAGCGACTTAATGACGGTAAATTTAGTGTCAAAAAGCCTTATTTCTGATGTCTAAAAAAAACTGGGGACAGATTGATTATTCATTCTGCTGATTTATCTGAAGATATTTGAAATTTTCAATTGCGGTATTAAATTTAAACAACAGCAAAAAATCAATAATAAAGGTAAATAAATGGGATGCCGGGAATTACAGGTAAATGATTATTTTAGAATGACGGATTCCGCATCCGGCACGGATGTCCCGTACTACGCCCTTGCAGACGCAAATAAAAACATCACCGATTATTTTGATTCAAACGGCAATGTTGTTGCTCATTACGAATACTCCCCGTTTGGAAAGATTACTAAGAAAGCTGGAGCTATGCAGGATAACTTTGATTACCGCTTCAGCAGTGAAGTATTTGATAATGAAACAGGATTATCTTACTACAACTTCAGATACTATAGTGCGGAATTAGGTAGGTGGTTGAGCAAAGACCCGATAGTGGAAAATGGGCATGAAATCAATCAAAAATCTAATGATAAAGTCACCTATGTCGACAAGGGGACATACAGTATATCTCATTGGGCTAATAAAATAAAGAAGCTTATGGAAATGTATGCGGATATTAATAAATTTAGAAACCCCATGAATCTAATTTCAACATTGCCACTATCATCTATAATAGTTGTTATGGAAAGACATCTATATAAATTTTGTTTTAATTCTCCAGTCGACAAGATTGATTATCTCGGGTTATTGACTTCAGTTGACAAATACCATAAATGTTGCCTTAAACTTCCCCAGGAAGAAAGGTGTAAATGTCATTGTATATATTCAGACGCTTATGGAGTAACAGAGAGGGACTGTATCAAAGCATGCAATAATTGCTGGGGAGGAGGGTCACCCGATGCTCAGGTGCTTTGCATGTGCACATGTAAAGCTACGGGAACCAGTGACAAAGTATGTAAGTTAATTTGTAAAGCCGTTAACCTCATAGACAAAAAATAATAAACCTTAAGGAGTATCATATGATTAAAAAAATTTTTTTAATTTTCCTATTAATACAGTTTTTTGCAGCACATGTCATTGCAGAAACGAAAGAATTGGTATCATATCCTTCGCCTGAGATTATTGGTAAAAATATTAATAATCCTATTTTAATTATTAATAAGAAAAAAGTTTTATCCAATAATGTAATAAACCAGATTATTCTTGATATTAACAAAGATGGCAAAGTTGTCGGTGTCGTGACTATTTTTTCTCAAAACATAAGAATTGAAGATATAGAAAATTCGATAAATGCAAAATTTGTCAAATACAGAGTGAAGGGCTTTGGTGCACGTTCAAAGGTGAAAATTTGGAAAATTCCCAAAAAATTTGTAATACAATTGAGTCATACGGATGATGGGAATGCACAATTAATATACATTTCGCTTGAAAAAGGCTCCCTTCAACAAAGTTCCGTACCATCAGCCCAGCCCAAACCTTCCGCCACCAAATGAATAGTGCAAAACTAGGGACAGGTTGATTTTTCACCCTGCTGATTTATCTGAAGAGATTTGAAATTTTCAATTGCGGTACTAATTTAAACAACAGCAAAAAATCAATCACAAAGGTAAATAAATGGGATGCCGGGAATTGCAGGTAAAAAGTTATAATCAACCTGTCACCAGTTTTTCTTGTCTTACAATTTGTAATGCCTTTTATGGTTCTGTATCCCCAATTCTTGTAGCTAAATGTGTTTGTGATTGCCAGTGTGCATTGGGAACTTTTTTCGGAAATCATCCGCCAAAATAACTAAAGAATAAAAATTGTCACAATGAGATAGGAGAATAAAATGAATAAAAGATTAATGCTAATATTACCATGTTTTGCGTTAGTTTCATGTGCGTCCCCAGTGAAGAATTTTAATGATAAACACATTAGAGTAAAAATTGAAAAAAATCAAGATAGGAGAGTTACAATAAAAACAACTTATCGTGATGATAAGAAAATCATGACTGAAATGAGCGGCATTTTGAATTCAAATATGACTCCGATTAATGTACGAGCTCTTTTTTTGAATAATGAAGAGATGTATATGGAAGCAGATGAAGATAATGACGGATTTTTTGAATCGATAATGATTCCCGGTAAGAACATTAATGATTTTGAAATGTTTATTCGAAATAAAGATGGCTCAATTGTACCAGTGCCGACAGATCAATACAAAACGATGCATCAAAAATCATCAGAAGCGACCAAAAAATTACAAAAAGCGTTAAATTCTTGTCGAGAAAATCCTGGGGACAGGTTGATTATAAATTAACTTTTCAGCCACGAATGAACACAAATGTTCACTAATGAATTTTATTCGTGTTTCATTCGTGCTCATTAGTGGCTAAGCAAATCTTGAAATCCGGAAACGGGTTCCGCTGAGAGAAAAACAAAAACTAGGGACAGGTTGATTATTCATTCAAAGATATAAGACTTTTGCTTATAAAAATCAATCTTTATCATATTATATTTATCTCATAAATATGAATTATACAGTAATAAATTCCAGCTAAAATAAATATAGTTCCAGTAACTCTACGCACCCAAAGTTCAATATGAGTTAATTGATTAAAACATTTTCCTAGATAAGCAGATGAAAAAGCCATAATAAAAGCAAAAAAGACCACTGGCAATGCTGTACCAAGCCCATATAATGTGGGAAGAACAAATATAGAATCAAACTTTAACGCAAGTGGAATTAAACCTGCAAAGAATAAGCCAGCCGATACAGGGCAAAATGAAATTGCAAAAAGAAAACCAATTGGCAATGCCCAAAAAACTCCGCCTTTTTTAGCCTTATTCTGAAGTTTTTTAGTTCCAATTGAGAAAGAGACACCTTCTGCAATCCAGCCGAGTAAGATTAGCCCTAAAAAAATCATAATAGGTCCCAATGCTTCATTCATATATTTTTGAAGGAAGCGAGAAAGTTCAGCTACTTCAAGGATTCCAGATGTAATAATACTCCCCAACACAATATAAGCCAGTGTTCGCCCAATTGAATACAATAAACCTGATATTAAAACATGATTTTTTTTACCAGTTTTTCTTCCAATAAAAGAAATTGCTGCAATATTTGTTGCAAGTGGGCATGGACTAATTGAAGTTAAAATACCCAACCATAAAGCAGAAAGAAATATAATCCAGCTCATTCCTACTCCTTGAGTTTTTTAAAATTTATATTAATCGCTTTGGAAAGATAAAGATCAAACTCAATAGGATTGTTCATAAGAGTCCAGACATCATCTAATCTTTTAATATCAAAATATTCACCATTTTTGACAGTAGAAACAACAACACAACTTGCAATAACCTTAAATTTCTTAGCTAAATTTATATTTTCCTGAAAGTCTATATCCTTCCATTTAATTTGCCCGTTTTGTAATTCATCTGAATAATTTTGCTCTAACAATACTTGAGTCATTTTTTCGATCTTATTACAGGAAGCACAGCGAAAAGTTGAATGCATATAAAATACAGCCACATAGTTTTTATTAGAATTTAAGACGAATTGAGTATTTTTAGATATATTTCTATTAAGAGAATTTTTACCAAAAGCAAAGCCAATACTAATTAAAGCAAAATATATTAATAAATTTTTAATTAGCTTATTTACTTTCATTTTTTTTCTTATGTTCAATGGAGAGAGATTTTTTTATTTCAAATTTATATCCAAATTCTAACCATTTTTTTAAAATATTTTCCTTAGAAATAAATCCTACATGACGCCATAATTCTTTACCATGAGCATCAAAAAATATCTGTGTTGGAATAATTTGAATTTTGTATAGTTTTGCTTTTTTAATATTCTCCTTCTTCCATACATCTACAAATTTTGTGGTGAAGTTATCGGAATAATATTTTTTTAATTCTTCAAGGATTGGTTCCATCTTTTTACAAGCAACACATTTTTTTGCACCAAAATCAATTAATTTTGGTAATTTTAAAGTTATATCACCAGCATACACCGACTGCCCAACAGCACCCACACAAAATAAAGCAAAAGAGAATATTAAACCATACTTATTTAACATTTTCATTATTTATCATCTCCCTCTTTACAAGATTAATTTATAACACCAGCAATCTCAAAACAATAACACAATAAATTTATTACATACCCTAAAAATACAATTCATAATGTATTTTTTTATATAAACGAATTAATTATTTAGCAAAACTCTATATAAAAAACATCAGCACTTACGTTTACCATGATGATCTACCAGACATAGAGCAAGGCTGAGTTATAAACATAATAGCCTTTCCTTTACAACTATTTTTGCATTTCATACATCCAGTACACTTATAAAAATCTACCCACGGTTTTTCATCATCACATTCTCTAAAAATCGCCGATCTTTGACAACTTTCCGCTGCTGTACAAATTTTACAATTTAAACATTTATCTGCCTCTATCAATGCTCTTTTCATAAATCATCCTTCTTAAATGTGTTAATAAGTAATTTCACATCTTAAAAATATTAAATTTGTGATTTATTAATAATAATTTTAATATCCTGAATAGAAGATACTTTACCAACAACTTTAACAACACCATCAATAGCGAGTGCTGGCGTCATAATAACACCGAATTCCATAATATCAGTAATATCATTTACTTTTACAATTTCTGCATCAAGACCAAGTTCATTAATTGCATTTTCTGCATTTATAGCAAGTTGCACACACTTGGGACATCCAGTTCCTAAAATTTGAACTTTCATTTTTTTAACCTTAGTTAATTATTTAGAAAATCTAAAATTATTTATTAATATCATTTAGAATTACTTGTATTTCAGCAATTATTAATTGCCTGTTTAAAATACGATCATTTCATCATTCAGAATTTTTATAGCATAGCACTCATACTTATTAAGTAAATCTATAGAAATAAAATTTCCATCATAATTTTTATATCAAACCAAAAATCATTCCGCTTATAGTTGCCATAATAACCACTAAAGAAACATAAACAATTGTTTTTTTAGAGAAACTGGAAGGACAGGTTGATCAGGGAAACTGGCAGAGAAACTGGGGACAGGTTGATTATTCATCCTGCTGATTTATCTCAGGATATTTGAAAATTTGAATTTCGGTATTAAATTTAAACAACAGTAAAAAATCAATCACAAAGGTAAATAAATGGGATGCCGAGAATTACAGGTAAATGATTATTTTAGAATGACGGATTCCGCATCCAGCACGGATGTCCCGTACTACGCAATTGCTGACGCCAACAAAAACATCACCGATTATTTTGATTCAAACGGCAATGTCGTTGCTCATTACGAATACTCCCCGTTCGGAAAGATTACTAAGAAATCTGGAATCATGCAGGATGACTTTGATTATAGATTCAGTAGTGAGGTGTTTGATAGTGAGACAGGATTATCTTACTACAACTACAGATATTATAGTGCGGAATTGGGTAGGTGGTTATCCCGAGACCCTATTGAGGAAGAAGGCGGGTATAATTTGTATGGAATGGTAGGGAATATTCTAGTAAATAAATGGGATGCACTAGGATATTTAAAAGTTAGTCTAAAAGATATTTTGTCTTCGCTAAGCAACTTAACAAAAACTGAAAAGAAAATCTGGACATCTACAAATTGTGGAAGTAAGGATAAAGAAATATCATTCTCTGTAACAATTAATGCTAATATTACAATTGGAAAAACAATATATCCAGCTGGAGGATCAGTAAATGCATCGACAACCATGACGATCAAGATAACTGTTCCTCCTTGTAAAAAAATGGATGTATATATTTATGCACAAATGGAGCTAAATCCACCCACATTGACATCTCCTCTTTCTTCGTTAACTTCTCTCTCTATAGTTTTTGGAGATAGAGATGTTGAAAGCGATGCGGAGTGTTGTAAAAAGAGTGAATAGGGGATAAAACATGAAAACTAAAAATTGGTTCATTATTTTCATTATTCTAATTTCGAGTTGCGTAAATACTAAGATAAGACATACACATTACCCCAAAAGAATCTTTGATTTTAGTCAAAATAATGTAAAAATTTTAAGACAAAAGGTATATACTTCCATAAATGATGGTTCAAGATTAAAGGTTGTCAAAATTAAACAAAATTTTAATATAGAAGTCATTGATTGTAAAGGCGATTCTTATAACCGTGGAGTTTTTGGATTTGATGTAGAATTAGTAGTTCCTCCTCATTCAACGATATCTGTCGTAATTGCGTGTTCCCATGAAGAGAACAGCTATGTTCTTTCTTATAATACAAAGCTTAAAAGACTTGAATAGCCACTAAGGGGTCTGACATGGACCATTAGGAGACCATAAGGGTCATCCTTCTTCTTAGGAAATTTGGCAAATTTGGGGACCAAATTTGGCAAATTTGGGGACAGGTTGATAATAAATCACTGACAATTATAGGTTATTTTTACTGATTAAGAATGATGGGGGCGGGAAAAATAGATATACGACTAAATTCAGATTATTTTTAA
>Ga0256913_10001688_pt1 | contig 11271 bp, 2 predicted proteins | sample Axial_MatmetaG_FD_185970 | JGI IMG/M metagenome (GOLD analysis project Ga0256913, IMG submission 185970) | Deep-sea worm associated microbial mat communities from Axial Seamount, Juan de Fuca Ridge, Pacific Ocean - Axial_Mat | ecosystem: Environmental > Aquatic > Marine > Oceanic > Microbial...
ACATCCCAATCAGGATTCTTTAACTTTTAAATCCTCTATGGCAACCTTTAATTCAAGGAGGAAAGTGATTAAGGCTGAGGGCGTGATTAAGATAGATGTAGCTGATGCTGCCATTTTCCCCGGTGACCATTTGGTAACCATCCTCAAAGATGCCAATATGCTTCCGCTGAAAAATGCTGCCGTACTAGCTAATACCACTACTAAATACCATGAGATTGAAGATGCTGAGATAAAAATCAATGGTAAGAAAGACTATCGTGGTTCTGGAAATTATCAATATGTGGATATGGATAAGAAACATGAAAATATCTATTTTAGTGATATTCGTGTGGATACTACTTTACAGACCATCGCTTCTGGTACCATCTTGAAAGAGAATGATTTTTCCCTAAGTCCTGCCTTTGCTTTCTATGGCGATGCGCATCTGTTGGCCAGCAGGAAAACCTTGGAGTTTGATGGTGGATTTAAAATTAAGACCGGATGTATCAATGGTGATAATTGGATTGCTTTTAACTCTATTGTGGATCCTGAGAATGTGATGATTCCTATTCCCGCACAGCCTCGTGTTCCGGATATTAGCAAAACACGAAAATATGCCGGTATAGCTAATAGCCCTACTAATCGTGAGATATATTCAGTATTCTTTCAAGATAAACAGGACTATTTCGACTCCGTATTGATTTCTGCCAATGGATATATTGCTTATAATTATCCTACTGCTGAGTATCGTATTTCAACAGAAGAAAAACTCAGCCAGCTCAACAGACCCGATGATTATTTAAGTTATAATGCCAATACATGTAAAACCCATGCCGAAGGACAGGTGAATTTTGATATTCGCACTGGAGATGTAAAACTAAAATCTTTTGGTCAGGTCGACGAAAAATCAGGTGATGCTGAGTTCGATGTGGCCACAGCTTTTGATTTCTATTTTTCTACCAAGGCACTGGATGAAATTGTTACAGTATTCAAAAACAATGATTATACGCCTTACGATATGACATCCGATTACTATCAGAAAGTGGCCGGTGGATTTATGGGCATACAAGCAGCGGATAAATATATCAGTAAGATTATGACGGGTTCACAAAGAAGGGTGCCCGAGAGCCTGCAGCATACCATTATGATTAATGAAATGAAGATGAAGTGGCAACCTGCTACCAATAGTTATATTAGTCAGGGGAAGATTGTATTAGGAGGGTTTTTAAAAACACGTATCAATGGTGAAGTAGATGGATATGTTGAATATAAGAAGGTTAGAAGTGGTGATGTGTTGAATATCTATTTTGAAATAGGTGGTGAATGGTTTTATTTTAACTACCACTTAAATGTGATGCAGGTGTTGTCATCGATGAGTAAGTTTAATGACATTATTCAAGAAGATGTCACCGGTAAGGGAAAGAAAAATAGGTTGAAGGAGGGGAGAGAAGGTGGTAAGAAGTCTACTTATCGGTATATCAAGTCAACAACCAAAAAGAAAGATGATTTTCTTACAAGGATAAAGCCTTATATATAAGATAATTATATGATGATGGATATTTAGTCTTAGGACTTATTTAAACTAATCCGTACTTTTACGCGAAATTATATTGGGGAGATAAAGCGAACTAAAGTGAAGCAAACACAAATTCTATATCGACTATTGTTCATCATCTTTTTGGTGCTATCCATGAGTGTCATAGCTCAAAACAACTATTCCTCTACAGAGGAGATGGCAGATGGTGCCAATACCTTATTTGAGCAAGAAGAATACATACAAGCTTTCCCCTTATATTCTCAGTTGTTGAGCTTGGATAGGGACAATCCCGAGCTAAATTATCGCTTTGGCGTTTGTCTTTTGTTTTCTGATAGAAGTGATACCTATGCTCCTATTACTTATTTAAAAAAAGCCTTGAACCATGTTACTGAGCCTGAGATTTATTATTACTTAGGTTTTGCTTATCATATCAATTATTATTTTCCGGCTGCTATTTCTTTTTATCAAGATTATAAGCAGAAAGCCGGGCGAAAGCTCAAGAAGTCTTTCGATGTGGATAGAAAGATAGAAATGTGCCAGAATGGAATAGCCATGATGAGGAGTGTGAAGGATTTGTTTGTACTTCAAAAATCAGAAGTATCCCGAGCTGAGTTTTTTCGTTCCTATGATCTTCATGATTTGGGTAGTCGCATGATTTCTAAGCCGGAGATGTTTTTAAGTAAAGAAGACCAAAGAAAAAAAGAAAAGGATTTTATCTTTTTTAATACCAAAGCTGCCTGGGTGTATTATTCAGGATATAGTAACACTAATAAAAATCAAAAAGATATATTTCGGCGTTTTAAGCTTCCTGAAAGTGGGGAATGGTCTAAGGCAGAGAAGTTGCCAGAGACAATAAATACACCCTATGACGAAGACTATCCAGTGATGATGCCTGATGGAAAGACATTGTATTTTAGCTCTAAAGGACATAATACCATTGGCGGATATGATATCTTTAAGTCTGTTTTTAATCCCCAATCACAGCAATGGTCAGAGCCGGTAAACATCAATTTCCCCTTTAATACACCCGTTGACGATATTCTATTTGTATCGGACTCTCTGGAGTCTACTGCTTGGTTTGCCTCGGTGAGAAATAGTGTGAGCGATAAAATTATGGTGTATAAAGTGGGTATTATTAAACGACCTGAAGGGTCGGCTGACTTAGCGGCTATCTATGCTAAAAATAGGGAATTAACGGAAGCCGATCTCAAACAGATTAAAGATAGGGCGCGATTAGATGTCAATATTAGTTCAAAAGACTACGAAGATATCCCTGAGCCTGTAATAGATGGCTCTGTTGCTGCTTCTCAATCAGTGCACCAGGCCAGTGAAGACGATGTCCATGCTAAAATTCAAGAAAAACAGCAAGAGCAACTGATTATTGATAGTGCCAAGATGTTGGTTGATCAATTAGAAAAAAATATCTACGCCTTTGACAGCATACGGCAAGATGCCCTTTCTATGGCAGCAAAGAAAAAATTAGAAGCACATAGGATAAGAGAAGATGTGAAACACAATATGAAGCTTCTTGCACAGTCTATTGAGAAATCAGCCTATCAAAAAGTTGTGGACGAGAGTAATAGAGACTTGGCAAGAGCAGAGCGACTGGAGTATGAAGCAAGTGAGTTGGAGCATTTTGCCAAGGCGACTAAAGATAAAATTGATGATCAACGATTGATTTTTGCTTCTATAAATCAGCAATATGGTGATGCAGAAGGAGCTGTAATTCAGGGTGATCATGAGAAAGCTCGACAGATTATCTCCCAAATGGATCATCGCCTCCAGCAATTGCCGCAAATACGGGATATGCGTTTGGTTTTTGATAAGGATGAAGGTGGCTTGCAAAATATTCAATATCCTGATGACTTGGCCAATCCTGATACCTTTGTGGCTTTTACACTGAGCACGGGTGCCGCCCTGCCTCAGATAACTGCTCAGGATTCAAAATATGATGACTTTATCCCCCAAGCGAAAAAAGAAGAGACTCCTATTGATGAAACTGCTTTCTCTTCCGATCCCTCAGAAAGAGTCACGGAATATTTGCAGCTTATGCAGGCTTCTGCCGCAAGTTTAGATATTCAGATATCTGATTATCAAAATGATATAGATCAGATGATTAGCGGTTTTAATCAGTTGCCTGATGAGGAGAAAATCCGACAAATAGCACTCTTGAATGAAAGTTTAAAAGCACAGAGAGCCATAGAGGCTCAGGCTAAATATATTCGCCAGAAAGCTAATGTTATACAAAACGACTATCAGAAAATTGTATTATCCTCAGCTTCTCCCGATTTAAAAGTGGAGAGCTATCGGAATATGGCTACTGAGGCAGAAAAAAACTTTGACTTCGATAAAAAGGTCTTGACTGAGGTTGCTAGAGCTTCATCATTAGCTTTGATAGCTCCTGCAGATCAATATCAAATAAATGCCGATGGTCAGCTGGAAAGACAAGCTGTGGGGGCAGCCGATATTGTAGCATCCTCTCAATTAAAATTTCAGGCTGAAGATGCAGAAAAAATACAGCATCAGGCTATTCAAATGCTGAGTCATGCTAGGGCTCAGCTTAAAAGAAATGCTTTTGGTATGCAAAAGGTTCAGAGGAAGATAGATCGTTTGGATCTGGAATCTAAACAGGATTTTGAGAAGGCTGGGGTAAGTATTCAAGCTGCGAGAAAGGAAGTAGGAGTCAAGAGAACAGCATTGGTGTCACAGGCGAATTCTTACTTTGCAATTGCAGAGGCAAAAGCACAAGAACTGAAAAATTATCAAGATATACTTGGTCAGATGAATAGCGCTAATGAGGATGGTCAAGCAGTAATAGCTCAGTTATCTCAAGATGTAGAACAAGTAAACCAAGCAGTGGAGCAGGAAAATTGGGCAGAAGTAAAAGACAAGTATTTAAATGCTGAAAAAACTTATTTTAATCAACGTATGATGCTGGATTTCTCAGATCAGATAGATATGAATCAAGTGCAATTGATTCATCCTCCCAGCTCTGCTCCACAAGCTAATTTTGTAGCCTATCAGGTGGCAGCCAATGGAGATATTGTGAAAACAATCGGAAACCCCGCTGAAGATTGGTCATCATTTCAAAATTTTTCTGATGATGTGACAGCAGAAAATAGTAAGAGAAACTTAGTCATTGACCCTCAGGTAAAATTGGGTTCTACGCAAGAAAGTTATACCAATATCTTTGAGCCGGAAAGCCTAGCCGATGGTGGGGCTATAGATATTGCTGAGATTCAGTTTCCTGAAACCATCGCTCATTCTGATCAATCTTTGATTAACAACACCCGCGATCAGGTGGAGAATATTCAATTAGAATCACATCTATTGGCCAATAAAAGAAATGCTGTTCATAAGTATTATCAGGATATGTTGCAACGTGCTGATGATTTGGAAAAACAGAGTCTGATGGTTTTGCAAGGAAATGCCATGAATATGGATGATGTGGCTAAAGCTAATACCTTAAATAAGGAATCGAAAAAGGCTCTTTGGAAAGCAGCACAGGCCGCAGCACTTATTCAGCAGTATGATGTAGCTATTGAAAACAATATTCATCTGATATCAGAAGGACAGTCTGTTTTAAATCAGATGAATGAAAATATACAGAATAATAAAGAAGATGAAGCTCTATTGCTCAATGTGCAATTTCAACGTAAGTTATCTGACCAGTCTGTATCTTCCATCAGTGATAGTCAATTTAATTTTGCCCTAGGTGAGCTTTTTGTAGAAACTCCAAGTGTTTTCGATTCGGCAGCAAATCAAGAGTTTGTGGTGAACGACGGACAAATTCAAAGAAATCCGCAACCACAATTGCATACATACTTTTATCAGCATACAACCAAACAAAAGACAGCCTTGGCCAAGAGCTCAATGATAATTCCTGCTAGTGTTGTCCTAGCTGCCGGAACTAATAATTCAGCCAATGGTGAGGGGGAAGCAGTAGATATTTCTACTAATGATGATTCTGGAGTAGCTGATGCCAAAACTAATAAGGCGGTAGGTGCAACTGGTGTTGCTGCTGATAAAAATGAAGATGGGATAGCTGGTACATCCTCATCAAAATCAACTGGTTCATTACAAAATGTAGACTCTATTCGTTCTCAATTACCAAAAGTGGTAGATGTTCAATCATACCAAGCTGAGGGTTTTTCCAACGAAACGGATTTTAGAAACGCTTTGGGGGATCTAAATGCTTTTGCACAACAACATATGAATGATATCGAAGCGACTTCTGATGCTTTAACGTTATTGGCCGAACGAGAGCTTGCTAAGAGTAATGAAAAAAGTATAAAAGCCGATACCCTAAGCAATGCAGCTGAAAAACACAAAGCACAGCAGGCTTCTAAAGACTATTTGTATCGTGCAATGGCTGCTAAATCTTTAGCTGAGAAATATCAGGCTTATGCCGAGGTGGAGAGAAGTAAGCAGCAAAATATTACAGAGGCATCTTTCAAAATTGAGAAGAAATTAGATGCTCATCAAATAGAGGATGCAAAAGCTCTGTTTCAGGCTATGCAGGATTCAGTAAATCAGTTTGGAGAGACAAATATAGTGGTCTTAGGACAGGTAAATAAACAGCTATTGTCTGAGGGAGAGTCGATAAAAGACCGTATGGATTCTGCTTATAGCGACTCTCAAACCTTAGCAAATAAAGCCGTGATGTTGTTAAGTCAAGCTGCCGAAGAGCGAAAAGAAGCCCAAGGAAAGCGAAATGCTTTTAAACGGCGAGAGCTTTTGAAACAAGCTGAGGATAAAGAGGTGCAAGCCACTATAATTCAGAATGAATCGGATAAGGTACTCACTGCCGCCAACGCGCTATACGAGAAAAATCAGCTGATATTAGCTTTGAACAAATTAGAACCTGAAATCACTCAAATTGTTGCTAATGGAAGAACCTCAGGAAAAACTGTAGCTGCGGATGTGAATCAAGCGGTGGTTTTTGAGAATATTGCAAACAGAAAAGAAGAAGTGATTAATGGTAAATTAAGTACCACTGCAGCAAATCCTCAGGATATTACTGCTACAGCACATAATCAAAACCCTCCCGTGCTTGCTACTGATGACGTACATACATATGAGCGAGAAAATTTCAGAGCTCAGTTAATTTCCGATGAGTTGGGGATTTTAAATAGAGAAATAGCGCTATTGGTGAAGACCGATCGATCTCAACTCAATAAAAAACAAACTTATGTGCTGGATAACCAAATAAAGATGTATCGCCAAAAGGCTGATAGTCTGGAATATGAAGCCAATAAGGCTTTCGAATTGGCCAATTTGGTTTTGTCATCTCTCTCCGATGATGAACAACAAAAAGCTAAGAAGAAAGGCCGTAGTTTCGATGATTATTTAAATGATTTGAAAACCAGAATAGAGTCCTTATTATCTGAAGCATCTTCATTAAAGCAACGAGCTCAGCGTTCTAATAATATAGATACCCGCACTTCTTTATACAATCAGGCGAAAGATAAAGAAGAGGTGGCCATGTATTTGATATTGGAAGAGTTTGAAGTCATAGCCCAAAAGAATAAAACACGTTATCGTAATAATCAGCTGATCCTTCAACAGATGCTAATGGAGAATGCCAGTCTGCAAGAGCGCGATTTGATGCAAGATATTTTTACTCAAATTGATAGTTATTTCGATCAGGCTAAGACCAAAAGGGAAAAAGCCAATGCTAAGGGGGTTTCTTTTAATATGCGGAAGATTTTATTGCAAGACGCCTATTCTTTGGAAATGAAAGCACTAGATTTACAGCAAAAGGCCAAGACCATGCTCGAAAATCATGATACTGCCTCTATGATGGCTTATCAGAAACAAGAGTCATCGCAAAAGAATCATCAAACCATTGCAGAGGTGCAAAAAGAGCATAGGCCATCAACTCCCAATACTCAATCAAATATAACAGCACAGAATCATCCGCAAGTATCGAATACTGCTCAAACTACCGATAAGCAAGCTGTCGCAAAAAATGTATCAAAAAAACAAGAAGTTGAAAAATCTATTAATCTGGGTAGTCCTTCTGAGCAAGGAACTATCTATAAGGTGCAGTTTACGGCTATTCCGGAGCTTAAGTCAGCAGTTTCTTTTAAGCAGGTTTCGGAAGTGACTGCTGAACGAGTTCCCAATAGTAATTTTATTCGTTATTTCTCAGGTAGTTTCGGTCAGTTAGATTTGGCTATGATTCGCAGAAATAGCTTGCGAGCTTCCGGATATCCTGATGCTTTTATAAGAACATGGAAAGATGGTGAAAGTATTTCATTACTTAGTTTAAGAGCAGATGCAAGCAATACGCCTATTGCTACGAGCCCAACAATCGGACCCAACCTAAAGGCTATTAATTATTCAGCAACCAATATCTCAAACCTTTCCGGGACTTATTACTCTGTGCAGGTGGGGGTGTATAGTCGTCCACGCACCAGCGCAATGATATATGGTATTTCCCCCCTATATCATAGGCGCTTATCAAATGGTTTTTGGGTTTATTATTCCGGTATCTTTAAGACAATAGCTGATGCCAGTCAGAAAAAAGATGAAATAAGAGGAAGAGGTGTGAGCGATGCTTTTGTAGTGGCATTCTCCGATGGCAAACCAGTGAGTCTGGCGCAGGCGAGAGTTGATTTGAGCAGGGGAGCATCAGTGCCACAGGATGAAGATGTTGTAATATTGGAAGATGCTTCTCAGCAGATAGAGAGTGAGTGGAATATCGCGCAAACTACTAATAAAGTGCTTCCTAATAACAAAGCCAGGGTCTATAAAGTTCAGATTGGTGTTTATTCCAATCGTATTAATATGGATTGGATCAGTTCACAGTTGGATGGTGAATACTATATTGATGTAGACCAGAATGCCAATGGTAAATATGTTTACAGTGTTGGTAACTTTGATAATGAGCAGGATGCACGAAAACTATTGAATCAGGTGAAAGAGCTTGTTCCTGACGCGTTTATTTCAGCTTTTCAAGGTGATTTGAAGATATATATCCGATAATACTTGAAATCCTGAGCATAAAAAAAGCCTGTTAAATGGCTTCAACAGGCGCTGGTTCATATTACGTTTTCTAAAAATCATCTTTTATCCAATTATACGGCTTTCTCTCAATCCATTTTCCACGAGTAAAATCAGGAAAGCTCTGTGGCTCGCCATTGTTAGCGATAGATAATTCTGATAGAGGTGTGACAGCACTCCAAGAAGCTGCATCATAAACATCTAAGGGTGGGGCGATATTTTGTTTTGCTGATTCCACGAATGCATTCAATACAAAATAATCCATACCACCGTGACCACTGCCTTCTGCTTCTGCGGCATATTTTTTCCATAGTGGATGGTCATATTTACTAAACCAATCCTCGCCATTATCCCATTTATGATGCTCTGTTATACCATCAATATGAACGCGATTGTCATAGATATCGAATTCTGTTAGTCCTCCAACACCTTGTACCCTAAATCCTAGAGAGTAAGGTCGCACATTATTGGTGTCATGGGTAAGGATGATGGTCTCGCCATTGGTAGTTTCTATGGTAGAAGTAACGATATCTCCCAGTTTCCATTTTAATTTGGCATTGGGATGTTCTTCTCCGGCTTGTTCAACAATATAATGGTGTAAGCCTCTTGTTTTAGTGGCATGAGAGGTCAATGACTCAAAGCGGTTGCCTCTATTAATATCGGCATAAGCAGCCAAAGGACCCAAGCCATGAGTGGGGTAGACGTCAGCATTACGTTTCAAGCTAAACTGTGTACGCCAATGAGCTTCGCTAAAGCCTTTTTCGCCAAACTCTACGCCACCGCCATATGGATGAACTCCATCATTAAATTTTACTTCTCGTAAATCATGTTGATAGCCTCCTCTAAAATGTAACAGCTCACCAAAGAGGCCTTCTCTTACCATATTCATAACGGCCAAAACATCACGGCGGTAGCATACATTTTCTAATATCATCAAATTAGTACCTGTGGCTTCATGCGTGTTCACTAAATCCCAGCATTCGGGCATGGTAGTGGCTGCAGATACTTCTACACCGGCATATTTCCCTGCCTTCATGGCATCCACACTCATGGGGGTATGCCAAAGCCAGGGGGTGGCAATGATAACAGCTTCCACATTTTTGTCATCCAATAAATCTCGATAGGCATATTCGCTACCGGTATATACTTTTGGATGTTTAGCACCATGCTCGTCAAATATTCCTAAAGCTTCTTTTAGCATGCCATCGTCAATATCACAAATGGCAGTAATTTCCACATCTTTTCTAAACAGTGCATTGTTTAAGTGATTCATACCTCTCAGGCCTGTTCCAATAAATCCTAGCTTTAACTTGCCATTGGAAGCATTTTGGCCATAGACTAAATTGGGGGCAATGGCTACTCCCGCTGCCACAACACCTAAAGTTTTAATGAAAGTTCTTCGATTATTTGTCATGATATAAAAATTTTTCGCAATTTATAAAAAAAATGGTTTTGAAATATAAAACTATCTAAAAAGCTTTCAAAAGCTTTCAAAAGTGTTTGAAAAATCATAAGACTAGTTTAATTGATGTTGCTAAGATAAGGATTAAATATTTCATCAGCTGTATCTACACACAAAAAAAAGAGGCTCACCAATGATGGAAGCCTCTTTTATTATCAAATATGTTGATGATTATTTCTTAATCACTTTCATAGTAGTAGAACCTTTTTCTGTTTGAACACTTACAAAATAGACACCACCAACAAAGTCAGACATATCAATCACTCTTTCGTAAGTAGCACTTTTTGCTGTTTCCATTTGGCGATATACTTCTTTGCCATAGCTGGTATAAACAAAATAAGTAAAGTTTTCACCTGTGGTGAGGCCTTCAATATTTAGGGTAAAAATATCGTTAGTTGGGTTAGGGAAGATGTTTAGCTGGTTAGCATTTTCAATTTTACTAATTCCAACACCTCTTAACTCTAAGAACATGCTATCGTCTACATCATCTTCACAAGGATCGGTAACAGCTACATTTAAGGTTAGTGTAGCCCCTCCATTGGTGATATCTGTAGTTCCGGGAGTGTAGATTGGGGTGAGGCTGGCAGCGTCACTAAAAGTACCATCGCCACTGGTTGACCAGGCATAAGTACCTGTGGCACTTCCTTGACCTTGTAACTGATAAGACTCATTATCTAAAATACTGGCATCATCACCGGCATTGGAGAAAGGAACAATATTTAAATACATATCGTCAGAGTAGGTGGAAACACCATCGAAACCTGTCACCGTCAATGTGAGTGTACATCCGCCATTGGCAACATCTTGGCTTCCTCTAATATATGTTGATGTAAACTGGTCGTCTGGTGAAAAGAAACCGTCTCCATCTGTTGTCCATTGTATAGTTAGTACGCCTGTTCCGGTACCTTGTGTCTCAAATTGGTCATTTCTACAGATGTAGGCATCTTCACCGGCATTACAAGTAGGGCCGCTTACAGGATCTAGAGTAAAAGATGAAATCCAAGTCTTCCAGCCATTGTACTCTGTAGTATACCAGAATGTTGTATCATCGGCAGGATCCACACTTAGAGTAGAGTAATCACCCCAACGTTCCGCACCAGATTGTGATGTTGTACCTGTTTTTAGTTCTACTTCTTCCACAGTCATTTCACCTAATACATCGCCATCGCGACGACCTGTATATCTTATGGAAGGATTAATGTCTGTACCATTAGAAATGGAGTAGGCGATGGCAATATCGCCATGAGCATTGATGGCAGCAGAACCCATCCAACGGTAATTACCA
>Ga0256913_10001689_pt1 | contig 11271 bp, 10 predicted proteins | sample Axial_MatmetaG_FD_185970 | JGI IMG/M metagenome (GOLD analysis project Ga0256913, IMG submission 185970) | Deep-sea worm associated microbial mat communities from Axial Seamount, Juan de Fuca Ridge, Pacific Ocean - Axial_Mat | ecosystem: Environmental > Aquatic > Marine > Oceanic > Microbial...
AACCATCCCTGAAATTATAGTTTCACAAATTCTTATATCCATAAGGAGTATTCAAGTGAATAATCAAGTAAAACTCATAATTACCCTGGGCATTACTATTCTGTTTGTTTCATGCCTGCCGGTAGATCCGGTTCCGGGTATCGGACCGGATTTTATCACGGAAATCCAGGTGGATACCGGATATACTTATGGAGAACTTATTCCCGGAGAAACATCAACATTCACATTGACCTGGACAACGGCGGACGATGCCGAGTGGTACGATATTAAAATATCACCTCATCCAATTAACAATTCCAACTGGAATACTGCTCTGCGAGTTGACTCGATTCCCCAGGGGGACAGTACCGTTATGGTTGCCCTTGTGCAGGTGCAGCCGGAAGTTTACGAGAATACATGCATATCGTGCGGCCTCTGCGTCGAGGCCTGTCCCCAGCACGCAATGAGCCTTGTCGACGGCAAGGCAGTAATTGATCTCAGTAAATGTACAGCATGCGGCGAGTGCGTGCGTGTATGCCCTGTCAACGCGATTACCGACAGCCGTTTCAACCAGCCGTACTATTTTGGAATCAGGGCTATGGGATCAGGGAATACACAATCCGACGTTGTTTCGACTTCCAGCAGTTACAGGCTTCGTTACGTGAACAGGGAAAGATGGTGCGGACGCTGCGCTTACGAATGTTATATACTGCTTGATTCATGCGGTCCGGGATGTCCGGTTGACGCTATATGGTACACGCCCGACTGGAATACACCCGGCGAGGATTCCGGTATGATACATATTGACTATGATCGTTGCATTAACTGCGGCCAATGTTTTATTCAGTGTCATGAGTACGGACTCTGGTCGATATCGAAAGAGGTGGTTGAGGAATGAAAGCACTGATTCCGACGGTTCTTCTGATTATTGTTTCTATGGTTTTCGGCTCTCTTACCTATTCGCAGGATGCTGGCGGAAGTGTTCTCCAGTGGGACCCGATTGAATCCACATTTGATTCTCTGATTATCCGCTGTTCGGACACGGCTTACGATACTGATGACCCTGACTGGGGAGTGGCTGTTGCGACTGTACATTCCGACTCCACCGGTGAATTTCCCGTTTCAGTTCAACTTCCCGCCGCGTTTGTGGTAGATCCGGAAAAATGCATTGCTTGTGGAATCTGCATCAGCCAATGTCCCGTGAACGCGATAACTGAAGATACCGACGGAAAAGCGGTAATCAATCCCGACCTGTGCATTGCCTGCGGAATCTGTACAAGCTCGTGTCCTGTCAGCGCGATTTTTGCTCCATCCCCGGATTTACAGTATGCTGTTTTCGGAGTTAACGAAGAAGGTCTTGAGGTTTTCATACAGGGATCAGATCAATGAGGAGGAAGGCGGTAATCGTAACAACTGTATTACTTATCCTTGCTGCAGTGGCGTTTTCAGAAACCTTCTTCAGAGTTGACCGTTCCGTGTGTACGGGTTGCGGTGACTGCATGGAAGTATGCCCAGTTGGAGCGATAGAAATAATTGACGGGAAATCTCATATAGATCCGGAAAAATGCATAGGCTGCGGCCTCTGTCAGGGGGTGTGCAGTTATGACGCGATTCGCTAATACTCTGGCCGCAGCAGTCGCTGCCATAATTCTATTGTCGGCCTGTAAAGGACCCGTAGAGAGTACACAGCTTGTTGTTAATCCCGATGATTGCACCGGGTGCGGTGAATGCGTTGAAGTCTGCCCGTACAACGCCATTGAAGTTATCGACGGCGATGCCGTCATTGATCCCGCCCTGTGTCATTTCTGCTACAGATGTGTGGAACAATGCCCGGAAGGAGCGATCAACTGATGAAATACGCGGCACTTTTCGTCATATTTCTGCTTCCGGCGTTTGCTGCGGCTGTCTCTTTTGATGGATGGGCAAATACGCGGATGGAGGGCGACAGCCTTTCTCCACAGACGGGAAGGCTGGACCTGGGCGGTCTGTTGCGGGGCGGGGACTGGACATTCATAATCCATGAAAGGCTGTCCCACGGAGACAGCACCGGCATTGTTCCGAGGATTCTGAATACCTACAGCAGAACAGACGCTGATCTTACAATTAAAGCCGGACCCATAACTGTAAACCCTGATGTTTGCTGGACAGTTGACCTGGGAGATAAAAAACCGGAGATAGTTCTGCCTTTGCAGGCCGGAGTGGCCTGCAGGGAAGGTTTCATAAGGCCGGGACTGGGTATTGATGCCGATATTACGGATGATATTCATCTTTTTTCCAGGGGCTTGTACTGGAAAAGAGACCTGATACAGGAAGATGATACCAATCTTGGCTGGACAGAGACCCGGATAAGCGGTGGTGCCACCTGGAATTCTCCGTGGGGCGTTTCTCTGACCGTAGCTGGCCTGACTCATAAAGCAGAATCGGATCTTATTAATTATGAATCTGTCTGGAACAGGATGGATGTTCAGTTTGGTGTTCGTCCGCAGTCACTTCCGCCTAATATGTTTGTAAGCGGTGCAGTAACCTATTCTATCTACGATGGCTCAGATTTTTTCGATCATGACATTGCAGACAGGCTTACATCGAGAGTCAGACTGGTTCAGATGTTTTTTCCGGCCGTATCCGTCAACACAACGTTTGAATCGGTCATTGATTTTGATGATGGAATAACAAGAAACGCTTGCACTTCACTGGAATCAAGAGTACTTTACAGATTCATGAAGAACAGGGATGTTCCTTCGGTTGTAGAGCTTTCGGGCAAACTCTCCCGCTCTTCGATACGAACCGAACGCGCCGGCATATTTTCAAGAATTAACATTTACAAAGGACTTTCCCTTCTGATCGATGCCGAAGCGCGCATTACACCGACTTCGGTTGCGGGGGCCGGTCCCTGCAGAAAGAGGTATATCTTCGGCCCTGGTCTGGAGTATCAGCTTGGCACAATTGCCCGGATATGGGGTATAGTTGAGCAGGAGAGAACCAACCTTGACAGAAACGAAAACTGGTGGCGTATGCGGGCGGGACTCGAACTTTATCCCGGAGCTTTCAGTTTTTAGAAGTCTCTCTGGAACAGAGTAATTCAGGCTTTCAAGGGGAAGCAGGCTGTACCTGCTGTATATCCCGGTGAGAGGAAACACTATTGTTTGAAGGTCTCAGTGCAGGGTTGACCCTGGGGCTTGCTACAGGAACCGCATGCCTTGCTTCATGTGGTCCCATTTACATTTTCTATTTGATGGGAGAGAAACGAACAGGGTTTCAATCCCTGTGGGTGACCCTAAAACTTAACGCGGGCAGGTTCATCGCCTACGCAATCTTTGGCGCATTGATGGGAATGCTCGGAGGAGTGATACCGGTTACTATCCGGATTCCTCTTACGTATTCGGGCTATATTCTGTTCTCAGCTTATCTGCTTCTTTCCGTTGTCAGAGTTCGAAAGACATGCAAAAGCTGCCAGACAGGGAAGTTTCTGAAAATTACAAAGAGTCCCTTTCTGCTTGGAATACTTACGGGTTTTTCAATATGCCCCGCGTTTCTCATTGCTTTGACAAGTGCTCTTAAAACCAGCGGTCCCCTGTCCGGAATGATGCTTTTTATAGGTTTCTTTGTGGGGACAACCGCGTACATGCTGCCATTCGCCCTGTTCGGGCTTCTTACCACGAAAGACTGGATCACCAGGGCAGCCAGGATGATAGCAGTTGTTGTTGTCCTGTATTTCGGATCGATAGGAATCCGTGGCCTTGCTTCCTGGATTCTCCACCCTTCACTGCGACTTCAGTACAGCCAGGAGGTTGTGGAAGCATCAGACATAACAGGAGCCGACAGCATGGCTGTTTTTTCGATAGAAGACGCGGATACTTTGTATATTGTATCCTTCAGTGATGATGAGGATGATATGGGAAGCGAACTTGCCGCTGAGATTGAAAAGGAAGGGTTGCCTCCAATCAAAGTTGTTGAAACAACATCAGACCTTTGGCGCGAGCCTGTGGAACAGATTCCCGGGCTTTCCGCCGTACTGGTCCCGGACTGGGTTGACGACAGATCCAATACTGAAACCGCGCAGTGGCAGGATGACTTTGCCGAATACCTGCGGGGTATGCACATGAGAATTTTTGCCGTTGAATATCAGCCTTTCTGTGCTGACCGCGTAAGGGGAGTCCAGACGTTCCTTCAGAGGTACAGTTTCAGATGTCATCCGGATTCCGGCTTTGTTTTTCTGATGCTGAATCCTCTGGCCTGTACTCCGGTTGAGTGCTCAACCTGTGAAATTCCTCATTAGTTAATGAAAACGGACGAAAAATAAGGAGAACGATGTCAGAAAAAGCTTCATGCGGTTATGCAGGTACCGGCGTTAAATCGGATTGCAGGATTACTTACGAAAGCGGTAATGCGGAGCTTCAAATTACTTTCATCGGAACGGAATCTGAAGGTAAGGTTGAAGAGGCGGTTCGGAAGACAGCGGAAAGACTGGGTGTTTCAAGGGGTAAAGCCGAGATTGAAAATCAGGGAGCCGCTCCTTTCGTAGCCTCTGCAAGATTCGAGGCCGCGGTTAGAAAAGTTCTTGGAAACGAATTCCCGGGACTTCCTTCAGCCCCGGATATCGAACCTTCGGGAAGAAACATTCCCCGCAGGTCAAGACTGTACGTCCCGGGTAACCGCCCGCGTTTCATGGAAAAAGCACTGTCTTCGGGTGCCGATGGAGTGATTCTTGATCTCGAGGACAGTGTATCACCCGAAAGGAAATTCGAAGCGAGAATTCTGGTGGCCCATGTGCTTTCGAATCTAGGATTCGGTGATATGGAAGTGATGGTCAGAATCAACCAGGGAGAAACAGCAGTTGATGATATAGAATGGATAGTTCCTCAGCGGGTCCAGCATATTCTCATTCCAAAAGTAGAGACACCCGATCAGGTATCAACGGTAAAAGGTTTGGTGCGGAAAGTCTCGGAAAGTTGTGGCAGGAAAGCGGCAGTATGGCTGATGCCCATAATTGAAAGTCCACTGGGAGTATTCAACGCACTGGACATTGCCAGGTCCGCCCCCGAAGTCACTGCGGCGATAACGCTGGGACTGCAGGATCTTTCCGCAGAGATGGGAGTTACGCCAACTGTAGAAGGAACTGAAAGTTTCACAGCCAGAAGTTTGTTAGTGCTTGCTGCAAGGGCAGCGGGGCTTCAGCCCATCGATACTGTCTACGCGGATGTGAAGAATAAGGAAGGATTGCGAGAATCTGTAAAGCGCGCAAAAGCCCTGGGCTTTGTGGGAAAAGGCTGTATTCATCCTGCGCAGGTGCCTGTTATTAACGAGGGTTTCATGCCCGGCGAAGCGGAGCTGGATATGGCCAGGCGGATAGTTACCGTAATGGAACAGGCCACTGCTTCGGGGCTTGGAGCGGTTACCCTGGGCTCAAAAATGATTGATCCTCCGGTAGCGAAGCAGGCTCAGGTTGTTGTGGAGAACGCTATCAGGCTGGGGCTTATCTCCGTTAACTGGAAGGAAGAGAGGAAAAAATGATGCTCTGCCCGAAATGCCATGAAGAGCTGAAAACCGCGGAATTTCAGGGGGTGAAAATTGATACATGTCCTTCCTGCGGCGGAAGCTGGTTCGATAGGAATGAAATGAGACTGGCGCGAAACAAAGCGGACAGTGATCTTGCCTGGATGGAGATTGATCTCTGGAAGGAAACCGATGGTTTTCATGTAACCCAGGAATCCTTTTCATGTCCATCCTGCGGAGATAAGATGGCCACGGTTGGTTATGCTGATACCGGAGTGCAGATTGATTACTGCAGGGAGTGCGGCGGGGTCTGGCTTGACAGAGGCGAATTCTCCAGAATAGTAAAAGTTCTTGAGCATGATATCGACAGTATGACCGCTTCGGACTACTTCAAGGAAAGCATACGGGAAGCCGAGGAGCTGATAGGTACCAGCGAACATTTCGGCAGGGAATGGAAGCACTTCCGGATATTAATGAAATTGCTCGAGTATCGCGTCCTCGCTGAACACAGAACCCTGGCCCGCATAATAGAGAACTTCCGAAGCCCTTTCTCCTGATTTGCGATGTACTACTGCGGCTTCTTTCCTCCAAGGCTTGCCAGAACATCTCCGGCTATTGGAAGAAGAATAATCAGAAGCCAGCCAAAAACGAATTCCTGCGACCGTAAGCCAAAACTGCCGTAGGGAACGGCTCTTTCATGAATCTCGCTGAATATCATCCATAGAATTCCCATGGGAATAAGCCAGCGTATACAGATATTCCACCAGATCCCTACCCTGAAACTTGAATTATCGCTGATATACTGTCTCTGTTTTTCAGCTCCTGTTCCCCATCCGATTATCAGAACTTCTCCCAGAACCACGAGTGTAAGCCCGAAGCTGTTCATGAAGTGATCGGTTATATCCAGTATGTGTATGCCCATTCCCGTTAGCATTGGCAGTCCAAGAAGGAAGGAAGCTCCGCCGACTATAAGGTTGGCTTTCTTATGGGATGTGTTCCATTTATCCTTTACGGCAGCCGTAACTGCTTCCAGCAGGCTGAAAGCGGAATCTACGGCCAGCGTAAGAAGCATCAGGAAGAACAGAACGCCGAATAATCTCGCTGCGGGAAGAGTAGTGATAATATGAGGATAAGCTACAAAAGCGAGTCCCGGACCCGATGATACCACCTGGGAAACAGGTACTCCAAGCGAGGAAGCCTGATGACCCAGGGCCGAGAACACGGCAAGGCCGCCGAAAAACGCGGTAACTGCGTCGGCGATACCAATAATTATCGCGTTGGCGGCTATGTTGGTTTTTTTCGGAAGGAAACTTCCGTAAGCTATCATTATGGCAAAGCCAACGCTGAGGCTGAAGAATACCTGGGAAATCGCCGCAAGCCAGATCTTCGCACTCATCAGATTTGACCAGACCGGGGTCAGATAGAACTTGATACCTGTAGCTGCGCCTGTAAGGGTAAGACCCCTGATTACGAAAAGAAGCAGCAGAACCCATGGAATCATAACAGTGAAGTACACAACTTTGCTGACGGTTTTAGTGCCTTTCCATACGGAAGCTATTATCCATATCCAGGATAGAGTGAACCCTATGAACAGGGGCCACTTGAAGTCACCCATGTCCCAGGGGAAAGAAGTTATTCCGAGAAAATCGTTGAAAAAGAAATCTGCCGGAGACCCCATGAAAATGTTCGCGTTATCAACGTCACTGAAACCGTACAGGTATCCACCGGATGCTACAAGAATGGTTCCATACTCCTCTGAATCGATCGGATCAGCACAGATAACATGAGATTCTTCGGTAATCGGAGAAACAAAGTTCCTTCCAATCAGGGAATCAGGAACTTCGGTAAGAACTTCCATATCTTCAAGATCAGTTTCCGAGATGGCAAATTGAGTGTCCGCGTAAAGAGCGTCTTCCTGTTCCCACCCGAGAGTTGCGGCTTCGTACGTATAGTTCATGCTCCATGCCATGATTATGGCGTAGTAGGTGACTATGATGAACCCGACTCCGGCGGCGAACCACCCGAACCATTCAAGTTTCGGACTGATTTTCCTGAAAGAACCCGGTGCGGCCTGATGAAATTTGTGGCCGATGCTGAATTCAAGCATCAACAGTGGAATACCCGCAAGAAACAGACAGACAAAATACGCGACAAGAAAAGCACCTCCGCCGTTTTTGTATGTGATGTATGGAAAACGCCAGATATTGCCAAGGCCGATGGCAGAGCCTATGGCCGCAAGGACAAAGGCAGTCCTGCTGTTCCAGGTTTCTCTGATACCTGCCACTATTTCCCCCCTTTTTGCTTTTAACGAATGTTAAATATCTGCATGATGAAAAGGGGTCAGGTCAAGGGGCAGTTGGACCCCTGCTTCCACTATTCTTTGGAGGGTGCTGTTTATGAGTTATTCGCTTCCAGAGACCGATTCTGCCGAGAAAACTCAGTATAGCGCCATAGAAGCACAGATATTTGCAGAAAAATCTGGGGAAGAAAGCAAGAATACTCAAAGACGCGATTACTCCGGCAAAGGAACCAACCAGGAAAAATGAAAACAATGAGTGAAAAGGATCGTATCTGCAGAAGAAAGCAGCCGGCTTGAGGCTCTCGAACTGACCGCTGCTGGTAAGAACGATAAACCCCAGAAAGAGTACCGCGAGAAGATACCTGAATCCCGAGAGTATTGAATGAACCTTGTGAGAAAATCGCGGCGGCCTGGGAATACGAAGCTTTCCAAGAAAATCCTGAAGTGCTCCGAAAGGGCAGACCCAGCCGCAGTAGACCCTGTCGAAAAACGCGGTCCAGATCATCGGAAGAATAAGAACGATAAGACCCATACCACCCAGGAATAAAAGACCACCGGGAAGCAGCGCATATTGAACGACACCAAGAGGGCAGAAGCATCCCTGAACCCAGAAACCAAGGACCAGAAGTGATATAACCTGAACGGTAATATGGGCGACTTTGCGCTTTCGTCTCTCCGGTTTTCTTCTTCCCCTTAGGAGTCTTTTCAGAATCGTAGCGGAAACAAGCAGAACAAATGTTGCGATGATTACGATAAAAGTCCGGTGCATACCGGCGCCGGCCGGATTTTTGCACCCATCCCAGCCCGTATAACTTGGGCAGAGCGCATCGTCCGGTGCAGGGCATGCGGCTTCCGGGGGAAGTCCCAGGGGACATCCGCTCTCAAAAGCTACAAGACCGTATGTTCCGCTTGAAACATGTACGTTTACAGAGGGAGCTGAATCTGTTGATTCCCCCGGATTATCACACAACTCATCAGCATTGGCATCAGTAAAAAGAGCGCAAAAAGGATTATCCTCAGAACAGGCTTCTTCGGGTGAGTAACCAAGGGGACATTCAGAAACGGGGGTAGTGATTTCCTCAATTGTTACAGTATCAACAGACACGGAATCACTTGAGATGTCGACCTGAATCTCCCGTGAGACAAGTGAGGTATTGGTGAGTGCTTCGGCGACTTCCCAGGCAATGTAAGAAAATTCTGAATTTCTGTTATCGTTTGGATTGAGGCAGAAAAGGTCACCCTGGGAATCCGAAAGGATTGTTATCCGGGTAACCGTGTAAACCGAATCCGCAGGCTGATCAGCTGGTGTCAATTCCTCGAAGGGTTCCTGCGGGGGGGATGTGTTGACATCAGCCTCCACTATCGGTGAAGTACTCTCGTCCGGCAGGGGGGTTGTATCCTCCGGGACAATCTGCAGACTGTCAGTAACAGAAACCGCTTCAGTATTCAGGCTGTCTGGAAAAGATTCGGCAGAGTCGGGAGGAATTTCAACTTCGGTCTGTCCGGAGCCTCCATCCGGCTGCGGACCGGGATTGTCACAGAGGGCGTCTCCGTCCTCATCAACAAAAAGAGTGCATGTCGGGTCTTCGGATGAACAGGCTTCCTCCGGAGGAAAACCAAGGGGGCACGATGCCAGCAGAAACGAAGTCAGGATGAAAGCGAGTATTCCGGAGGATTTCATTATGTCATCTTTCCAAACATTGATAAGTGAAACAGAAGGGAATTTGATGAATAATAGAAAAAACCGGCCGCACTCGCAAAGGGGCGGCCGGTAATGAAATTAGCTTTATATGAAAGCAGCCTTAATTCGTGCAAAAGTCGAGTTAGTTAAAGACAGGGTTCCGTTAAGCCGAAGGTTTGGGACATTGGAATTCTGAACCAGTGCTGTCGACGATCCATACAGACCATAAACGCACCTGTTTGTTCCTCCGTTCCAGTTCCACGCGTACAGTGACCCTGAGCCTGAAGACCACTGGATTTCTATCAGCAGGTTGCCCTGGCCATTGTACCAGTATGGGGTATCCAGAGTGAATTCAAACCACTCGTTTACGGCGACAACCTGGGTAGTATATGGAGAGCCGCTTAAAACAAGAGTACGGGTTCCGCTGATAAAATTGTCATCGAAGCTGGTTACAAGCTCATTACTGCCGCAGAGGCCCATGTATATAGACATATCGTTGTATGTTCCCTGGTCATCAGGGGAAGGAGATCTTTTCCACGACAAACTTTGAATCATAATCGCGTCTCCGATGTCACCGGCAAGCACTACCACCTGGTAGCGTATGCTGGGGTCTCAAGAACCACACCATGGCTGATTGGAAGGAAACTCTGCGCTGCCTATTTCAATTGTACTGGCAAAGCCCAGCCCCAGAAGGCCAATGAGGATTGCTCCTGTCAGTTTCAATTTCAACTCCCGTCGTTTAAGTAAATATTAATCAACAACACTATATTAATATATAAGATGTGTGAGCCGTGTAAACGTTTCCAGAAACGGATAACTGTTTGCAGATATAGCTCCGCTCGAATAGAGAAAAGTGTTTTCCGGTGAACCGGATAGCCTTGACATTCATTCAAAAAAGCAGATATTTCACTTCCTGCTCTGAGCGGTCCGGTAGTTCAATTGGCTAGAGCACCGGCCTGTCACGCCGGAAGTTGCGAGTTCGAGTCTCGTCCGGACCGCCAGGGCGTTACCGCAAGGCAAAAAAGCGGCTCTACACCATTAACAGGGGCACCTGTCCAATCTAAGCACATAAGGCTCTGACTCTCAGTCTATAGTTTTTAAGTTTCTGAATCAATACGTTCTTCTAACGATCATTTTCATCTTGTTGTGGAAGCCCTATGAGGTACCGTTGTTCCGGTTTAAAAGTCCTTTAAGAGCTGTCATGTACTTATAAATCCGACTGAATTAACAGGAATAATTATAAGAGGATATTATCTTTCCCGGAAAGTTTAAAAATATATTTTCCTTCAGGAGTATCATATAGCATAATTCCCGCAAGCTGGACGGGGCCTCCAACTCTTTTAATAATTCAACTGATAATCAGAACGGCAGACGGATATACCTGACCACTGCCGAGTCAACTATCTAGAGGAGGGTTTATGAGAATCATAGCAGTTTTGCTTCTTGCGACACTCTGTTTCGGAATTACCTATGCGGGTAATATCGACTATCTTACGAACAGAAGTGTTAACTACTTCAGAAATTTTGCGCGCAATGCGGCTACCGAAGGTGCTGACCTGGTTACCTACAATCCGGCAGGCCTGATATTCATGGAAGAAGGCCTGCATATAAGTTTCGGAAACGAATTCTTTATGAAGGATTACACTATAGATGCGGTTCCCTTCTGGGACACAACTTCGGTGGTAAAGTACGAATCAACCGAACCAACCCTGTTCTTTCCCGACCTGTACGCTGTTTACAGGACAGGTGATTGGGCTGTTTTTGGTGCCTTCACGGTTCCGGCCGGTGGAGGGGCGCTGGATTACAAGGATGGTATTTA
>Ga0256913_10001690_pt1 | contig 11264 bp, 10 predicted proteins | sample Axial_MatmetaG_FD_185970 | JGI IMG/M metagenome (GOLD analysis project Ga0256913, IMG submission 185970) | Deep-sea worm associated microbial mat communities from Axial Seamount, Juan de Fuca Ridge, Pacific Ocean - Axial_Mat | ecosystem: Environmental > Aquatic > Marine > Oceanic > Microbial...
CAACACTTAAGCTGTTCCGGAGGTGTAATAAATTATAAGGAATGTTTAATGTTTGAAGAGAAATATGGATTTAAAGTTTTGTAAAATTAAATAAATAATATTGAGGAGAATATGAATTTTAATTATCTGGATTTGATTATCATTATTGTATATGTATTATTTATATTTTTTGCAGGGTCAATTGTAAAAAAATATATTAAAGGAATTGATGATTATCTTGTCGCCGGTCGTTCAATGGGGTTTAGTCTCGGGCTTATCTCTTTAATGTGTACGGAAATAGGAATGATTACCTATGTCTATTTTGCAGAGTTGGGGTACGGTAAAGGTCTTGCCAGTTTAATGGTTGCCGTTCCGTTTGTTGTTGCTTTTTTATTTTTGGGTAAAACCGGCTTTGTAATTAAAAAAATGATGGAAATGAAGATAATGACTGTGCCGGAATTCTTTTCCAAACGCTACAGCAAAGGAGTTCGTCTTTATCTCGGTATTATTATGGCCATTGGAGGAATTCTTAATTTTGGAGTTTTCCCCGGTGTTGAAGCAAAATTTATAAACATTGTTACCGGAATTCCCGAAGAATTTTTACTCTATACAATGGTTGCTTTGCTAACAATTGTTCTACTATATACGTTAGTAGGTGGAATGGTTTCAGTTATTGTTACCAATTATGTCCAGTATGCTTTATTAAGTTTTGGAATGATTATAATTACAATTATCGGTTTTAATGCGGTTGGGTGGGACGGAATAATGAATGCTGTTTCCGTCCAATTGGGTGAAAAGGGGGTTAACCCTTTCGATCCGTCGTTTTTAGATGGGGACTTCGGTCTTGGATTTTTAGTTTGGCAAATACTAATGCAAATTTCACTTCTTATCGGGTGGCAAGCTGTTTCTGCCAGATTATTTGCTTCCAAAGATCCTAAAACGGGACAAAAAATTTACAGATGGTCTGCATTAATGTTTTTTTCCAGAGCTATTCTTCCTATATTCTGGGGAATAATAGCATTTGCTTATTATACAAAACTTGGAATTGCATCCGAAATTCAAGGGCTTGACGCACTTCCTAATCTAATAAAAGATTTGGTCCCTCATGGTGTTCTCGGATTGATTTTTGCGGGATTATTGGCTGCTTCCATGTCAACATACGCAAGTTATCTTTTATCGTGGAGTTCAATTGTTTCCCAAGATATTGTGGGGAATTTAATTAAATTTATTACCGGAAAAGAACTTAGTTCCAAAAAACAATTACAATTAAGCAGAATTGTAATGGCGGTTGTAATGTTGTTTATTATTTGGTGGTCATTGTTCCATAAAATTGAAGGATATTTATATTTTTATTTGAATATGACGGCAATGTTATTTATTCCCGGTACATTAATTGGTGTTGCAATGGGCGTTTATTGGGATAAAGCACGAACATTGGGAGCATATTTGGCAATAACTTTCGGGGCTGTTCCACCATTACTCTATCTTGTGTTTCCTGAAGAAATTACAAAATATGCCTCCGAAATGGGATACGGCGGTTTTATTGTTGCTTTAATCGGTATGATAATAGGTTCCGGTATTCAAAACATTTATAATAAAAGTGGAAAATTAAAGGAGACGGTATAATGGGATTTTGGGAAATAATTTGGATGCTAAGCATCTTATTTGCGGTAATATCATTCACAGTATTATCAATTAGCGTTTTATACAAAGGATACGGTGAAGTAAAAGAGATGCTTTTTGCTTTGGACGACGAACATCAGGCTAATAAAAAGGAAGAAAATAATAATGAAAACAAGTAATAAAAAAAGAGTTCTTGCAGTAGGAGCACATCCCGATGATGTTGAAATATTATGTGCCGGTACATTAGCATTGTTAAAAAACAATGGTTGGGATATTGCTACGGCAACAATTGCAAACGGTGATTGCGGTTCAGCCACATTAAATAGAGATGAAATAAGTACGATAAGAATGAAGGAAGCGGAAAATTCTGCTAAATTATTAAACGGAAAATATTATTGTGTGGGTAACAGAGATGTTTATCTGTTTTACGATAAGTCTACTTTGGAAAAAACAATAAATTTAATAAGAACGGTTAAACCGGATTTGGTGATTACACATTCTCCGGTTGACTATATGTCGGACCACGAAGTAACTAGCAGTTTGGTACGAATGGCATGCTTTACTGCGGGAATAAAAAATATTGAAACCGAATCTCCTCCGTTTTATTCCATCCCGTATCTGTACTATATGGATGCGTTAGACGGGAAAGATTATTTCGGAAGTGAAATTAAACCTACAACACTTGTTGATATAAGCGACGTTATGAATATAAAAGAAAAAATGTTGGCTGCTCACGATAGTCAAAGAAGTTGGCTTATGGAGCATCATGGAATGGACGAATATATAATTTCCATGAAAAACTTTTCGGCAAACCGCGGAGAAAAAATGGGAGTTAAATATGCCGAAGGTTTTAGGCAACATTTAGGGCATGCATATCCTCAAGATAATATCCTTAAAAAAGAATTAAATGAAATGGTAAAAGTATTATAATCTTTATTGGAGTATCTGTTATGAAAAAAGTAAAAATAGGAATAATCGGCATAGGGTTTATGGGGTCTACACATTTCCATATCCATAAAGCCAATACAAATGCAGAAGTTGTAGCTATTGCCGATGTTGACGAAAAAAAATTAACCGGCGATTGGAGTGGAATTATAGGAAACATAGGAGGGTTTGATAATAAAAACGTAGACCTTTCGAATATAAAAACATATAAAGACGGATTGGATTTAATAGCTGATCCTAACGTAGATATGGTAGATATTTGTGTGCCTACATTCCTTCATGAAAAATATGCTGTTGCCGCATTAAAAGCAGGCAAACATGTGCATCTTGAAAAGCCTATTGCACGTAATTTAAACGAAGCAAAAAACATTGTGGAAACGGCTAACTCGTCAAAAGGATTTTTCTCGGTTGGAATGTGTATTCGTTTTTGGCCGGAATACAGACATGCATGGGAGCTTTATAAATCCGGTAAAATAGGCAAACTTGTTAGTGCAACCTTTAAAAGGGTTTCGCCCAGTATTGCCGGCAATGCTTGGGAAGATTGGTTTATGAAAGAAGAATTGAGCGGCGGGTCGTTATTAGATTTACAATTGCATGATATTGACGAAGTAATAAATTTTTTCGGGAAGCCCGACAAAGTTACCGGCTTTGGCAGCAAAGGGTTTCGCTCCGATGCCGAAGGTATTGACCATGCGGTTATTGTTTATGATTTTAATGACGGAACTCTTGTTTCTACCGAAGGCGGATGGGATGCAGCCGCCGCTACTCCTTTTGAAATGAGTTTTCAAATTGTTTGCGAAAAAGCTACAATACGTCTTTCCGAAACCGGTTATAAAGTGATTTGGGAAGACGGAACAGTAGAAGAACCGAAACCGGCTTCAGAAAAATTACCGACCGGTTGGCATGTTGAACTTGATTATTTTGTAAACTGTATTATTAACAACACGGCTCCGGATAAATATATCGGGTATGATGATATGATTGCCGGAATTGAATTGGTGGAAGCCGCAAAAAAATCAATAAACAACAAAGAAACAATAAACATCAAATGGAATAAACAGTAATATGGAGATGTTAAGAAGTGCGAAAATTAAATTTTGAATTTTCTGCGATTGAAGTATATTCCGCCCCACGTAGACCCGATGGGCAAAAAGATGTGTTGGAACTAAAATTCCCTCCTATCGAAAAAGTTCGAGTCGCTTTTATTGGAGTCGGTTTAAGAGGGTCTAAAGCGGTAAAAAGATTTACATATCTTGACGGTGTGGAAATAAAAATTTTTTGCGACATTAATAAAGAAAATATTTCAAAAGTTCAACAAACATTGGCTGAGGCAAATCTCCCCGCGGCAGAAGAATATACAGGGGGTGAAGCATGGAAAGAGGTTTGCAAACGTTCCGATATTGATTTGGTTTATATAGCAACCAAGTGGGAAATGCATACCGAACAAGCCGTATATGCAATGGAACAAGGCAGACATGTTGCAGTGGAAATTCCGGCGGGACAAACCGTGGAAGAATGTTGGAAATTGGTGGATACTGCCGAAAAAACTCAACGGCATTGTATGGGATTGGAAAATTGTTTGTACGATACTTTTCCCATGGCAACATATAAAATGGCTGAAGACGGATTATTCGGTGAAATCGTTCATGTTGAGGGAGGGTATATTCATAATCTCCGTTCAAGAAATTTTGTTGACGGTAAAAGAACCGATAGCGGCTGGGATTTGAAACACCTTGAAAAGCGTAACGGAAATATTTATCCCACACATGGTTTCGGACCTATTTGTCACGTGCTTAATATTCATAGAGGTGATAAACTGGAATATATTGTTTCAATGTCCGGCAAACAAGTTGGTATGTCTGAATATACAAAAGCAACTTTTGGCGAAGAACATGAATTTTCAAAAAAAGATTATAAACTTGGCGACTATAATACATCGTTAATAAAGACGGCAAAAGGCAAAACAATGCTGTTGCAACAAAACATCACAAACCCGCGTCCTTACAGCAGATTATTTATGGTTAGCGGAACAAAAGGAATGGCCGTTCAATATCCTAAAGAAGCAATTGCTCTTGACCCTGACGGAGAAGAATTTTTGCCCGAAAACAAAAAGGACGAACTTCTTGAAAAATATAAACATCCGGTAATTAAAGAAGTTGGAGAATTGGCTGCAAAAGTCGGTGGCCACGGTGGTATCGATTTTATTATGGATTACCGTTTAATTTATTGCTTACGTAACGGTTTGCCGCTTGATCAAGATGTGTATGATGCTGCGGAATGGGCATCTATTGCTGAACTTTCGGAAATTTCTGTTGCTAATGATAGCATGCCTGTTAAAATCCCGGATTTCACGAGAGGTGCATGGAAAAAATTAAATAAAGTAAAATATTATCAAAAATAATTTTTTTTAATTCTGTTTTTAATTATAAAAAAGGAGATAAAATGAATAATATATTAGCACTAAACTATTGGGTAATGGGTGGGTTCGATGCCCGTCTTGATGCATATTCGGCAATTGAAAAAGCAAAATCATATGGATTGGACGGGGTTGAATTGACTTTTGCCGAAGTTATAAAAGAAGAGATTACAGATGAAGAAATTGTTAAATTAAGAGAGTTTGCCGAAAAAAAGAAGATAAAATTAAAAACTATGGCAACAGGTTTTTATTGGGGAACTTCCCTTTCTTCCGAAGATGAATCGGAACGAAACAAAGCTATTGCTTTTACAGAAAAATATCTTACGGTTGCTTCAAAATTAGGAGTCGAAACAATTCTGATTTTGCCGGGTTGGGTCGAAGTACCATGGGAGCCTGCCCTACCTGTTGTACCCTACAATGTTGCATGGGAAAATTCCATTAACTCTCTTAAAGCCCTTGCCCCTATTGCCGAAAAATTAAAAGTAAATATCGCTTTGGAGAATGTATGGAATAATTTTCTCCTTTCTCCCGTGGAAATGAAATTTTTTCTTGATACTATAGGCTCCGATTTTATCGGTTCTTATCTTGATGTGGGTAATGTTGTACGTGTTGGAATACCGGAACAATGGATAAAAATTTTGGAAAGCAGAATAAAAGCCGTGCATATTAAAAACTTTAAACGCGAAGATGCATGTGGAGGATTACACGGATTCGGAGAAAATATTTTGGAGGGAGATATAAATTTTGATAATATCAAAAATGCTCTTGCGGAAATTAATTACACCGGTCCCATTACTGCCGAGATGATTCCGTTTTCTCGCTTGCCCGAATTGAAACTACCTGATGAACAACTTGCCGAAATTACCGCAAAAAGATTGATTAAATTGTTTAGATAAATTAAATCGGGATGTTTGTTTTGCATCCCGTAATTATTATTGAGTGATTTTACGCTAAAACCTAAATTAATATTTTATCAATATTAAATTCACAAATCGATGGTGGTTCACTTAAAACAAGTCAGAATTTTTGTGTTTCTTAATTTACATTCCTCTTAATTTTATTTAAAAGTTAAACGAAAAGATTATCTGTTGTAGGTTGCAATAATTATTAAATTAAAATTTCAGCACTTGTGTCTTTTTAAATATATGTTTATTTTAATGTTCGAAAATGTTCGTTTTATTAATTAGGTTGTTTTGAATAAACAAGTAAGACATAAGTATATATTGAATACTCTTTTTAAGGAAGGGAAAATTTCCGTAAATCAAATTACCGAGAAATTTGGAATTACAAGTATGACGGCGCGGCGTGATATTGCAATGCTTGCCGAAGAGGGGTATTTGGTAAGAACGCACGGCGGAGCATTACGAGCAGATCCTCTTGAAAACATGTTCAGTTTTTCCAACAGAATTGATACAAATAAAAATAATAAAATTAAAATAGGACGTATAGCGGCAAAATATGTTCGCGATTACGAAACAATTTATATTGACAGCGGTACCACTTTATTACGTATGTGCTCTTTTCTGAAAGATAAAAAAGGGCTGATGGTAATTACAAACTCACTTGCCGCCGCATCTGAATTGACGAATTATTCCAATATTAATGTTGTGCTTCTCGGTGGTAATATAATTCACGAAAGACGCTCGATATACGGACCAACTGCCGTAGAGCAGGCAAAACATTATTCGGTTAATAAGGCGTTTATAGGTACCGACGGTATTTCGTTAAAAAACGGCTTAACTGCTTATGGAAATAATGAAGCTCAAGTAAGTTTAACAATGGCAAATGCAGCAACGGAAGTTTTTCTGTTATGCGATTCATCCAAAATAGAATATGATTCAACTTATAAATTTGCAAAAATTTCTTTGTTGAATTATTTAATTACCGATGCTGCAATTGATAAAAAATTTCTTAAAAAATATTCCAAAGAAAACTTGGAAATAATAATAGCAAAATAAGCGGAGTAATTTTGAAAAAAAAGTTTTTAGGTTTCGGCCTTGGTGCAATACAATCGGGTTTAATGTTGTTGGAATCTTTTAAATCCGGAAACTTTGAAAAATTTGTTATAGTGGAAATAAATAATGAATTAGTTAAGGCTGTTCGTAACGGGCGTAACACGGTAACGGTTAATATTGCAACCGGTAACGCAATTGTTAAGTTTACAATTCCCGATATAGAAATATATAATCCGTTAAACTCCGAAGATATACCTGCAATTAATAATGCCATTAAGGAAGCGGACGAGCTGGCAACCGCAATCCCGAGTGTTAATTTTTACGATGTCGGAGAAAATTCAATAGCTAAATTGTTAGCAAAAAATATAGACGGGAAAAAACCGCAAATCTTATATGCGTCTGAAAATAATAATTATGCCGCTGAAATACTATTTAAAAATATTTTGCAATATACAGACAAATCGCATTTAAATAATTTTCAAATACTCAATACGGTAATCGGAAAAATGAGCGGCATAATTCAAGATAAAAAGATAATAAAAGAATTAGCTTTAAGTCCTATTACAACCGGAAGTTCTTCCGCATTTCTTGTGGAAGAATTTAATCATATAATTATTTCAAAAATAAAATTACCGGAATTCCGGAAAGGGATTGAAGTTTTTGTGGAAAAAGAAAATTTGCTTCCGTTTGAAGAGGCCAAATTATTTGGTCATAACGCCGTTCATTCCATGCTCGGGTATCTTGCACACTTAAAGGGATACAAATATATGAGTGAGATTAAAAGGGATAGGGAACTTTGGGAGTATGGCGAAAGGGCTTTCAGAAAAGAGAGTGGTGCGTTTTTATTGCGTAAATATAAAACATTGAATGAAGAGCTTTTTACCGAAAAAGGATTTACTTTTTACGGAGACGATTTACTTAAACGAATGACAAACCCTTTTTTACGTGATGAAGTAAATAGAATTTGCAGAGACCCTTTAAGGAAATTAGGTTACGATGACAGACTAATAGGCACAATACGGGAAGGATTAAAACAAGGGGTAACGGCAACAACATTAGCTAAGGGAGTTATCGGGGGGATATGTTTTATTGTTAATAATAAAATAAAAACAAATGCCACAAAGAGTTTGCCCGCATTGGAAAATATAAAACAGCTTGATGAAAAGTCAATAAAATCAATACTTTTTCAAATATGGAAAGATGCGGAAGATGACGGAATGAAAAACAGAGTATTAGATATTGTATTGTCTCAGTTCGAAGAAGTAAAAGAAAAATTTATAAAATTAACGGAGTAATTTAATGGCAACAGCGGTAATAATGCCTCGTCAGGGAAACACGGTAGAATCTTGTTTATTGCTCGAATGGAAAAAGCAAAAAGGAGAAAAAGTTTCCGAGGGAGAAATAATTTGCGAAGTGGAGACGGATAAAGCGGTCTTTGAAATAGAAGCCCCTGCAACGGGAGTTTTGTTAGATACGTTCTTTGATGAAGGAGCAGATATACCGGTACTTACCAATATTGCGGTAATAGGCAAAACCGGAGAATCGTATGATGAATTGCGACCCGTAGCGGAAGCGGCGGATGAAGCTGAGAATACCGAAGATATTATTAATACGGAAAAAGAAACCGTTACGAAAGACGTTAAAGAGACAGCAACTGTAAGTAAAGAAGATAAACATAAGCGAGGTATATCGCCACGTGCAAAAAGATTGGCAAGCAAAGAAGGTGTTGATGTTCATTCCGTTGCCGGCAGCGGGCCTATGGATAGAATAATAGAAAGAGACATTGTTTCGGTGTTAAATTCAAGGGAACCCCTTACTCCCGCAGCAAAAGAAAAACTTTCGCAAGGAGGAACTTATCCTTCCGGCGGTAGCGGAATTGGTGATAGGATAACTTCTAAAGATTTTGCAACTTCGGTTTCGAATGATATAATTAGAGAAGAAGAATTAAAAGGAGTTCGTAAAATTATCGCCGAAAGAATGCTCGCTTCGCTACAAAACTCCGCTCAACTTACATTGAACAGCACGGCTGATGTTTCTTCAATGCTGGCATTACGCGAAACATTTAAAAACAGCAAACTCGATAATAGATTTGCCAAAGTAAACATAAACGATTTATTAATGTATGCCGTTGTTAAAACTTTACCGAAACATCCTGTGATTAATAGTTTGATGTCCGGAAATAAAATTCAATATTACGAAAACATTCATCTGGGTTTTGCCGTTGACACCGAACGGGGATTGATGGTTCCCACAATTAAAAATGCACAAAATTACGGAGTGCTTGAACTTTCCAATGAAATTAAAAGGCTAAGTACGGCTTGTAGAGAAAATAAAATTCAAGTGGAAGAATTAAGCGGAGGAACTTTTACTGTTACAAATCTCGGTAATATGGGAATTGATGACTTTACCCCCGTATTGAATTTACCGCAAACGGCAATTTTAGGCATAAGCCGGGTTAATTTGAAACCACTCCAAGCCGGAAACGAAATAAAATTTGTTCCGCATATCGGATTCTCCTTAACTATTAATCATCAAGTAATAGATGGCGCGGACGGAGCAAGATTTTTAATGGATTTGGCAGATGCCGTTAAAGAGATAAATTTATTGATAGCTCTCTGAAAAATAATTGCAATAAAAAAATTAGAATAGATAATAGGTAACTAAGTGTTAAATAAAAAATATGATTTAATAATTATCGGTGCCGGTCCCGGAGGATATTTGGCTGCCGAAAGAGCCGGGGCAAAAGGGAAAAAGGTTTTAATAATTGAAAAAGAAAAAACCTTAGGGGGAGTTTGTTTAAACAGAGGATGCATTCCCACAAAAACTCTTTTAAATTCGGCAAAAATTTTTTACAAATCTCAAAATAGTGAAACATACGGGGTTACTGTTTCTAATGCCGTTTATAATTTTGATAAAGCAATGGCGTGGAAAGGAAAAGTTGTAAACTTAATGACGCGTGGTGTTGCTTATCAAATGAAGCGTTTTAATATTGATGTTGTTAAAGGAACAGCAAAATTTATTGAGCGGGATAAGGTATCTGTTGGCAATAATATTTATGAGGGTAGAAATATTTTAATTGCTACGGGTTCTTCTCCCGCAATGCCTCCCGTTGAAGGAGTTGAACAACCGCATGTTATTACCAGCGATGATGTTTTTGGAATTACAACGGTGCCGGAAAGTTTGGTTATAATCGGAGGTGGTGTTATCGGATTGGAATTTGCTTCCTACTTCTCAATGATAGGTGCCGAAGTAACGGTAATTGAAATGCTGCCCGAAATACTTCCTAATGTAGACGAGGAAATTGCAAAAGCTTTTAGAACATCTTTTACCGGATGTAATATTTTAACAAACTCCCAAGTAAAAAAAATAGGCAAAGACAAAGTAATATATATAAAAGAAGGAAAAGAGTTTGAAATAAAAGCCGATTTGGTATTATTGGCTACAGGAAGAGTCCCTAATATAAAAGATATGGGATTTGAAAAAATAGGATTGGATTTCAGCAAAAAAGGAATTGCCGTTAATGATAAAATGGAAACAAATCTTCCTAATGTATATGCTTCCGGCGATGTAACGGGGAAATCCCTACTTGCTCACTCCGCATACAGAATGGGAGAAGTTGCGGTTAACAGAATGTTTGAGGGACGTGATAATATGCGTTATAATGCGGTGCCGTGGGCAATTTATACCAATCCGGAATTATCCGGCGTAGGCTTATCCGAAAAAGAAGCACGCAAGGCGGGATACAATATAAAAACGGCAACAATGCAACTTAGAGCCAACGGCCGGTTTTATGCCGAACATGGAAATGAAAAAGGATTTTGCAAAGTAATCGTAGATGCCGATACGGATTTGTTACTCGGAGTTTTCTTGCTTGGCGGAGTAAGTTCGGAAATAATTAATAGTGCCGCAGTAATGATTGAAGCAGAATTGAGAGTAAAAGATATAAAAGAAATAATCTTTCCCCACCCTACTGTTTCGGAAGCCGTTAAAGATACGTTGTGGGAAATATAATAATAATTAACCGGTAAAATAAAAATTAGTAATAAATAGTTTTGATGTTTACAGCATAATGTTAAACATCTAAAAAAGGAGAAAACAAAATGCCAAAATCAATTTTAATTAATCCTTCCGATGTTAGGAAACAAGGAGTACTAAAATTTAACGACATACAATTAAATCAATATAAATCCGATTTTAAAAAAGAAGAAAAAAAATACGGAAAAGATAAATTAAAACAAGTGCTTATTGATATGCTTTTTATCAGAGAATTTGAAACGGCACTTAACAAAATAAAAAGGGAGGGAGCTTATCTCGGTATCGAATATAATCATAAAGGCCCCGCCCAT
>Ga0256913_10001691_pt1 | contig 11262 bp, 8 predicted proteins | sample Axial_MatmetaG_FD_185970 | JGI IMG/M metagenome (GOLD analysis project Ga0256913, IMG submission 185970) | Deep-sea worm associated microbial mat communities from Axial Seamount, Juan de Fuca Ridge, Pacific Ocean - Axial_Mat | ecosystem: Environmental > Aquatic > Marine > Oceanic > Microbial...
AACCTCACTTTCGGCTTCCAGCAGCCGCCGTTGAAATTCCAGTCCCGACGAGGTATTGACTTTGGCCTCTTCAACGGCACGGTTCAAAGGAATATCAAAATAATTGGTCACCACCGGCGGAATCAGTCTTATTTCACCATCGGTTTTTAATCTTAAATAAGATTTAAACAAAAAAAGCATATTGTTGTAATTCAACTGCGACTGTTCCAGTGAGGCATCCGCTTTTAAAAGATTCAGCTCCAGTTGCAACAATTCGTTTTCGGCAATCTTTCCCAAATTAAAGCGACCCCTTGCAATTTTATATAAGGTATCGTAATTGGCGTAATTTTTTTTGGCAATTTCCATTTCAATCTGGGCGGTAAGCAAATTAAAAAATCTGTTTATGGCGGTAATTGCCACCTGTTCGTTATCTTCCAGATATTTCCTTTGTGCCTCCTCATATTTCATCGGTTCAATTTTTTTATCCCACTTGTACTCATTATAAGTAAATATGGGCTGACGGAATCCGATGCTTATCATATCGGCCAAAAATTGTTTGGTGGTAGTATCGGTATAGAAGTTTGTTATTTGCTGAATACCTGAATTTAGGAACACCTCTCCGCCAGTCCACCCTACCCTTTGACTTACCGACAATGTAGCCGAATAATCAATCAAACTTCGCGGAACATAATCGGAGCTGCCGTCGGGCATGGTAATGGCCTCGATGCTACGGTTCAAATTAGGAATGGTTGCATCAAACTTCAAACCGGGCAAGTAAGTAGCTTTATAAGTTCTGAAACTCCAATAACTGCTCCTGAAACGATGTTTTGCCATCAGCGCATCGGGCGACTGCTGCTGCGCAATTCGAATGGCATCCTGTAACGAAAAAGTGACAACCTGCTTTTGAGCCACTGCTTTTCCTCCCGTAAGCAACAGCAAAGTGACTATTATTTTTTGTAATACTTTAAACATAATGCTTTATGCTAATTAATCATGTCTTAACGATTCAACAGGATCCTGCTCGGCAGCTTTGCGGGCAGGCAACCAGCCAAACACAATACCAACCGTTGCAGCCACACCAAACGAAATGGCAATGGATCCAAACGAAACAATAGTTAAAATATCAGTTGACATACTGATAACCCTCGCCATTATAACCCCCAACATTATTCCAAGCAGCCCTCCCGAAATACTGATGAAAGTTGCCTCGGCCAAAAACTGGAAGATAATGTCTTTCCGCGTTGCTCCAATGGCCCGCCTGACACCAATTTCACGTATACGCTCCATTACCGATGCCAGCATAATATTCATAATACCAATACCACCAACAATTAATGAAATCCCGGCAATAGCTCCCAAAACAATATTGAAGATATCTTTGGTTTTTTGCTCCTGCTTTAATAATAATTCCGGAATCTTAATCTCAAAATCATTCACTCCCTGGTGACGACGAATCAATATCTGCTCTATTACTTTGTTAGTAGCTGCAAGATCTTTTGTTTCCTTCACCTGAACCACAATCTTATCCAGCTGATGTTCGCCAACCTCACTACCATCATTGGAAATATACATCGACATGTTACCCATGCGAAACATCTGTCCTCCTCCAAACGAGGCCTGATTTACCAACGATCGGTCTTTATACCGCAACAAAACTGTTTTAATAGGAGTAAACACTTTACTGTTATAATCGCTTACGCCCATGCTTTTTGCTTTCTTATCAGTTTTAACACCTTCGAGTACTCCAATAACCTTCAGCCATACGCTTCCACATTTTAACTGTTTTCCCAGTGGATTTTCATCCGGAAATAGTTTAGCTACAACTGTAGGCCCGATTACACAAACAGGGTCGCCCTTTGCTGCCTGAATATCGCTAAAAAGCATCCCTTTCTGAAGAGACAGATTAAACAAATCAAAAAAACCATTGTCAACACCCGTTAGGTCTGCGCTGGTTTTCTTTCCATTACTGACAGCCATTACCGAATATACAATTTCGGGGCTGACTTGTTTTACCGTTGGAATACTTTTAGCAATGTTTTCAGCATCTTTAAGCGTTAGCCCGGGCGAATACTTCTTTCTGACTTCAGCCGAAGAGGTCTCTTCTTCATCATCCGAAGAAGCGTTATTCTTATCATTCATTTTTACCGGCAGAATCACAATATTGTTTACACCCACCAGCTTAATCTGATCCAGAATCTCTTTTTGTGCCCCGTTACCAATGGCCATCATGGCAATTACCGCTGCTACTCCAAAAATGATTCCAAGTGCCGTAAGAATCGACCGTAACTTATTAGCAAATACTGCTTCCAGCGAAATAGTTAATATTTGCAGGTACCTTTCCATTGCTAATTACGATTTGATTTCTTTCCACCCTTTCCTCCCATATTCATTCTTCTTTTTATTTTTTCAAGGTCTATTTTAGTATCCCCCACCTCTTCCTTTGGCTGAACCTGCTCCTCTTTCTCATCAACCTTGTATCTTTCAATCACCTCTTTAGGTAATGTTTTAAGTTTCCATTTATCTGCACCTGAGGGAGGAACCAGATAAACCTCGTCATCATTTTTCAACCCCTCCTTAATAATGATGTCATTTTCGTTGCTTTTACCGGTAATAACTTGTTGCTTACTGCCATTTTTGTAAACAAAACTTACACTATCATCAATATGCACACATTCAATAGGAAGATAGAGCACATCCTCAATTACCTCGGTAATAATGCGGTTTTTTGTTGTCATCGAAGGGCGTAAAATCGAATCAAACTCATCAATATGAATCATCACCTCAAAAACCTTGGCGTTGGAATTAGGAAGTTGCTCTCCCATATTGGCCACTTCAAAAACTACTCCCGAGAAATGCTTACCAGGAAAAGCATCTACTTCTATTTCTGCTTTTTGATTAGCTCTGAGTTTACTAATATCAATCTCATTTACATAGGTCTTGGAGTTCATGGCAGAAAGGTTTGGCAGCGTGGCTACCACGTTATCCCATGCTGAGATCTGAGCTCCTACCCCCTGTTTTTTTCCATCGTAACCTCGTTTATAATTCACCATACCAGCCTGTGGCGCCCTGATTACAAACTCTGATTTTAGTTCTCTGAATTCATCCAGCTTACGTTGTGCTTTGGCAAGTTTTGCCTTTACCTCCCGCATCTCTGCCCTGGCTTTTTCAAGCTTCAGCGTATAATTCTTCTGGGTTTGATTATATGTTCTTTGGGTTTTTTGCAGGTCAAGTTTAACCTGACGCTGTGTTGCAGGCGGCTCATAAATAGATTGGTCAACAATTATTTGTTTGTCTTCCAAAGTAAATTGTAAGTTGATTAACTCATCGCGGGCACTGCGCAACGTCATGGTAGTATCCAACTGTGTTTTGGTATACTGTGTTTGATATTTTTCAACTTCCAGTTCCTGATCTTTTACTTTATTTTCCAAATCACTCCTGTCCAGTGTCGCTACCCAATCTCCCGAATCTACTACCGTTCCATTAGGAACGATGTCCTCAATACGATATTGCCAAATTCGTGCATTACGTAATTTCATTGGGTTTGGACCCTGAATTTTTTCACTACTTCGAGCTTCCAGTTCTCCGGTAGTAGTAACGTCAATTACAAACTCACCCTGCTGCACTTTTACCTTAATGGTTTCTAACTCTCCGTCAGCAGAGGAAGAAAAATACCAGACCAAAGCAACAAACAATACCAGAGAAATGACAATTGTCAGAATATTCTTTCGTTTCATCAGTTGAATTTTTTACTCCAAAATATGTATTACGCTTATACACATTCAGATACTTGTATAAAACAAATTACTTACGTCAGCTTATTAACTCTTAAAAAAGAATCGTAAATATAGTTAGTAATCAAATTGCAAACGTTAAAACTACAGGTTTTATTTTGAGCATGAATTAATTGATAATATCTCCACAAATTATTACTAGTTTTACATTATGAAAATTCATGAAAACAAAAGATATTCAATCGAAATTGTTTTGATAACCGGCCTCCTGATGCTAAGTCTTTTTTCTTCCTGCTCAAAATCGCCAAAGTGTTGGGGAGAGGACAAAAACAAAGGTATAATCTCTGCTTCCGTCGAAATAAAATGCCACCCGGATAATGAAGAAAAACAGTTTATAATAGATAGTGATTCAGCTTACCACAAAGTTTTTTTGTCAGGTTGTGAACTTCCTGAAATTGATTTTAGCTCCAGTACTCTTTTGGGATTATATGCTGAAGGTAGCTGCACCATAAAATACATCAGAGAAGTTGAAAAGCAGGAAAACAACTTCCATTACAAAATTATTGTAAAAAGCTGTGGAACCTGTAAATGCATGGGATACTCTTTCAACTGGGTTACAGTTCCAAAATTACCTGAAACCCGGAGTGTTACTTTTGAAGTCATCAATCAATAAATAAACCATAAAACCGGATCGGTTAGTTCGATTAGTATTTCAATATTCTTGTATTTTCACTTTCGATAATATTTACTTTTGAAAAAAAATTTCAACCAATGGGTACTGATGCTTTAGATAAATTAATTGTGGTGGGCGACCGGGTTTTAATTAAGCTCAAAAACCAGTCAAACCAATCAAAGGGTGGTTTATTCTTACCTCCCGGATACAAGGAAAAAGAAGAAATCCAAAGCGGTTACGTAGTTAAAGCCGGGCCTGGCTATCCCATCCCTTTACCATCGGAAGGTTTTGATGAGCCATGGAAGAAAAATGAAGATCCTGTAAATTATATCCCCCTTCAGGCTCAAACAGGTGATTTGGCCATCTTCTTAAAAAAGAGCGCCATCGAAGTTCATTTCAATAGTCAAAAATATTTCATTGTTCCGCAACACTCCATTTTACTATTGGAACGCGACGATCTTAATGTGGATTAGCATGAGCAGAGTATTATTGATATTTATAACAGGGTTGTTACTGTTCTCGTGCGAATCAAAAATGGAAAAAACAGCTTCCCCTGAAGATCTCTTTGCAGGAAAGCATATCCCCTCCTCCATCAAATATGCTAACTTATTTGACCTCTATGAATATGACGGAGTCAGGAAGATAGTAATTCACAGTCCGTTTTCTGATTCATTAACATCCGAACTGTTTTATCTGGTGGACAGCTCAAAATACAGCCGGTACAAATCGTTTAGAAATGTATTACCCTTTCCTTTAAAAAATATTGCTGTCCTGTCAGCCACCCAGCTGAATGCCATTAATAAACTTGGTTTAACAGATAAGGTATCCGGTATTGCAGATGCTAAATACATTTCTGACTCAACAATCAACCGGCATTTAGTTTCCGGTAAAACAGAAGAAGTTTCAGTCAACGGACAACTCTTTGTTGAAAAAACCATCATGCTCAACCCGCAGGCCATTTTCTTTTCACCTTATCAGCAAAACCAGTCGCTTCCTTTAAAAGGTACTATTAAAGTGGTTCCATTTTTTGATTTTATGGAATCTGACCCGCTTGGCAGAGCCGAATGGATTAAATTCACAGCAGCTTTCATAGGTAAAGAAAAGAGAGCCAATACTCTATTTGCAATCATCGAAAAAGAGTATTTACAACTGGAAAAAGCGGCTTCCTCGGTTCATAAAAAACCTTCTGTCTTTTCTGGAAAATACTTTAACGGACAATGGTTTGTGCCGGGAGGCCAAAGCTATATGGCACAGATGTTTGATGCTGCAGGAGCCAATTATATTTGGAAAGATGATTCATCAAGAAACAGCATTGCCCTCGATTTTGAAGTTGTAGTTCAAAAAGCGCAGCATGCAGATTACTGGCGAATACTTGGAGGACTTTCTGATAAAAATCCTTACGAGAATCTTCTATCTGAAAATCCCCTTTACAAACACTTTAAAGCTTTTGAAAAACATCAAATAATTTACTGCAATCCGTCCAAAACCAGCTATTTCGAAAAAGCCACACTAGAACCCCACATCGTGTTAAAAGATTTTATTTTTGCATTCCACCCTGAACTGTTTCCCGGCTACCAACCTGTTTATTACAACGTTTTACCATAAACAAAAATGAAAGAAGCATCTTTTACTTTTATTACCACAGCATATTAAATTTACATGTTAAATTTGCAGCAATAACCTTTATAACCCTAAATGATCAATAGTCCGAAAAAAACAATTTTTACCTTATCAATAGTACTATTGGTTTTATTGGTTTTGATTTTGTCGATGGCCAATTTATGGTTGGGTTCGGTATCTATTTCCTGGGGTGAAGTGTTAGAAACCGTTTTAGGTAAAGCAACCTCACCTCAAAGCAGCATCATTATTTGGGAATACAGAATGCCGCAGGTTTTTACTGCCATAGCAGTTGGAATGGGATTGAGTGTTGCTGGTCTGTTGTTGCAAACCGTTTTCCGGAACCCGTTGGCAGGGCCATCGGTTTTGGGCATCAGTTCAGGGGCAAGTCTGGGTGTAGCCATAGTAGTACTTGCCGGTTCAGCATTTGGGATGGATGTTTTACAAAGCTCATTTATGCTCAATGAAATTGCTGTCGTGATAGCAGCTTTTGCAGGCGCACTGATAGTAATGGCCATCATCTTATATGTTTCCGGTAGAATTGGCAATGTGGTTACTGTTTTAATTATCGGTATTATGCTGGGATATGCTGTTTCGGCCATCGTAGGCGTTTTACAGTTCTTTAGTGGAGCTGAAGAACTTCATACTTATGTCCTCTGGGGATTGGGTAGCTTTGCCAAAAATAGTTTAATAAGAAGCGAACTTATTTTTATCACATCTCTACTTTTGATAATTTCAACACTTTTTATCGCGATCCCCCTCAACGCCATGTTGCTTGGTGAAAACTATGCTCGAAGTCTGGGGTTTGATCCCAAAAAATACAATACAATCATTTTGCTCATTGCCGGTTTATTGATTGCTTTAGGAACCGCTTTCACCGGTCCCATTGCCTTTTTGGGATTGGCAGTACCGCACCTTACCAGAGCCTGGTTCAACACATCCAACCACAAAACGCTCATCCCTGCCACCTTACTAATAGGTGCAAACCTGGCTTTACTATGCAACCTTATAGCACGGCTTCCCGGGTATGATACCTCTTTACCCATCAATGCCGTAACCTCGATGATTGGTGCACCAATTGTAATTTGGGTGATTGTTAAACGCAGTAAAATCAAAGCACAATGAGCAGCCTGCTAACCATACACGACTTATCTACAGGCTATCATCTCAAAGGTGGCAAAACCAGAGTATTGCATCAAAACCTGACAGCATCAATCAATTCAGGAGAAATAATTGCTATTTTAGGTCCCAATGGTGCCGGTAAATCCACCCTGCTAAAAACATTGCCGGGATATATCCCTTCCCTCTCAGGCGAAATCAATTATGGTTCACAAAAACTTGACAGCATAACTATAAAAGAGTTGGCAACAAAAGTATCGGTAGTGCTCACCGAAAAAATTGATGACCTTTACCTTACCACTGAAGAGGTACTACTGACAGCCCGATATCCTTTTGGCTCTTTATGGGGAAAACTTAATGATATCGACAAAAAGATAATTGATGAATCAATTGCGCTTACCAGTATCAAAGCATTTCTTCACCGAAAATTACAAACCCTTAGCGATGGCGAACGGCAACGTGTTATGATTGCACGGGCTTTGGCACAAGATACACCTCTTGTATTTCTGGATGAACCCACGGCATTCATCGATTCACCCGGAAGGGTTGAGTTGATGCACCTTTTAAAAACAATTCCGAAAAAAGGAAAAAGCATTCTGATGACCATCCATGATGTGGAGTTGGCTCTTCATTTTGCCGACAAACTATGGTTACTTGGAAAAGATGGAACCTTTGAGGTTGGCAACCCCGATGAACTAATCAATAACGGAAGCATCAACCGGTTATTTGACAGAGGAGATGTTACGTTTAACACCGAAACCAAAAGTTTTATTTAACCGACCTAAACCGTATGAAGTATTTAATTTCATTCACCATTACAATACTAATATCAATGAACCTTATGGCTCAGGCAAAAAAGGCAGCCGACATTATTGTTTTCGATGCGGTAGTTTATACCGTAGATAGTAACTTCTCAAAAGCATCAGCATTTGCTATTAAAGACGGGAAATTTATTGCCATTGGCGATGATTTAAAAATACTAGGAGATTACAAAGCTGATAAAACTATCGATGCCAACGGAAACGCTATATATCCCGGCTTTAACGATGGACACAGCCATTTCCTGGGATATGGTATTGTAACTGCTCAGTATGCCAACCTGGTTGGAACATCATCATTTGAACAAGTGATTTACCGGCTAAAGAAGTTCAACAAACAAAACAATCCTGAATGGCTTTTGGGCAGAGGCTGGGATCAGAACGACTGGGATATAACTGATTTCCCAACCAACGATTTACTCAATAAAACATTCCCAAATAAGCCCGTTGTATTGACCCGCATTGATGGCCATGCCGTTGTTGCCAACAATGCTGCTTTACGAATTGCAGCAATCACTGCTCTCACGAAAATAGCTGGCGGAGAAGTATTGCTAAAGGAAGGAAGGCCAACTGGTGTGCTTATTGATAATGCTGCCGACCTTATGAAAAGTTTTGTTCCGGCGTTCACCAAAGAGCAAAAAACTGCTGCTCTGCTCAAAGCACAGGAAGATTGTTTTGCAACCGGTCTCACTACGGTAACAGATGCAGGGTTGAACAAAGAGGACATTTTACTAATCGATGAACTTCAACAGCAAGATGTACTGAAAATGAAGGTTTACGCCATGATTAGTCCCAATCAGGAAAATTTTGACTTTTTCTACAACCAAAAACCATGGCATAAAGAGCGATTAACCGTTGGATCAGTTAAGCTTTATATTGATGGCGCATTGGGTTCGAGAGGTGCTTTGCTACTCAAAGAATATTCAGACGACCACGGAAATTTTGGCTTACGTCTTCATGAAACGGCATACTACGACACAATGTGCAAAATGGCTTATGAGGCAGGATATCAGGTAAACACTCATTCCATTGGCGATTCAGGCAACAGAATTATGTTAAGAACTTACGCCAAATACCTTAAAGGAAAAAACGACCGGCGTTGGCGAATTGAGCATGCACAAATTGTTTCGCCTGAAGATATTCACTATTTTAAGGATTTCTCCATTATTCCAAGCGTACAGGCCACCCATTGCACTTCGGATATGTATTGGGCCGACGAGCGACTTGGTAAAGAGAGAATTAAAACTGCTTATGCTTATCACGACCTGCTGGAGCAAAACAAATGGCTTATCAACGGTACCGATTTTCCCATTGAAAGCATTAGTCCTTTAAAAACTTTTTATGCTGCCGTTGTTAGAAAAGATACAAAAGGATGGCCAAAAAAAGGATTTCAAACCGAAAATGCCCTAAGCCGTGAAAATGCACTTCGCTCCATAACCCTATGGCCTGCTAAAGGAAGTTTCGACGAGCATCAAAAAGGCTCCATCGAACCGGGGAAGGCTGCTGACTTTGTTATCCTTAACAAAGACCTGATGACTGCCCGAGAAAAAGAACTTTACAGAATAAAAGTGCTCAAAACCTTCGTAAACGGAGAAGTTGTTTTTGAAACAGATGATAAAACACATTAAATGAATACTACTCTGCCTAACCCCTTAATTAAACTCCGGTAAAACACAAACCTTTTTCCTTTTGGAAATTACAGCTGTAAAGTCTGTTAAAGATTGTTTCATTACTTTTGAGTTTTCATCATGACAGTTAAGACATGCACCTGCCGTCAAGATACGCTGCTGCTGTTCAACAGTAAAAGGAGTAACATTGCTGCGGGTTGACACTTTACCGTTTCGTGTTCCCAAAAACGGAATCCAGGCATCTTCAGGTAAACTGTCATTTGGGTTTGAACCGTAAAAAGGTTCAAAGTGCCAGAATCCTTTTACCTCTTTTACTTCATAAGTTAAGGTTCCTTTTCCGTATCCCAGTGCCATGGGATCGTTGTGGCACGATTTACAGCTTCTACCCTTTTTCATGGTAGTATGTGGGGCAGCAGGTGCAAACAGGCGATGAAATAATAATGAATCATGAAGCGATTTATCGAAACTCTGAACATCAATGGTCAGAATCATTCCCGGAATAACCGGAATAATTTCCATTTGTTTACCCTTTAACCGGTTGCCCAAAACAGGCGGGAGTGCGTTGTACTCACCCACGTATTCCACCCAGCTACCACGTTGTTCCTGATTAAGAACCATATTATAACCCGGCTCATCAATATCATACTCATTATGACAACCAATACAAGTTGGCGCCCATGCTGTGTGACATGAAGAACAACTAAGGTTTTGATGAACATTATCTCTTTCGCAATCAGGAGAAGGTGGTTTTACATAATGAATCTGTTTGTTGTTTTTCTCAATTATAAAAACAGAATCGTTTTGCACGTATGTATTAATAAGCGGCACTTTGTGCTTTTTAGTCCGAATTAATTTCCGACCTGCAATATTACCAAATCGCAATCCCGCAACCACGGCAGATTCACCATCCAACTGCAAAGGGCTGATAGTATCAGGGGTCGAAGTATGGCAATCGGCACAGGCAACATCCTGCTGGTCTTCCTGATGTTGATAGCGATTACCATCTCCCATCAACTCGTACGAGGTGTGACAGTCGACACACTCCAAACCGGCAGCATGATGCACGTCATCCTGAACATACCGGAAAACCCTGTTGCCTTCCACCAATCGATAATTCTTTTTCCCAACCACATCAGACGGTTTAAATGTAGTTTCGTGCCAACCCTCATAATTGGTTGAAATTCTTCCTGAGCGGCTGTGGCATCCAAAACAGTGATTGTTGGTTACCTTCAAATCGACCGAAGGGTGGAACGCAAGCCAGCTTGAATCCTGTTGATTCTGCTGATGTAATTCGTGAGCCATCAGCCCTTTCTTGCTATAATTCAGATGACAGGCGAGACAGCCGCCACCGCGGCTCTCTTCTGTTACAGGCCCCATTTCCTTCTTTTCATTTCCCAGGTGACAGCGCACACACATAGTACGTAAATGCTCATCAGCAGCCGAATGGTGCAAGTCGGCCATGGTGGCATCGCCGTCAGGAGTATTCTGCTCATTAAAAACATACCTGTCCACATTAATCATTCCTGACAAAGTTGACATTAACCCGTTGTCAATTCTCTCCACTATCTCAAAATGACACCCGGTAGTACCACATGAGCGACCGGCATTTGACAGATTTCCGGGAATCAATATCATATTTTTATGTGCCGCCGTTTGGTTCATTGAGAATGGATTTCCTCCATGACACGAGAAACAAC
>Ga0256913_10001692_pt1 | contig 11261 bp, 9 predicted proteins | sample Axial_MatmetaG_FD_185970 | JGI IMG/M metagenome (GOLD analysis project Ga0256913, IMG submission 185970) | Deep-sea worm associated microbial mat communities from Axial Seamount, Juan de Fuca Ridge, Pacific Ocean - Axial_Mat | ecosystem: Environmental > Aquatic > Marine > Oceanic > Microbial...
CCGAATTTATTGCTTTCGTTTCGGAAATATGTCCGACAAGGTTTTTCTGGTAATCCCAGGCCTCCTTGTATTTGATAACTCCGAGATCTTTATATAATGTTTGAAATTCCATTTATAAAAATATTCTTTTTAATTACTTCATTGCGGGAAATCTGCAAGCCTGCTTTGCCGGCTGGAAATGGTACAGCAATCCTTATACATGCTTCTCAGCATGATACGATGACCTTACCAGCGGGCTGCTCTCCATAAATTTAAATCCCTTTTCCAGTCCTGTAATTCCGTAATCTTCAAAAACAGAGGGACTAACGTACTCTGTCACCTCAAGATGCCTCTTTGTAGGCTGCATATATTGCCCGATAGTCATAACCTCACAGCCTGCGGCAAGCAGGTCGTCCATTGTCTGCAATACTTCCTCCCGCTTTTCTCCGAGTCCCAGCATAATTCCGGATTTCGATCTTGCTTTTGATTGCGATATAATCCTGATAACCTCAAGACTAACCCTGTATTTTGCCTTGCTTCTTATTAATGGAGTCAGTCTCTCGACCGTTTCCAGGTTGTGCGAAACCACCTCGGCACCGGCATCAACAACCTGCATTATAAGCTCTTTACGTCCGTCAAAGTCGGGAATAAGGGCTTCGATTGTTGTTTCGGGACTTATCTCTTTTATTTTTCTGATTGTTTCTGCCCATATCGCAGCACCTCCGTCATTTAGATCGTCTCTGTCAACCGAAGTCAGGACACAGTGCTTAACCTTCATCAGTTTAACGGATTCGGCAACACGTTCCGGCTCTTTCAGGTCAACCGGCAGGGGTTTTCCTGTTTTTACATTACAAAATTTGCAGGCTCTTGTACAGATGTCACCAAGTATCATCAATGTTGCCGTTCCACGTCCCCAGCAATCTGCAATATTGGGACAGTGCCCGCTCGTACATATTGTATGCAGCTTGTTTTTCTCCACTATCTCCCTGACGCCAAGGTATTGCTTGCCTATCGGGATTTTTGTCTTCAGCCAGTCCGGTTTTCTTTGTCTGTTCTTAGTCATCAAATTTCAATGTTTGCAGCAAAATTAGGTTATTTTTTGGGGATATGTTCTTGGGTGTAGTATGTTTTATTCGGTTATTACGGATATATCCCATTGTTGTCAAATTTGCTTTCGCAAGGGTTTTCGTTATTATTATCTCATCTTCTTCATTGAACCATACAACTTTATCCGGTTTTACATTATTATCAAATATTTGTTGAGAATATCTCGAATTATGTGTTACTCTGTTTTTATTCTCTTTTTGAAGTTCGGTTCTAAATATCTCAGTATTTATATTTTGTTTTACCAGGTCTGTATGAAAGTTCACGCATAAAAAGGCGAATAATCCAAGCTTCGTATTGTTTAATATGTATCAACAAGCACTCTGAAAACAAGACTACTACTCTCTTTTAACCTTCAGTTCTGCTACCTGAAGAATTTCACCGCTCTCCTCATTTAGAATATAGGCAATGATATTCAGGTCGGTTGTGTTGGTGAGCCAGTCATCATTTATAGTGCAGTAGAATTGGTTTGAATAGGTTTTGTTTTCTGAAACCGCACCGTCGCTGGTAATATAATTGCCAAAAGTTCCGTTAACAGCATCGCGCAATACATTTCGGTGGTCGTAATCTTCCCAGTCGGGTTTCGGACCGATATCCGAATTTTTGTTTCTCTGTGGAGCAATAATATGGTCTTCTACAAGATAAACCACAATTTTGTATTTGCCTTCAAGCGGTTGCAATATTGTGGATGAAATATTTATCAAAACAGCCTTTTTATTTGGGAAGTAAGTGTTCTTGACCTTCATATTAATAACATTATCCTTTACCATTTCCAGATCAACGGCAGCCTTCCAGTCGCCTGTGATGTAATAAAGAATTATATTCCCGTTATATTCCACTCTGTCAACCGGTCCGGAGGGATTAAACGGTTGGCCGAAGAAGTTAAACAGTTCATCGCCTGTGGGGCATGTAAAGTCTGCAGTGTAAAGACCTGTTGCTTCAGGAAGAGCCTGATAACCTGCATGGACACCATAAATGATAAGTCTTCCGTTGTAATTTTCCGACCACTGATGTGCTTCTAATGCAGCAGTAGGGCAGTTTACACATTTGTGCCCGGTGAAGTCTTCAAGCAGAACCTGTTTTTGCGTAACCGATACAGAATCCATATAAAACAGTGTGTCATTGATATTTTTCGGAATATCCTGAACACTAACTATTTTAATAGGTTCGTCAATTTTATCGCATGCGGTCCATCCTATAAGAACCACAACTGCAACCATAATTAATGAGAATCTATATTTCATAACATTCATTCATTTAAGCATTCAATCATTTTTTAACATCCAAAGCCTTGGTGGCAGAAGTCGATTATTTAAAAAGAACTTGTCAAAGTGATAGTCAAACCGGTAGAATTAGGAACATACCTGCAAACTCCTCCGACGCATAACAGACCTTCGCGTTGCCGTCCGTAACGAATGGATATTCTGTTTGTTTTTTCAGTATATCCGAAAGCTATATTGTAGTAATGAATCCGTATATCTTTATTGTTATTTCCGTAATTCCATTCATCCATAACTGCAAACGACCATTTCGGTGCAACGTTATATTCGAGGGTCATAGCTGCCCAGTTTCCTTTGTCTTCTTTTGTCCACAGACCTTGCATCTCGACACGGAGCGATTTTTTATGTGTGAACTTATATGTCAGATCCAAAACGCCTATGTGAGCATAAACCAATTCATTTTTATCGTAGATCTCATCTTCAATCACGTGTTGATTGTATGTTTGATTATAATAAACCGCTTTTGCTTTAAAGGTTTTATTGAATTTATGTTCAAACTTCACACTAAGGTCTCTGTAAAAAGGGATATCACCAAACGAAAAGAATTTGGACTTATAACCGTCTGTTCCGGTTGAGTCAATTGGTATTTCAGGTGATATCTGTTCTTTTTTAATTGAGTTGGCCAGGGAGTAATTTACTGTAATAGTAGTTCCGTATTTCCCACCGAGTACCGACTTCTTCGGAATTGTATAGACAATTTCACCCTGTAAACCGAATTCTCCGTTTGGCTGGGTGGCATAGGGATACATTGCGGCAAAACTGTACTGATGCACTTTAGTTGTTGCCGGTAGATAGTTAATGTCAAGCATCGGCGGGTTCCCCGATTCGGTGAGCTTTGACTTGTAGCTCATATTATTAATCCATTTTGTTGAAAAGAATATTCCAAAACCTTTCTTGGAAAAAGAAACCGTCGAATAAAGTGCTTGTCCTTTAAGATAGATATAGTCGTTTGTCGCATTGGGGTCGTTTCCTTTTTCGGCATATTCGGCATAGAGGCTGAACCCACCGTTTGCAATATTCATTCTTGCAGCCCAGCTTCCCACATTATGCGGCAGATTATACTGATATGTTGTTTTTTTAACCCAGTTTACAGTGTCATCGCCGATTATTACAGTATAAGCAGAGTCCCTGGTAAAACCCATTGTCGGGACTTTCTCGTATTTACTTACGAAACTGCCACCAAGCGTGATCTTGGTTTTGGCATCATTCATCCCTTTGAACATATCATTAAGATAAAAATCGCCGTCAATACCTTTCACTATTCCTCTGCTATCGGGAGTGTATGGCTCCCAGAAATATCTTTGTACTCCTACCAGGCCTTTTATCATAACACCTTTTGCAGGAGAATATTTGGCATTGAAGCCGTAAATGTTATTGTCGTAGCCGAGAGTCCATTCTTCCCAGCCTCTGAGTATCAACCCGCTACCGAACTGTTCATAAAAGTGACCTGCGGTCATTTCCAGATTGCCGATTTTATAGTTAACATTCCAGTAAGGAACGCCAATACCCTCATATCTGTTGTCATATCCGATCATAGGATTGAGGAATCCTTCGACGCGCATATATGCACTGAAATTCCCGTTAGTGTATCTGACATTTGTAAAGCCGTTCATCCCGAACTTTTTGTAATTAAGGGTGGAATCGGTTATGCCAAGCTTGGAATCTTCAGAGTATACCTGTGCATCAATCTGAGTATTTCCCGATACTTTCGAGCCTTCGAGAAAGCTTTGTGAAAATAAAAAAGCAGGGAGAAAAACCAATGCTAACAGGAGTGTTGGAACAAGATATACTTTTTTCAATTTGTCTTCCTTTAAAAAGTTTAACAATAAATTTTTATATCTAAATTGGAGTGTTTTTAATTAATATCTTCTCCTTTGATAATTTTTTTAACTATCTCAATGTACTCGTCTTCATCACCATCAAGATAACCAACGTGTTGCCACACTATTTCGTTGTTACCGTTAAGAATGAAAGTGTGAGGTGGTACGTTAACACCCATTGCTCTTTTGAAGTCACCGTTCACATCAAGCAAGAATTCAAATTCCCAGCCTTTACCATTTACAAACGGCTGAACCCTGCTGCTTGACCTCGAATTGTCGATAGAAACGGAATAAAGCTTGACACCTGTCTCTTCTACCCAGTCTTCATAAACATCATTGATGGCATCGTGCTCCTTTATGCAAGGTTTGCACCAGGTAGCCCAGAAACAGATTATTACCGGCTTTCCGTTATTTGAAATATCTGCCGTGTTGAACGCAGTACCGTCTAAGGTTTTAACTTCAACCGAAGGAAGTTTCTGACCTACCTCTTTTTTTTCTTGCGAGTAACCGGTTGTTACGAATAATGCAAGCAAGCTTACTAACAATAGATTTTTCATGTGTTTGATTTTAAATGTACTATGCTATTTGTCTTTTTCGTTTATTGTCAATCTTGTTAATATTACCAACCACTAAAACTTCTTTTCAGACAACCCGTGAATTAATAAGGTTGTCTCAAATATTAATAAAATCACATTACCATATAGACTTCAAGTATTTTAGCCTCTACAATCGGGTGGATTTCAACCTCTTCAAAAACTGCCGGAATCAGTAAGACTTCTCCTGTAAAAACCGTAACTGTATCATCATTATACTTTAAAACAAAATCGCCTTCCACACAAAGAAGAATGACAAACGAATCAAGTTCGCTGTAATCTTTTTTTATTGCCTGAGTTAAGTGAATCATATTTGTAGTGAAATGGGGACTTTTAACCAGCTTGACCGTTTCATTCTCCTTATCTTTATATTTCGTTTTGTAATTATAAAAGAAATTATAATCAATGGCATCAACGGCAAGTTCGGTATGCAGTTCTCTTGTGAATCCGGCAGCATCAATTCTGTCCCAGTCGTAAATACGGTAGGTCGTATCAGAGGTCTGCTGAATCTCGGCAAGCAATAGTCCCGGTCCCAGAGCGTGAACCCTGCCTGCCGGGATATAAAAGACATCACCGCTTTTGACCTTCTCAAAATTGAGTATTGATCTGAGTGTTTTATTTTCAAGATGTTTCAGATACTCCTCTTTGTCAACCTGTTTATTGAAACCGGCAATAAGTTCTGCACCTTCGTCGGACTGAAGGATGTACCACATTTCCGTTTTTCCCATCCCCTCATTACGTTTTGCAGCAAGCTCATCATCGGGGTGCACCTGAATGGAGAGCCAGTCGTTAGCATCAAGTAATTTCACAAGAATGGGGAATTCATTGCCGTATTTCAGAAATATCTTTTCACCTACAAGGTCGCCCATATAAATTTCAACTATCTCATTCAGGCTGTTGCCGGCAAGCCAGCCATTCATAATTTCCGTTTCATTATCCTCAACACCCGAAAGCACCCAGGCCTCTCCACAGTTCGGCAGTGGCGAAAAATCCATATTTAATATGGTCTTTATTTTTTCACCTCCCCATATCTTATCTTTGAAGAGAGGTTTGAATTTCATCGGATACAATTTGCTCATAACAAAATTATTTGAGAGGCCAAAAATAGAAAAAGTATTTGATACTTTTTCTTGTGGAATGATTATTTTATCTACTTTTGAATTTCTTTAAGGAAAGACTGAATGGATAATTTGCTATTCGGAATATTAACGGTTGTATTATGTTCGGCAGGATATTTCTATTCCTGGAGGTTTCAGTCACGTGATAATTTTAGAATGGCAGTTTTTCTTCTCCTTTTATGTGGATTGTTACTCCGCATTTATACGTCAACTGACTTTTTCTTGCATTCCTGGGATGAAAGGTATCATGCACTTGTGGCTAAAAATCTTATTCATCACCCATTGATACCCACACTTTATGACAATCCTGTCCTTCCGTATGATTATAAAAACTGGATAGGAAACCATATTTGGCTACACAAACAACCGCTGCCGTTATGGGCAATGGCAGGTAGTATGTGGCTGTTTGGCGTCAATGAAATTGCTTTGCGCCTTCCATCAATAATTTTAACTACTATCGGAATCTGGCTTACATTTTCAATCGGTAGTTACTTTTTTAATAAGAAGGTTGGCTTTTTGGCAGCATTTTTTTACTCTGTAAACGGGCTAATAATTGAAATAACCGGAGGCAGAGTAGCAACTGACCATATTGATGTTTTCTTTTTATTCTTTATTGAACTTGCCATTTTTTTTAGTATTCGGTTTGCAAAGAAAAGAAATACAACTTTTAATATTCTTGCAGGTGTTAGTATAGGAGCTGCTATTTTATCCAAGTGGCTACCGGCCTTGATTGTTCTTCCAATCTGGCTGCTAATTGTGTTTGATTCTGGAAATTTCAGACCAAAAACAATTATTTTTCAATTCATCATTTTGATAATATTCTCAATTGCTGTTTTTCTCCCATGGCAACTATATATTTTCAAAACGTTTCCGTTAGAAGCAGGGTGGGAAGCGAGCTTCAATTTAAAACATATCACAGAAGTTCTTGAAGGACAAACAGGACCTCTTTATTATTTCATTGAGAAAATAAGAATAAATTACGGAGAACTGATTTATTTGCCAATACTTTGGTTTCTTTGGATATCTCTAAAAAAGCCCACAAACCTGAAAAATATTGCTATTATTATCTGGTTCCTCATTCCCCTGCTTTTTTTCTCATTTGTAAAAACGAAAATGCAGGCATATATCTTATTTACAAGTCCTGCTCTATTTATAATGACTTCTGCTTTTTATTTTGAACTGTCTGATTATAAAAAAACCCATAAGCTAAAATGGGTTTACAATCTTATATTATTTCTTTTGATAGCCTTGCCGGTAAGATACACAATTGAAAGAATTAAACCATTTGAAAAAAGAGATAGGAATCCGCAATGGGTAGCAGATTTGAAAAATTTTAAAGAGAGAAAAGTTAGCAAGGGTATATTGTTTAATTATAGTAAACCTATTGAAGCAATGTTTTATACGAATCTTACAGTATATCCTGACATTCCTGATGCCAATGTTATCAACGAATTAACCGAAAAAGGATACACTCTATATATCAATAACACTGGCAATATTCAGGATAGTATCAGAGCACTTAAAATTGAAATTGTTGAATTTGAAACCGAATAAATAATTAAATTATGTTTTATGCAAAATTTAAATTCTTCCTTCTAAACTGATTAATGAATTGCGAAAATAAAAAAAATGGAAACAAAATCTAATAAAGAAATTCTTGATCGAATGAGCAGAAATCCTGATTATTGGAAAGGCCCTTTTTATTTCAATCGTAAAGATCCGAGAATGGTAGTTCCTAAATTGAATCCATCTATGGGAATGACTTTGAATTTTGGCAATCCGTATGTTTATGTCCTATTAGTATCTATTATCTTGATTATTATAGGAGCTCAATATATCTGATCATCAAGAGGTGTGATTTTTGTACTGCTGCAAAAGAATTGGGAAATTGCATTGACAAAACAATAGTTTTTAAATCAAAAAAGATATAGTTATCACTTCATTATAAATATATAGATATCTTTGCGGTTGTGAAAAATCTGATGAAGATATTAAAATATGTTATTCCGTACTGGGGTGTATCCGCTGTCAGTGTGCTGTTTAATGTACTAAGCGTATTTTTTTCACTGGCTTCTTTTGCCTTTTTTATTCCTGTTCTAGATATCCTTTTTAATCAAACAGTGGCCGTCCTAAAGGTTCCTGAACCATTAACGATTAATGCGTTTCTGTCTTTTGACAAAAAATTGATCACGGATAACTTTTATTATGCGATAAATCATTTAATTCAGACATACGGACAGCAACAAGCCCTGTTCTATATAGCCATCGCAATAATATCGTTGTTCTTCCTGAAAAATCTTTTTCGTTACCTTGCAATGTTCTTTCTTGCGACGGTCAGAAATGGAGTTGTGAAAGATTTGAGGAACAATCTATATAAGAAGATTTTGATATTACCACTTTCCTATTTTACAGAACAGCGCAAAGGTGATATTATGGCAAGAATGACTACTGATGTTCAGGAGGTGGAATGGTCTATAATGACTTCTCTTGAGATGATTTTCAGGGAGCCCATAACAATTATTTCTTTTTTGATCACTCTGTTTATTATCAGCCCGATGCTGACACTATTTGTCTTGGTGTTATTGCCCGTCAGCGGTTTTTTGATTGGCAGGATAGGAAAAAGTCTGAAAAGGACATCCGAAAAGGGACAAAAAAAGATGGGAGTGATCCTTTCATTTATTGAGGAAACAATTTCCGGGCTTAGAATTATCAAAGCCTTTAATGCTATTGACTATGTTGATGAGCGGTTTCATAAAACAAATAATGAATACACAAAAATAATGATAAGGCTATTTCGTAAACGTGATCTGGCATCTCCTATGAGTGAGTTTCTCGGAGCAATTGTTATGGTAATAGTTATTTGGTATGGAGGCAGAATGGTGTTGAGTCCGGATTCTTCAATTAGCGGCTCTGTTTTTATTGTCTATCTCGGTATCTTTTCGCAACTCATACCACCTGCGAAAAATATAACGCAGGCAGTTTATAATATTCAAAAAGGGTCAGCCTCAGTTGATAGAATACAGCAGGTTTTGAAAGCACCTGAAGTGATTGAAGAGAAACCTGATGCCCGGTCAATTGACAAGTTTGAGAATGAAATTGAATATCGTAATCTGAGCTTCAAATATAAAAATGAATTTGTTCTTAAAGATATAAATCTAAAAATCAGTAAGGGAAAAACTGTTGCTATTGTCGGTGCTTCAGGAGGTGGGAAATCCACATTGGTCGACTTGCTGTCACGATTTTACGACTCCACAAGAGGCGAATTACTCATTGACGGAATAAATATAAAAGATTATGTGATTTCCGATATCAGAGGACTGATGGGCATTGTTACACAGGAATCCATTCTTTTTAACGATACCGTTTTTAACAATATTGCCTTTGGTAAGGAGGATGCAACTGAGCAGGAGGTTGTCGAAGCTGCGAAAATTGCCAATGCACACGACTTTATTATAAGAATGGAAAACGGCTATGAATCGACTATCGGCGATCGCGGGACAAAACTTTCCGGTGGTCAAAGGCAAAGGCTGAGCATTGCAAGGGCGGTTCTGAAAAATCCGCAGATATTAATCTTTGATGAAGCAACCTCGTCTCTTGATACTGAGTCCGAACGTCTTGTGCAGGATGCTCTTATAAAACTTCTTGTTAACCGTACTTCCATTGTCATTGCCCACCGTCTCTCTACAATTCAATTTGCCGATGAGATTGTTGTGATTGATAAGGGTCGGCTTGTTGAACGCGGTACTCATTCCGAATTATTGAAGCATAACGGTGTTTACAAAAAGTTATACACCCTGCAGACATTTGCATTGAGTTAACTTTTAAATTTATTAGATATGCAAACTTTAATGTAGAAACAGTAGCCAAAGTTTCTATTATAAGCCAGGCAAATGGGGCACTGTTTGCAGAAAGCATTGCTGCAATTCCTTACAAAAGGTTTTTGGAATTGACTTTGAGGATTCAGGTTTTACGAATTTGTATGAATCTATTCCTTATCAATAGTCCATAATTCGGTGGCACTCAGTTTGAATGCAATTACGCCCTCTTTCTTCGTGTAATACAGTTCCATCGGGCGTGAACTTTGTTTCCAGTAATAAACACTATCGAATACAATTCCGTTTAGGGTAACTGACTTCTTAAAACTGTAAATCTGGCCGAAATCATAATCGCTGTTTGTGAAAGTTATCATTTTCAACTCATTACTATAATACGTGCCGTCAATCATTTTTACGGTCAGATAATTCCAATCGCCTACATCGCCTTTGTCACTTTCCAGTTTGTAAGTAATGATATAGGATGTTTGGTCCGATTCAAAAGTAAGCTCTTCACGCTCAAAGTCGGCATAATAATCCTTCTGTGAAGAAAAGAATCCGCTGGCATCTGTCATATATATTTTATTGTCATAATATGAGTTGCGTCCTTGCCCTTTAAATATAATGGTGCTTGTGTCATTATTATGTACCGTTTTATACACAATATATTCAAGACCGTAGAACGGTATCCAGGCTTTCGATGAAGGCTGCAAGTTTATAGGGTCCGATTCAACTGCTTTCGGCCCGCAGGAGGGTAACGAAAGGAGTATCAATATGATTGCACTTAATAATGAGTATCTTATAAATTTCATTCTTCTGTCAAATTTTAGTGATTGTACGATAAATACAGTCTAATGTTCCATACATCACAAAGTTAAATATTTTTATTCACATTGGCTTGTTGAAACTTTCCTGATTTTACCAATATAACGTTTGTTTTTCATTTTAATTTTGGGCCGTTATCTAATAACGACTTTTTTTATTTTCAAATAGAAAAGCATAGCAGCGACAGGCCGTTCCCCCTTTCAACAGGGAGGTGGTTAAAGTCCACCCGCTGCTTTTTTTTATTTGGTTATTCTGTTTGTTCCCCTCTTTTTTATTTTTTTTTAAACAGTAAACATTTTCTAATTTTGCCGTTCATCATTTGAGTTAAACTGATATGGCAAAAAGGAAAAAGGTTTTTGTGAGCGGGTGTTTCGATATGCTTCATAGCGGACATATTGCATTTTTTGAAGAGGCTTCTCAATTCGGCGACTTGTATGTCGGTCTTGGTGCCGATAAAACAATCTTTAATCTTAAAAACAGAAGAACTGTTTATTCGCAGGACGAGAGGTTGTATATGATAAAATCGTTAAAGTTTGTGAAAGATGCCTGGATCAACAGCGGTAGCGGGATACTTGATTTTGAGGAAGATATTATAAAACTTAAACCCGATATTCTTTTTGTGAATGAAGATGGTGACAGTGCATCCAAAAAGGTTCTCTGCAAGAAATACGGGATTGAATATGTAACAAGCAAGCGAATCCCCAAGAAAGGACTACCGGAAAGATCAACC
>Ga0256913_10001693_pt1 | contig 11260 bp, 3 predicted proteins | sample Axial_MatmetaG_FD_185970 | JGI IMG/M metagenome (GOLD analysis project Ga0256913, IMG submission 185970) | Deep-sea worm associated microbial mat communities from Axial Seamount, Juan de Fuca Ridge, Pacific Ocean - Axial_Mat | ecosystem: Environmental > Aquatic > Marine > Oceanic > Microbial...
CCTCTCTCTCTCTCTCTCTCTCTCTCCCCCCTCTCCCCCCTCTCTCTATCTCTATCTATATCTATATATATCTATTTATCTGATATATTGTTTCCATTAACTTTATTCCAGTATTTTATGTAAAATGTTATATTCGGAGACATATATTAACCTGGACTACAACTATTAATATATTCCGGAGTAATTATAATAATTGTCTATCTACCGGTCCCTTTGTGACATCTCTGTGATACATTTAATATAACTCTTATAAACACTGGAATATAATCGTGAAAATTTACATCAAGGAGCACCGTCTATCATCAGACTAAACTCTTGTTGTTAAAAATAAATGTTTTATATATCGGGGTATTTCATTACTCTCACACTACGTCAGCTAACATCATGTTTTATAAGAGTTGATAATTTTGTAATTCCTCACAATCTGATTTTTACCTAAAATGTTAGAATACTGTTATGTGAACATTATATTTAAGAATTGTGGTCTTTAATTCCCTAGTAAAGCAAATATAAAGGTACATCATATCGACTAAATGTGTGTCCTTTTGTTACCTTATTAATTGTTTGTTATTAAATAACTTTTTTCCTAATAAGGACATGACGTTTGTTATTTACATTACTAGCTTTTGATGGCCAACAGACGGAAACAAAACGAGAGAATGTTATTGAGACGATACTCCAAGTGCCCATTATTTGAAAAATACTTCCAAATGGCCATCCGTAGATCCAGATAGCTAATTTGGCGCGTTCGTAGAATAGACATTCTTTAAAATAATTACAAAAGGCTGGAATAGCAAGTTCGTTGATCCTCCAAAACAATATCAAGGTGTCCACTATGGCAGGATTTATCATCAAAAGTGACATGCCAGACGTCCTTACATACAACTAAACATGTCATACTGTTACCTGAAAGGTTACACAGTATGGATATAATATTAGTTAATCGAACCTGTTCCCTTAAGATGGTTTATATAAGTATAATGTCAGTGCTGTGTTGCGTAGTGTAAGATTTATTTTTCACGGCCACTTTTGTGCACATGGTAGGCTAAATGGGCCGTCAAGTAAGATATCTAAGTTATACACCACGCTTACCTACTATCCCAATAACTAACAACATCCAATTAAATATTCCATCAGTGATGAATTGATACAACGAACAATGTTGTTCTAACTTGATTGAAGTTCTAGTACCATTTTCTATTGTTAAATATGCTTTGATGGAATGAATTTCCGTCTCCCCAATCAACAAGTCTTACTTCTTTAAAACGAGTAACTTGTATTTGATTGGAAATATTTTCCTTGGCTCTGTGACATCCACTCATCTGTGCTCTATTTCAGGATGATAATCTTAGTGATATTAAGTTCTTTTGAAGTTGTAGTTGTCGGATACTTGGTTGTATCAAAATAATTCAATTGAATGGTAATTGATATATATTGTATTTAAAATGCTGTATGGATAATGAGTTTCATATACAGGAGTGTTTGTTGCAAAATAAAATTGACGAAATAACTTCCAAATATCGACAGTTATTTTTAAGAATATTATATTTAAAAATATTAGCAACATGTGAAGAACGTTTCTCAATCAGTACATTTCAATTATGCAAGAATTAGTTTTAGAATATGTACTGAGACTTGCCTTGGTATAGATTAACCGTCAACAGAACAGTATGCCTAAAATAGTACGGCGTGTATCGAGTATTTCATAGATGTTCATTAGCCCATCCTTCTAGCCCCAGGCAGCGAACGAACACTACATTAATATGGGATCATTCGAATATCAGTAGTAAAAAATGCTTTACTAACATTGATAATTTGCTAAAACAATTTAATATTAATCGTGTCATAATAAGTCTGTTATTTGCCGATCATGATGTCGTCAAAGTTGTTATTTCCCAGTTCATCTAATGCCTTGCTTCTTCTTGTATATCATAGAAATGCTCTATGTATTAATCATTTATGTCAAATGTTACCAGCCTAGTCAGGAGGTTATTAAGCTAATCAATCTGCGCAGACCTTCAGTCTTATAACAACCCTTTGGTGGCTGACGTAATAACACAAAATCAACAGGACTGGAAGGTAGTCGAGAAGCCTAACATAAACATAGTCATTTTTAGCAATGTCAAATTACTGACGGAGATCTGAGATATGAAAACATTCATTGAACAAATTCCATGAACCCCCCTGAATATTATGTGGCCAATAATCATTGAATGACCAGCGCATATGTATCACTGTTATTGTATACCCGTATGTTTGAAAACAATACATTTATTCTAAAACAAATCAATTACTTCCAAATTAAATGCTAATGGTAACGCTTTGTTTTAAACATTAATTGTATTCATTGGAATATCAATGTGTATCTTGTATTGGTATTTATGATTAATAGATTTTATATTTTTAATAAAACATCAAATAAAGCATGTCAGTGATTACCAAACTAGAGAAATATCTTACAAAAGTAAAGTTAAAATAATAAAGGTGAGAGGAAAAATAACTATGGGAATTAATGTTAAATGAAATGCTATGTAATAGGATTTTGTCTTAAATATTTCAGAGACAAACAAAATTAATGAGAAATGTGTTTATTAAACAGGTCAACATTAAATCTCTAAAATATATAGCTAAGTAACATCCTTGGTCTGGATCTGATAACATTGATTTTATACGAATATAAATATCATATAGACATATGGAGGTGATGATACAATTGATGAGACATATGACTTTATTTGAACAAGTCGACAATTGAACAATGACAAATCCCTAAACTTCTTTAGTAAGATAGATCATATTAAGTTATATTTTATATAATTTGAAGCAACGAATATCTAAAATACTATCTTTTTATGTAATGTTCTTCCGTTTATTATCAGTACGTGGCAATAATAAAATTATTACGATATCAACCCCACATCAAAACTTTGTCTTATCTATTTGTCATTGTATTCTATTTCGATGTCATTGTCTACAGTAACAATAACAATGCTACATACAATAATAAACAGTTTGTGTAATCAAATACATAACATCAATGTCTAAAATTGAGTAACAAAGCATCAGAACAATATTTTGATAGGCTAGTTTAGAACTTTAATGTTTATGAACAATATACCCGAAGAACAATCTTGTTAAGAAACAAAATAAATATTTAAAACGGAAACTTCTCACTTCGTGACAAATTACAGGACAACAATTTCAGAATTCTATATAAATATTATAATATTGGACTTAATGCATTTAATATCCACTCAAAACGTCTGACCTGCACCGATACAAGTCACAAATACCGATTTATCTCAACTTGATATGAACGTTTAGAACACTGAGCCAAACAATGAAAACGTTAATTAAGTTAAACTTTTACGGCTTCAGTCAACTTCTAATAGCGTCTTGTATAATACAAATGTTGTATTGATCCTCCAGATCCTCTATATATAAAGAATTATGTGAAGTAACCCTTACTGTCTTTTATCAAATGAGTCTCTCTCTCTCTCTCTCTCTCTCGCTCTCTCTCTCTTTCTTACTCTCTCTCTCTCTCTGTGTGTGTGAAATAATAATAAAATATATGTATTCATTTATATGATTGGACCACAGAGCTTTAGAAAAGGTGAGAAATACCACTTAACTGAAATAAACACAATGAATCATTTTCTAATAATAATAATAATAATAATAATAATAATAATAATAATCATCATCATCATCCTCACAAGTGTTAACATTCACTATGAACAAATAATTTAGTTTTCTGGTTCTGAATCAGTAGTTTTAAATAAATTATATTTAGATAAAGATAATCGATATGCATTATGATTGGATTTTTCTTTTTAAATTCCATCCGTGAATCTCTATGTAATATTTTTTAAATATATTATATACTAAAATTGTTGCACTTCAATCAATATTTTATTTTGTAATTAATTACATTCTAACACGACACATTTTACCATTAATTACTTCCTGCTATTCAAAAGATCTTGTATAGTAATTATGATAAATAAATAAATAAGTATCTATATCTTTAAATTATGTGCTAAGAATACTTGATTGTGGTGCTAGTGTATGGACCTTTGCGGAATTACATAATACAAAATATACCATTTAGAAAATAAAATATCCGTTCACTGTATTAAATTCTTAAGATTTCTTGAGGAGAGAGTTATTACTTGAACACTTGATTATCTGAAACATTTTGAAGAAATATATGATAATTGAATCATATACATTAAATACATTGTGTTTAAAGTGTTTCAGTTTTATTTATTCATGCTAATATTGAGAATAGATGTTTTTTACCTTGTTCATGGTAGCAGACAATACAATTAGTTCTACTCGTCCGGTTTTACAAAAGATATGCTTTAATTACTGACGAAATCCCGGGCTACAAAGACAGACAATAAAGAAATTACAAGCAGATTAAAAAATTGACTAACATAACAGAGACGCTGCCGAAGTAGAAGTACACAGTACCACATCCGATATGATAAGGCCCGTAGATGACGTAGAGAAGACGGCGTAAGGGATTTGACATCTGACATAGGATGAAAACAACAACGACATTGACCAATGAGAAGGTCAAATCATTTCTTTCTTTGGCTTTCTTTGACATCTCTTGACGTTTCTTGTTCATTTTTCTCAGGCTGATGCTAAGTATCACGGTGAAATACACTAACATGGAGAGTGGCACCAAGTAAGTAATTAAGTAGTACAATATAATTGTATAAATATGGTTATAGCTTGGCTAGACGCCCAAGACGCATTTTTAGGTAACATATTGCCGTTCATATCGTAGACAATATAAACTTCGGCAAATCTCAATGAGCTAAACCAGAAACATGCAATGCACATCACCAATGTCCTGATAAGGACATGACGTCTGCTATTTATGTTACTAGCTTTAGCTGGCCAATAGCCGGAAACAAATCGAGAGAGTGTCATGGAGACAATACTCCAGGTGCATGTTATTTAAAAAGTACTTCCAAATGGCCATCCAGATAGCTAATTTGGCACGTTCGTAGAATAGACATTCTTTAAAATAATTGCAAAAAGCTGGAATGGCAAGTTCGTTGTACCACACAAACAATATCAAGGTATCCACTACGGCAAGGTTTATCATCAAAAGTAACACGGCAGACGTCTTGCGGTCTTTCCATATAACCAAATATGTCAAACAATTACCTGGAAAACATAAAACACGAATATAATTTTAGTTGCCCAAAATACTTCCCTTATCGTGCTTCATGGAAACATGAAGACAATAAAATTATACGTAGTGCAATTGTTCTAATTGATAAACCATGATAACCTACAATGCCGATAACTAACAAATCGATGATAAATCGATACAACAGACAATGTTGTTCTAAGTTGATTGTAGTTGTAGTACCGTTCGCCATTGTTCAATATGTTGACATCGTCAGATAATAAAAACCATGTTATTTGAGGGAATGCATTTCTTCAGCTCTGAGACATCCACTCATCTATTCTCTATTTCAAGATGATGGTCTGGTGATAGAGAGTACTTTTCAAGTTTGAGAAGTTGTAGTTGTTGGCATCCTATTTGTATAAAGTTCAATTGATATATATTGACATGTATCAAATATAAGGTTTATATATTTCGTATTCATTAAATATTTGCGAATATCTGTTGCAAAATAAAATCGTCGAAATAACTATATTTCAGTTACGCGACAAATAGTTTCAATAGATGTGTTGAGACTTACCCTGAGATGGATTAACTCCCAACAGAACACTATGCCTAAAAATGTGCAGCGTGTACCGAATACATCACAGATGTTTATCAGTAAACTGATATGCTGATTGGATTTTCTTATATGTTAAGCTTGCTGCCTAGCTTCTCGGCTAAATAATGTAGTTCTGTAGCATTATTCAATACTTTTATCTCCAGGCAGCGCAAGCAAACAAGAGGCACCTGAAGTGTTTCTATGGCGTACACGACCCAGCACCATATCATTTCTTGATCGTGGAAATAACAACTTATGGATTATTACACTACCTGCCTGGTTAATTGGACTAAGGAAATAAATTATGTTTTTAATCTTGTTGCTAACTAAACTAACGTAGCTGCTACTAGTATATAATATATAAACCAGTGGCTAATAGTAATATTACATAATGCGAATGCAGATAATAAACCCACCCAATGAAATATTTAACATATCCATTAAAATATTGATAACACAAACCATCCTACAGAAATATATTTGCATATAAACTCGGAAAACATGAACAGAAACAGTTTCTGTTGTATAAAATACAACGAAAAGAAGAATTAAACATTCTGTATATGATTTATATACGGTAAGAATTGAAGAATAATTAAATAAACAACAGAAAAGACAATAACTCTCTAGGAGATATTGTTGTACGAGGATATTTGACATGATTTATATTAGATCGATGTAAACAGTATGAGTACTATGACGCGTTACACCTTTTCATAATTTCCTTTCTAGCAAGCTACAAAGAAATCAATTGCCTGTTGGCACCGATCACGCCATTAACTGGGACACGAATGGGTTTAATTAGTGCAGGTGTAAGGAGACACTTATCGCTTAGAATTAAATAGAAATACTTGTACGAGCCACCATAACCTCGCTGCCAAGGGATCTGGGTTGGACAAGGAAGATATGAAGAATTATCGTCCTATATCTAACATTTCCTTCATCTTTAAAGGTGACGGAAAAAGAAATGTCACATTTCGAAGTAAATATAACGTAACAAATAATTATTTCACTCCCTATCATATACACTACCACATTAAAAACAATTATAACCACCAACTACCATATTTCCATTAAAAGTCTCCTTAAATCCTTAATTTTCGAACTTTCACGAGGCATTGCTAGTGTGTACTACACTCGCTAGGGATTAGTGTGCAACGTCATCCGACGAAAATATTGACATTTTCAGGGATATCAAGCGCGACAACTTTGAACCCCTCGCGAAAAAGGGTCATAGAGAGTATTAATTGTGAGAAATTAGCTGTACTAAGTGCAGACGTGCATGTAGAACAGCTACATGTGCCGCCGACACCGGCCGCGTTCCAAAACAAGAGTCGGAGTAGCGTGTATTTGTTTGTGTTGGTATACGCTTAATTGATAAGTCAACAAACTGGGCCTGAATGCGAATATTTCCCTCTTCCTATCACATAACATCATGTAAAATGGAGGGATATTTGTAGGTATATGGGAGCCCGGTGGGTGCATGGGGCCCTCCCGTGTGTGGCCTATACAGGAATGTACCGCCCGCATTGGAACACCTACTAGACTAGTTTAACAGTTTAGTAGCATCAACAAACACAGCTATAAGAAGTTTTGAGTAGGCTTAAGTAAATTGTTTTATGTGTGAATAAGTGAAACTTAACTTTATTCACGAATGTGGGAACTGGTGAATATCCAAAAGTTTGCTCCCAAGATTACCCTATTATCGCTCATACATACCCGCTTTCTATTCAGTTTCTTCATCAAACTGCTGATTCGTTTGGGCTTAGAATTAACCAGTTTGTCGAATATGGTTGGAATGGCATCTTATGTGAGGCTGTCTGATAATATTCATGTCATATCCAACTGATCGTCTCATAGGCGGCGAAATAACGAAAATACGTTTCTCAAAGTGGTAAGATGGCAAGTTGGGTTCCACTGAAATCTATTCACGTTTCGCAGCCAGTCACACAAACGAGTATTGTTTTGGGGGAATTAATGTATACTCCATCCATTGGCAGATCCATTTGCACAGTTATATGCGGCGTAATAGTTTTAAAACCACTATAACCTTTGTTCTAAGAAAACAATAAATTATTTCTCTGACTGAAATTGATTTGAATAAATAACACTGACATATTGACTAATTTGGGAAACTATTTCCTATGACTTTTAAGTTTATTGAAAAAGGTAGTAGCAAGGCGTATAGAAGATCACATAAAGCACACTGATTTCATTGATACTTATCAGTCTACTTATCGTAGAGGGCATTCAACAGAAATTTATCTCTTGAAAGTGTACAGTGACATTGTTGAGGCCCTTGATGAAGCTATCGCCGTAATCGATCATCCAATTCTACTAAAGCGTTTAGAAGTCTCCTTTGGAATCAAGGAAAAGGCCTTAACTTGGGTAAAGTCGTACTTCGCTGACACGATTTAGTGTGTTTCAGTAAAGGATAAAACATCACCAGATTTAGGTTTTATTTTTGGTGTACTACATGGATCCATTTTAGGACCAAAGAATTACTGTATGTATACCAAACTAGTTGGTGAAATTAATAAACAACCTAATATTAAATATCATTGTTATGCTGATGATACACAAGTGTACATGCCTTTAAAGCCATGTGATAAATGAGATGATATTTCATCCTCAACTGAAGCTTGTATTGAAGACATAAGTACTTGAATGAACAGCAACATGCTGAAATTGAATCAGGACAAGACAAATTTGATTGTTTTCCCACCAAGCAACATGTGAAGAAAATTGAAAATCTTCGCATTAAGGTAGAATCCAGTTAAAGAAATGATTCCATGTCTGTTAGAAATCTAGGGCTTATATTATAGGACTTATAGGACTTATTCGCTAATAGATAAATGATGAGACATGCAAGATTTTAGTCCAAACCCTTAATTATTTATCGACTGGACTATAATATCCCCCTCTCTCTGACAAACCGCCTGTAGTGAGTGCAGAACTGTGCTGCGCGTCTGGAAAATGGAACATATAACACTAGTTTTGTTCCAGCTGCATTGGCTTCTTGCACGTTTCAGTTCACTGTACAATATTATGTTTCGTACATTGAAAGTACTGAGTGGAAGACCACTACTATATCTGATTGAAATGATCGAAAACTCTATACCAGTGAGAATGCTCCGACCTATTCACGTTTGAGAATACAAAAAAAAAACATACAGCAATGTACGGAGAGAAATCCTTCCGAACATCAGCTCCCAACCTATGGAACAAGTTGCTAAACCACATTAAACTTGCAGCAAGTAAAGAAAAGTTTGTAAGGTTCTTAAAACCCACTTATTTAAATTGGCGTATTGATAATATTTAAACCTGTTTATTATGTATAAAATGTATTTGAGTTATATGAGTTCAGAATAAGTTTTAATTGTGTTGTAAATGTAAAGCGCCTTAGAGCAATTCAAGTTGAATAAGACGCTATGTAAAATAGTATTATTATTTATTGTTATTATGATATACATGCATTGAATAGCATCCAATGCTTTAAATACCTCATTCATGTAATCAAATTAAAAGACAATATCAAATATCTCTGATGATCTTTAGCGTAAACAACGATTACCAGTTTAGCTTTCAGTGAAAACTTTACTGGATTTCCAATACACAAGTAATATGATATAAGACGCGTCAGGAAGATGACAATACCATGTTCTATTAATTAATGTATCTATTCATGAAACGTCATATCTTAGGAATAGGAGAACACAATTAAATTTTGTACCCATTTGTTTTAAAACAATAAAATGATGCTATAACAAATGAATTACTTCTAAATCGCACGAGAGGGCGCCTCCGTGGTCTAGCGGTAGCGTGTTAGACCACAAATCACTACCACCCGTGTTCGAATCCCGGCGTGGGTATATCTGAATGTTGTTTCATCTTTGACTTCGCTTCATTACCTTTGGAGGTCACTCGGCCCATTTAGCCTACTATGTACACAAAAGTGGCCGTAAAACATCATCATCATCTAAATCGCCTGAGAAATTGAAAAGCTGGAAAATTGACGCATTAAATGCTAAATTGTAACGCTTTGTTTTAAAGATCATTTGTATTGAGTGTCATATTGATGTGTATCTTGTCTTGATATATATGATTAATCTATTTAAAAAATAACATCACTAAGCAATGCATTTCAGTGATTACCAAATTAGAGAAGTGCGTTCAAGAAGTAAAGTTAAAATAAGAAAGGTGAGAGGAAAAATAACAATTGGAATTAATAATAAACGAAATGGCATACATGAAATGGCTTATATATGTAATACACAAACACCAGGGATGGATAATTTGTTTACTAACACACATCAATAGTACTGTGTTTTATTGAGATAAAGCACATCATATAATTAGTAAAACTCGAAAATGTACCACAACTAAGTATGACACTGGGTCTTCATCTCATAGCATTCATTTTATACGCATATTAATCTCATATACACATGAAGAGGTGAAAATACAACTGATGAAATGTATGCCTTTATTTGAGGAAGTCGACAGAATTAACAATGCCAAAGAACAAAACCACTTTTAGTAGGATCATATTAAACAATATTTTAAAACATTTCAAACAACGAATGCCAAACACATCGCCTTCCTATTGTTCTTTCATTTTCTTCAGTTTATTGTCATTATTTATTGTTTATTGTTGGATGTCTATCGATCCCATTGTTATAGGTAGGATTTGGTAGGTGATTAAGTTTCTTTTGAATCAGAGATCATTGCTGCTGAATGTAAACTGTGGTGTCAAAATAGTTTTCTTGTGTATGTTCTAAATCATTATTGAACTACATGCACGTGTTATTTACTGCGAGCTGTGCTGTCAAATGGCGTTTTTGTACATGTTTCCGCTTTTGTACGTAGCCTTCACGTAGTCGCTTCTCTCTGGGCGTGACATATTTGTCGTGTACGAAAAGCCAATTAGCTGGGGCCCACATACTGACGCGTAGCCCATACACATGTATTAATCTACGTATGTATATATTGGTGGAGACGTAGAACATGTTATATTTATGGAAGCATAGGTCTCAAAAGATGCTAAGATGTTGATATTTTGAGCCAGTGCCAATAATATATGTATCCTTAAAAAAAAACAGATACACACACACACAGACATGCACGCACGCACACACACATACATTTTATTTCATAAATCTAAGGTCTAATGTGACTTGACATGATTTACTTCACTCCCATTATAATCAGGTTGAAGGGAATGTTTATAACAACTGCGCCAATCATTTGTCCATCGATATATTTTCATTTCAGGTTTCCCCCTGGTTGTGTTCCATATAAGACCGAAAGTGTATTTATATTATAAATTATCTGGTTAAATAAAGTATATTAGTAACATTTACTACCTGTTAATTAAGAAATAAAGAAATATGTTGACAATATGTAGTCTGCTAGTTGGAATCAAGCATAGGCTATATTTAGACCAATAAGAGATAACTGATTGGTTTACGATTCAACTGATTAAGTAAAGATCGTCAACCAATCAGTTA
>Ga0256913_10001694_pt1 | contig 11260 bp, 8 predicted proteins | sample Axial_MatmetaG_FD_185970 | JGI IMG/M metagenome (GOLD analysis project Ga0256913, IMG submission 185970) | Deep-sea worm associated microbial mat communities from Axial Seamount, Juan de Fuca Ridge, Pacific Ocean - Axial_Mat | ecosystem: Environmental > Aquatic > Marine > Oceanic > Microbial...
AGTGCTTGCGGCCGTAGGCAGAGAACCCCTGCTGCCGGATATATTGAATAACTTGGATCATAGCGCAGGGTACATAAAAACTTCAATTTCCGGATTGTACTTCGCAGGCGATGCTTCACTTGGTAGCCCCGGACAGGCTGCCATCGCATCCGGTCAGGGTATACAGGCAGCTGTATACGCCTTTGAGCTTCTTAAAACAGAGAGAGGAAATTTGTGAAAATCGCGGGGCATCAGGGGGAACCTGATCTGGCAACCGTTTATATTGGTGAGCTGAAAGACGGCACACTGATAGAATTCGTCGAATCGGTACAGCCTCCTGTTCCTCTAAAGGAGAAATGGGTACTCATTGTATCCACATTGAAGGGGTGTCCCGTCAGGTGCCCCATTTGTGATGCGGGATTCTCCTATACAGGGAAACTCTCGTTCACGGAAATAATGGATCAGATTGATTACATGGTTTCAAAACGATACGATAACCGCGAAATACCCGTACTGAAATTCAAAATTCAGTTCGCCAGGATGGGAGACCCGGCATTCAATCCAGCCGTTCTCGATGTTCTGCGGGAATTGCCTTTCGTATATGATGCTCCCGGCCTCGTTCCAAGCATTTCCACTGTTGCTCCCCGGGGATGTGACGATTTCTGGAAAACACTGCCGGAAATAAAAAACAGCCTGTATTCAGGTGGCAGGTTCCAGATGCAGTTTTCCATCCATACTTCTTCGGAAGCTTCAAGAAGAGAACTGATACCATGCGATACATTGAGATTCGCTGAAATGAGCAGGTGGGGAGAAGATTTCTTCGACTCCGGCGACAGGAAGATCTCCCTTAATTTCGCCGCGGTAAAAGGCTATCCTGTTAATCCTGTCGTTATCGCCGATCAGTTCTCACCCGACTATTTTATTATCAAGCTGACTCCTGTTAATCCTACGGTTTCTTCCCTGGAAAACGGGCTGGTCGGGATTATAGACCCTGATGATATGGAAACAGCAGTTGAACTTGTTGACGGTTTTAAAAACGCTGGCTTTGATACTATCCTGAGTATAGGTGAAACGCGGGAAAACCGCATAGGTTCAAATTGCGGAATGTACGTTGGGCGTTTGTCCCGTAACCCGCAGGAGACAGTACTGCAAAAACACGCTGTCCGGAAGGTGAATTCAGATGTATACCAAGAAATACATCGTTGGGAATAAAGCAGAACAGGAAGGACATATCCCTGCTTGAATAGTCAACAGACCATACCAGCCATCCTGCGTTCTCAAACGGCCCCCATGTTTCAGTTGTAATTCCAGCATCGAACAGTTCTTCAAGTTCATCCCTCATCGGCATCCTCCAGTTACCTTCAAGATTATTGATCCAGATTCCGGCGCCGTACCAGTCGAAATCCGTGTCCGGTCCGACTTTCCACTGAAGACCGGTAACTATATCCGTGATTATGTTATCATTGGACACAAGAAAACGATCGTATATGCCGATAAGTGAAGTTGAAGGACCGCATGCGGGAAGTGACAGCAGTAACAGACTGATTATCACCATTATTCCGCTGACCTTCATATAATCCATCCCTGTTAAACTTTTTGGACTCCCACAATGTAATATGACTCAATAGCACAGGAATGTAACCCGTTTGAACAGAAAATCCGTTAACGTGTTATCGGGAATTATTGTTCGCGGCGTACTGAAGAAGGTAAAGATTGTAATATATGCCTCTTCGGGCCAGCAGTTCCTGATGATTGCCCCTCTCCAGGATTCTCCCGTCATCAATAACCAGTATCTGATCCGCCTTCTGAATTGTGCTGAGCCTGTGCGCGACCACTATACTGGTGCGATTCTTCATAAGCACCTCGATGGCATTCTGTATAAGCTGCTCCGTGGCGGGATCAACGTTACTGGTGGCCTCATCAAGCACAAGAATCCTGGGGTCGTGAGCCAGGGCTCTTGCGAAACAGATAAGCTGCTTCTGACCTGTTGAAAGAGTGGCTCCCCTTTCAGCCATTACCGTATCGAATTTATCGGGCAGTTTCTCAATGAAAGAAGTCGCCTGGACCATATCAGCCGCTCTTCGGATATCTTCTCCGGTCATATCCGCACCAAGACTTATATTGTCCGCGATGCTCCTGCTGAAAACGAAAGCATCCTGAAGTACAATGGAAATACTTTCCCTCAAAGTCTGTACGGGCAGATCCCGAATATCGATTCCGTCAAGTAATATCCTGCCCGAATCCACATCGTAGAACCTGCATAGAAGGCTGATTATGGAGGTTTTTCCCGCCCCCGTAGGACCGACAAGAGCAATGCTTTTCCCGGGTTCAATGCTGAAAGTAACGTTTCTGAGTATTTTCTTGTCTTTTTCGTAAGAAAAGGTAACATCGTCGAATTCGATCGCGCCCTTTAAATCGGTTGCCCTGGCAGATGGCTTGTCGAATATTTCGGGATCGGTGTCGAGTATCATGAATATTCTCTCCCCCGCAGCCATTGCGCTCTGCATTATGTTGTATTTTTGACTTATATCCGCAAGGGGCTGAAACATCTGTCTTACGTAACTTATGAAGGCGACCAGGGCTCCTATTGTAAGGGCGCCACTAAGAACGTTACCACCACCGTAAATCAATACAAGAGCGATCCCTACTGATGCTGTTATCTCTATCAGAGGTCTGAAAATACCGAAGATAACAAGCTGCTTCATGTTAGCTTTGAAGTAATTTGTATTGGTTTCCTTATATTCCTCTCTTCTTCTTTTTTCCTGCCTGAAAACCTGCACTATCTTTATTCCGCTGATATCTTCAGCGAGCCTTGAATTAAGCTTGGCGAGGTATTTTCTGACGGCTCTGTAGGCACCTCTGGCTTTGACGCGAAAAATCACTGTTACGAGAATGAAAATCGGAGTAACCGCCAGAGAAACCAGAGCCAGCCTCCAGTTCAGCAGAAAGAGGATTACCGCTGTTCCCACAATCAGGATAACATCCTTGACAAGGTTCACAAGGACTGCGGTAAACATTTCGTTCAGAGCTTCGATATCGTTGGTTACCCTGGTAACAAGCCTTCCAATAGGATTCTGTGAATAAAATTTCAGCGACAGATGCTGTATATGCCTGAAAAGCACAGTTCTGATATCGAACATTGATCTCTGTCCGGCTATCACCAGTGTCATAACATGACCGTATCCCGCGACCAGGCTTATTGCTATAAGAATGCCAAGGAACCACGCGAGCTTTCTCACCCCCGCTATATCGCCACCTCTGACATCCAGTATCACCGAAAGAGGCACGCTCGAAAGTTCTCTCTCGGGTACAAGCCAGTATCCCCCTCTTACTTCACCTGTGTGACCATCGTATGTATCCCCGGGGAAGAGGTAGTATGTTTCTTTTGAAAGTGTACCATCAACTTCCATGTCAGCTCTCCGGGCATGGTCCATTCTGTCAAGCGCCGCTTTACGAACAAGCAGCATCGTATCTGCAGAGACCGGAATAAAGTCAGTTGTATCATCTGCTGATTCAATAAATTCTGTACATATTGCTTCCGGTGCCGAATAAATCTGGTACAGCTTCGCCAGATACCTGTCTATTCCTTCTTTAGTCACATAAGGGATGAGAAGCTCGACGCAGGCAGTAACTATCATAAAAAACATTGCGAGGAAGATCAGGCGTCGATGGGGCCTGACATAATGAAGCAGTCTCTTAATAAGGGTGCGATCGTAAAGTTTTCCTCCGACTGCATCTTCTATGAACGGGCTGTCATGCATCAGCTTTCACCCCCTTCAACAGTCTCTTCCTTCTTCGCCTCTTCCTCCAGCTGCTGCATTCTGAAAAGTTCAGCGTAAAAACCATCGTTTTCCAGAAGTTCGCTGTGGGTCCCATTCTCTACTATTCTGCCATCATCAATCACTATGATATTGTCGGCATTCTGAATTGTGCTTATCCTGTGAGCTATGATAATACTGGTGAGATCGCTGATATCCTTTTTCAGACGCGACAGAATAGTGGCTTCGGTTTCGGTATCAACACTTGAAAGTGCATCATCCAGTACCAGTATTCTTGGTTCAGCAGCAAGTGCCCTTGCGATTGCAACCCTCTGCTTCTGACCCCCTGAAAGGGTAACTCCCCTCTCTCCCACCATCGTATCGTAGCCTTCGGTGAACTTGTTTATTTCTTTATCTATATCAACAACTGAGGATAACTCCTCTATACTGCTGCGGGATATATCGGTGTGGCCGAAGGCAATATTGTCAGCAATGGACATGGCAAAGAGAAATGTCTCCTGTGGAACGTAACCGAACATTCCACGCATGCGGGATAGCTTCATATCGTGAACGTCCACCCCTCCAAGAAAGATCGAACCTTCGGGAGGATCGTACAATCTCATAAGCAGCTCAACAAGTGTTGTCTTACCGGACCCGGTTCTACCGACGATACCAAGGGTTCCGCCGGCAGGCAGCTGGAAGGAAAGATCTTTGAGAACTTCTATATCGGTACCCGGATAAGTAAACGATAGATTCTTTACAAGTATTGCTGATCCGGGTTTTTCATCTTTCAGTCCATCAACGATATCCGGCACGGTTGTGAAAATTTTCTGAAGTCTGTCCATACTTGCGGCACCCCGCTGAAGCAGATTGACCACCCATCCAATTGCAATCATCGGCCAGATGAGCATCATCAGATAACTTGAGAAAGCCACGAATTCACCCAGAGAAATGACTCCTTTAATGACCATAGTACCTCCAGCGCCAAGAAGTATGGCCATACTGACCATCGCCAGGGCACCGATCATCGGCTGGAACATTCCCCATATCCTGGCGAGTCTGACATTCTGAAGAACGCAGTTATCCGCCTTTTCAGAAAAGTAGTTGTCTTCAGATTTTTCGTCTCCATAAGCTTTGATGACCCTCACGCCTGAAAGAGATTCCTGTGCTTTTTCGGTAAGAGTGGAAAAAGCCTTCTGTACCGCTTCAAATCTGGTGTGAATAAGTGCTCCGAATTTCAGCATCATGAAGGCAATAAAGGGCAGCGGTATCATGGTGAGAAGGGTCAGCTTCCAGTTCATCACGATCATGATGGTGACGCTGGATAAAGAAAGGAAAATTGCATCAAATGATGCGATAGTTGCAATACCGGTAGCCATTCGCACCGCGCTGATATCGTTCGTCGCGTGGGCCATGATATCGCCCACCTTTGTCTGATCGTAATACTGCGGTGAAAGGGTCTGCAGATGGTCGTAAAGTTCCTGCCTGATATTCCTGTCAATCCTGTGACTGGAACCGATAACAAGATATCTCCAGAAGAATCTGAAAATACCCATAATTGTGTAGAGCCCGAGTATTGTCAGCCCAAGTTTCAGAAGGAGAGAATTGGTTGCAGTTCCACTTGCCAGGCTGTCTATGACTTTTTCGAAAATCTGAGGGACCACGAGCTGCAATGCGTCAACTACTATAAGGGTGATCAGCCCAAGGCCGATAGCTTTTTTGTGATTGAGGATCCTCTTGAGCAGAAGCTTCAGACTGGATTTGCTGAGATGCTTTTTCTGTGATGCTGGCTTCAAGTGTTCCCTTTCAGCTTTAAGGTTTCAGAATTGATCGGATGACAGATAATCAGACTTTATGGAACTATCATTCTTGAATATCTTCCATCGATCCCACCAGTATAACGTACTCGATCAGATTGAGCTTCTTCAGATCCGGGTCAACCGACCACCCGACTTCTGTCGGGACAGCAGTAATGGCAACAGGCAACCCGTACTGCGGCACAAGCTCCTGAGCCAGTTCACCTACAAGAGCATATCTCTCTCCGGTCTCTACATCTTCAAAAACCACTGTTTCTGAACGGGTTCCTACGGCCAGAACCTGAATTGAGCCGGTAAAGTGAAGATACTCATCGGTTATACTTTGCGTCGTACCGCACGCAGCGGTAAGAATAATGATCACAGCAAAGAAATATTTCATGGCAGATCCTCCCCTTTAAGAGGCCAGGGATGAAGCTGTTCAACAGGAACAATTGTTGTATCAGCGATTATTCCCCAGGCCCCGTATCCTACCCATCTGCTCAGTGCAGCACTGAGATCTGCTGCTGATAATTCTGACAGGTTATCGAATACCGTGTAGGCGTTTCGCCAGTCCCCGGTGCAGATTTCGTAGTTTCCCATCATCCAGCATTGAGTATCCTTGCTTGCGGCTCTGAGATTCTCAGCAGTCCTGTTTTTTTCTATCGTTCCTCTGACAATTTCTTCGTCAACAGGACTCGCGATTACATCAGCGAGAACTCCTGCCATCAGAGAGCACGCCAGCGCTGGTTTTGGAGTACTGACGTACATATAACCCCAGTTCTCTCTGTAACTGGTTGCTCCTGAGTATGTTGAGTAAGTTAGCGCATTGTCCGTTCTCAGAACCTGCCAGAGAATATCGTTAACTACTGAAAGGGCTGCTGTAAAAGTCTGAAGATCCTCATCACCCTGAGGCGGGGCGTTGAATTTAACAACAATGTACGCAGTCGGAACTTCCCTGTGTTGCACAACAACAGTATCACAGTTCAACTCGAAAGGTTCAATTTGCCGTAATTCCTGTCCTCCAGATGGAATTTCTCCAAAAGCCTGTTCAAGTATATTTTTCAGGTCTTCAGGTTCCGTGGGACCCGCATGTGTAATGAGAAGATTTCCGGAACGAATTCTCTCCTCAAGCATATCTTTTACATCCCGTTCTGTGAAACTGGAAACCGTCTCAACGGTACCATCAGGAAGCTGCCTGTAAGTATGCCCGGGCATGAACGCATCGTTGGCTACAAACCATATCCAGCTGTCGGGGTCGTTGTTCTTCTCCTGTAAATCCTGAACAGTGCTTGCGCGAATCTGTTCAAACGCCTGCGGAGACAGTTCCGGATTCAGCAGACAATCACCAAACGCTGCAAGAAGAACCGGCATATCCTCGCTAATGCATTTCAGGTGATATCTACTGTAATCGTAGTTGAAACTGCTTGTCCACTCTGCCTGGGTTCTGTCCATAAGCTCCCGCCATTCCGAACCGGGGTATTTCTCAGACCCCATCATAGCGCATTCTAGCGCGAATCGTTCGAGTCCCTGTGTTTCTTCCGTAAGAGCGCTTGATCCGCCAATGATAAAAATTGAGAGTCCCTCTATCTCGTTATTATCTATGGTTCTGGTTATTACAGGGATACCACAGGAAAGCGTAAACTCTTCAACATCTTCTGGGACCGAAGCATTCAGTGAAACAACAAGAAATACAATCCCAAGACAGGCAATTTTCATTATCTTGTCTCCTCTCCGCCAAGAGGCATAAGCACGAACGCGGCGCGTGGTTTTCCTGCAATCCATGTTTCCAGAAACTGGTTTATATCTTCCCGATCTACGACCTCAAGACTGTCCTGGTAAGTCGCATAATAGTCCAGGCTACCGGCAACCACCCACCAGAAAGGCATTGATTCCACTGCCACATCTCTTGAAGTCTCTTCGGCCATAATTCTATTTCTGCGAAGTTCCTCTTTAGCCAGTTCGATACCTTCGTCATCGTAATATTCAGGGGATTGAAGCTGCTGTATCTCTTCGAGAAGGAGGGAAAGAGCCTCCTGTGCTCTTTCCGGTGGCACCATCCCGCCAAAGGTTATCGAAGGTGAAAAGCGCTGCGTGTAGTAGGAACCGGATATGTTTATAAACGGACCATTGGTAACCATATCGGTGTAAAATTCTCTGCTCATCAGTGAAAGGTATGAACCCCACACGTCGGCCGGATAACTGTCTCCGGGATCGGTAGATATTGAAGGTCCTTCGAAAACAACTGATATGTATCCGAACCCTGACGGGCTGTCCACAAAGACAATAGTATCTCTTTCTATACTGATCAGCTCCGGGAGACTGTCGTAATTGCTCCTCCCCCCGTACTCCCAGCCGGAGAACTGCTCTTCGGCAAGTCTGAAAGCTTCTTCATACTCAACATCGCCGGTAATTATCAAAGCTGAATTATCAGGGGTGTAATAATGCTCCTGAAAAGCGTGCATCGCCGGAGGAGCAGCGGCCTGTATAACTTCGGGAACTCCGATCGCGCTCTGTCTCCACGGTGCGTTTGCGTAAATGACTTTCTCCCGGGCAAGCGTAAGATTGTAAAAGGGGCTTGTAATTCCCCTGTTATACTCGTTCATAATAACTTCCCGTTCCCTTTCCATTTCTTCCATGTCAAAGAGGGGTGAAGTTATTGCGTCGTACATGAACTTCAGTCCTTCCTGGAAATTCTCACTTCCAAGAGTGATGAAGTACTGCACTTTCTCGGCGGAAGTGTTTCCGTTCTGGATTATACCCAGCTCTCCCATTCGCTGGTTATAGGCTGTTTGAGAAGACAAAGCTTCGTTTCCCTTGAAAAACATATGCTCGTAAAAATGCGCCAGTCCGTTTGTTTCGGGAGTTTCACAGGTTGCTCCTGTTTTAACCGCGATGCAGATTGTAACAACAGGGGATACGTCATCAGGACTGACAATTACCGTTAAACCGTTCTCGAATTGTCTTGATTCAAAATCAGCTGCAAATAATGTAAAAACAAATAGAAATAATAATAAAATGAAGGATTTCATCGAAACTCCCTTCAGAAAAACACGGTTGAGATATGATAGAAATCATCACACAATTGGGTTAATCTAATAAGAATTATTGAAAGTGTCCTGAAATCCCAATCGGTGCCTTTCAACAAGTATCATAATGTCACATACTATGTATATGGAGAAAGTAATTGATGTAGCCGGAATTATTGATAGAGCTAAGTTCATCGCGGGTGGTTTTTCCATTAAACTGGAAAATGCTTTAATAGAGTCGGTCGTCAGACGGAGTGCAACGGGACGATGGAAAAAGTGCATCGCTGTACCAGGCCTGATACAGACACATATTCATCTGGGACAGACACTGTTCCGCGGCATGGCCGAGGGTAGAACACTTCTTCCATGGCTGCAGAACAGGATTTGGCCTTTCGAGGCATCCCATACCCCCGATACTCTGGCCGTTTCGGTAATCAGATCACTCAAGGAATTGTTTTCCTCTGGATGTACGGGTCTGCTTGATATGGGAACAGTTAAAAATTCCGAAGTGACAGTTGATATTTTAAGGAGGTCAGGAGTAAGAGCTCTAGTCGGAAACTCACTGATGGACAGAGGACCGGACTGGATTACAGAGGAATTATCCTGGTTGAAGGAGGAAACCGGACGAGTAATGAAGTCCTGCGGTGATCTTGTCGAGTACGCTTATGTGCCCAGATTTGCCCTTTCATGTTCAGATAGTGTCTGGCAATGGCTGGAGGATATTCCTGCGGGTATTAAAAGAACAACTCATGCTTCCGAATCGAGGGATGAAATAAAACTTCCGGCTATCAACAAAAGTGGCGGTAACATACATTTTCTTGAAAAACGAGGATTTACCGGTCCTGATACGCTTCTCGCACATTGCATACACCTGCAGAAGGGAGAAATGGATATTCTTCGCAGATCTGGAACCACTGTTGTTCATTGTCCCTGGACAAATCTCAGACTTGGAAGTGGTATTGCTGATATTCCCGCAATGAATGCTTCTGAAGTAAGGGTAACCGTTTCAAGCGATGGCGCTTCCTGCAACAACCGGCTTGATCTTGCAGGGGATTTGCGTCTCGCCATGGGTCTGGCATCAATTAAGAAATCCCCTTCTGCCTCAGGTTCTGAGTTCTGGCTCAATAGCATCACCCAATCCGCGGCCAGGGCGCTTGGATGGATGAACACCGGAAAACTCGCGAAAGGTTATGCAGCGGATATTACCCTTATCGAGCCTTCCGATGAAGAGTGGGATGAATTGTTGCTATCTGAAAATCCCGGCAGGTATATCCTTGAGCTGATATGGCCCGAAAGAGTGGTACTTACAATAGTGGCAGGAAGAACAGTGTATCGAAACGGAGAATTTCCAACATTACCCCCTCAATCCATGAAAGTAAGTTCTGCAAGGCAGCAGATTCTCGACAGGGCAGGTAGAATACCGGGGAACCCGCTTTTACAGTGAAAACATCCAGTAATTTTATTGAAGTTGTTTTCAACAGACCACTATGGCAGTCATTCACTTACTCTCTCCCACCGGTACTTGCCGGGGGAAATCTCCTTGGATGCAGAGTTGCAGTACCTTTCGGGAATGACAGACTCATCGGATATGTTTGGAAAAACTCTCCTGCAGATCGCACGGGTGATGTCGATGTAAAGGATGTTCTTGACAGACTCGATGCCAGTCCGCTTCTTCCGCAGCCTGTCCTGGATATTGTAAGATGGGCAGCCGGCTACTATCAGGCTCCTCCCGGGATGATGATGGCTGCAGCACATCCGCCCGGAATCTCTGGACGAGCTGTAAGAGTCGCGACACTTACTGGTGATATAAGTTCTTCCCATCCCTTCATTCGTTTTCTCACAACCCTTAAAGATATTCCGGTAAAAATATTAAGGGACAGTCTGGGTAACGATTATCCCGTTGACAGCGAGCTTTCAGATCTTGAGGAGAAGGGAATTCTACGAACATTCTGGAAACCTGTTTCAGGACCTGAACCTGTCAGCGACAGGGTCATTGAACCCGCCCTTGATGATGAAGTACTAGTTAAAAGAGCTGAGATCATGAAAACCAGGGCTCCACGCCAGGCAGAAATTCTTCTTTATCTGGCGACGTCTGCAAAGCCGGTTGTTCGCAGGCAACTATTAAAAACCACCGGGGCTTCTTCATCAGCCCTTGCAGGTCTTAAACGGAAAGGACTTATAAATGAGTCGTTCCGACGAAGATACAGAGAATCCTCTATAAGAACCGACATGGGAGAAATAAAGAATATTTCTCTGCTGTCGAAAGCGCAGGAACACGCTCTGAGAACGATTATTAAAAACATGGATCACAGCGGGGTATTTCTTTTACATGGTGTGACCGGAAGCGGCAAAACGGAGGTTTATCTTCGCGCGATCTCCGAGATCATTTCTAAAAAGCGAACGGCACTTGTTCTGGTACCGGAAATATCACTGACTCCACTGACAGTTTCTCGCTTTGCAAGGCGGTTCCCCGGTCAGGTGGCAGTTCTGCATAGTGGAATGACGCCCGGTGAAAGACTTGACAGCTGGAATCTTGTCAGGGACGGAGCGAAACGCATCGTAATAGGTCCCAGAAGCGCAATCTTTGCTCCACTTCCTGACCTGGGGATAATTGTTATCGATGAAGAGCATGACAGCAGTTACAAGCAAAACGAACTGCCGAGATACAATTCCAGGGATATTGCTGTCATGCGGGGAATAT
>Ga0256913_10001695_pt1 | contig 11258 bp, 11 predicted proteins | sample Axial_MatmetaG_FD_185970 | JGI IMG/M metagenome (GOLD analysis project Ga0256913, IMG submission 185970) | Deep-sea worm associated microbial mat communities from Axial Seamount, Juan de Fuca Ridge, Pacific Ocean - Axial_Mat | ecosystem: Environmental > Aquatic > Marine > Oceanic > Microbial...
TTCTGGTTAATTTTCAGCATCTTTCTGTTGTCGTACTATTGCAAAAACTGCAACCTATTTTTGCTATTCTGCTGGCAGCCATTCTGTTAAAGGAGAAGATTAAAAAGAATTTCGTTATTTGGGCAACTCTGGCAATCATTGCCAGCTACTTTCTGACATTCGGCTTTAATCTTCCCGATTTAAAAGCAGGTACACAATCTAATATCATTCAGGCTTCTTTATATGCAATACTGGCAGCCTTCTCTTTTGGAAGTTCCACGGTTTTCTCCAAACGTTTTTTGTTATACCATAATTTTATAACAGCCACCTTTTTCAGATATGGTTTTACAACCGTACTGATGCTCATCTATATCCTGATCTTCGGTAATTATGTTGACTTTCAGGTAACCACCCCCGAAAACTGGTTATTTTTCATCATTATCGGTGTTACAACAGGATCAGGAGCTATATTCGTGTATTATTACGGCCTGAAAAGGGTAAAAGCCATCATTGCCACGATCAGCGAACTGCTTTTTCCCATATCAGCTATCTTTTTCGATTATCTTGTCAACGGATCTGTTTTATCTCCCGTTCAGTTAGTTAGTGCTGCCGTTATGGTATTTGCCATTATAAAATTAAATTCATAAACATATTGAGTTGATTTATTACCGGAATTTCACTATTTTTAATCATTAAAAAAATCATATAGATTATGTCAGAAGATATTAAATTAGTTTATACAGGATCAAGGGCTGAAGGCCTGTTCGTAGTTGAATTACTCAAAGAAAACGGTATCGGAGCGATTTATAAAGACCGGTTAAGTTCCAGTATGCAGGCAGGCTGGGCAGACGGGGCACCGGAAGATGCTGTACAGGTATATGTTGAGACAGAAAACCTTGAAAAAGCCAAGCAGTTTCTGGATGAGTATTTCAAAAACAGGAATAATCAATAATCCATTCCGTATTATCCGGAAAACCACTCCGGTATTAATTATAATATAATGACTAAAGTTACTGGCAATTACCTTATTGCAGGTAAACAGCTCGTTCCGGTTGCTGAATTTGATGACTATGTGGTGGATCAAAACGACACTATCTATGAAGTGTTGCGCGTAATCCATTTCAAACCATTGTTTATTGGTGAACATGTAGACCGGCTGATCCGCTCTATGATGCTGAAAAAAATAAATATATCAGACTCCCGCGCACAAATCATTCAAAATATCAAATGGTTGATTGAAAACAATGACCTGCCTGACGGAAATATCCGCTTTCAGTTTAACAATAACGATATCAGGCAGTTTTGCGCCTGGTACGTGCCGGCTTATTATCCTACTGACAAGCAATACCGGGAAGGCGTCCCTGTGATGACGTTCAGCGCAGCCAGGCAAAACCCTAACATCAAAACAAGGGACATTGAATTACGTCAGGAAGCGGACGAATTCATACGCCAACAGGGAATTTACGAAGCTATCCTTGTTAATAATGACGGTTATTTAACAGAAGGGAGCCGTTCCAATATCTTTTTTATAGAAGGGGATATTTTTGTCACACCTCCCCTTTCGTTTGTATTGCCGGGCGTTACGAGGCAAAAGATAATCGAACTGATCAGGAATAATCAGTTGAAAGTAAAAGAAGAAATAATCAGACAGGAAGAACTGAAACATTTTTCTTCCTGCTTCATCACCAGCACTTCAGCTAAAGTGTTACCCGTATCTTCTGTTAACGGTATAATAACGGACGTAAATAACGATTGGTTAAAGAAAATATCAGAGCAATACAATCAGCTTATTAATGATTATCTTGAAAAATTCAACTGGTCCGATATCTGAAATTCTCATTAATTCACGCTCCGATTAATCAATATTTGTAAATTTAGCCCCCATTCAAAAGACGACCCATGAACAAACGCTTAAATAAAACACAAATATTCAGAAGCTTACTGGTAATTGTGTTATGGTATTTGTTCTTACCCATAACGACAGAAGCACAAAACAGGATACCGGATACTTATTGCATATCGGCGGAAGAGATGCGCCTTTTTAATGAAATTAACCGCTTACGCTCAGATTACGGAAAAACAAAACTGAAAATATCAACATCTCTGGCGTACGTGGCACACACACATGTCAACGATCTGCAAGTCAACCACCCGGATACAAGTATCTGCGGACTTTCCAGCTGGTCGGACAAAGGCTCATGGAAAGCATGTTGCTACAATCCTTATGTGCTCAATGAGAAGTGTATGTGGGACAAACCTAAAGAACTGACCTCCTATCCGTACCGGGGATATGAGCTGGTGACTTTTTTTGAGGATAAGTTGTCGGTTGATTCGGTGATCAAATTATGGTCATCATCGCGGGAAGTCCTTGATATGATCCTGACCCAAGAAAAATACGGACAAAAGAAATGGATCTGTGCCGGGGTGGGTATCAATGAACATTATGTATCTGTCTGGTTCGGGCAGAGAGCCGACAAGACGGCAAAACCACGTGTCTGTGACAAAACAGCGGAAACAGCAACCGCTATCACCGCAAATGCTAGTCATGAAAAATCGTACTATTACCTGATATATGGAAGTTTTGATAATGACAGGGATGCCAGAGAAGCCTTGAAACGTTTGCAAAAGAAAGATTTTCCAAAAGCCGGAATTCTTGAAAAGGATAATCGCACAAGGATATATCTGGGTAAGTATGTCAGCTTGAAAGAAGCCACATATGTCAAACAAAATCTACCATACACATACAGGGAAGCATGGATATTAAAAGAGTAAAGTTCAGCTTATTAATTTATGGAAGAAAATTACATTTTAACAGAAGTAACCAACAATAAACTAAATAGGGCATTTCTTGAAATGCCTGTTTCTTTATACAAAAACGACAAAAACTGGATCAGACCGCTTGATGACGACATCAACAAAATATTTGATCCCAACAGGAATAAACTTCACAAAAACGGTGAATCTGTCAGGTGGATCTTATATGATTCACACGGAAAGGCTGTAGGCAGGATTGCCGCGTTTTACAATAACGACAACAGCGATAAAGAGGAACAACCAACCGGAGGAATAGGTTTTTTTGAATGCATCAACGATCAGAAGGCTGCTGACACCATGTTTGATGCCGCCAGAGCATGGCTGAAAGACAAAGGGATGGAAGCGATGGACGGCCCCATCAATTTCGGTTCACGTGAGACTTTCTGGGGATGCCTGCATGACGGTTTTTATCCGCCGAATTACAATATGCCTTATAATTACAAGTATTATAACGACCTGTTTACGAATTACGGTTTTAAGATTTATTTCTATCAGTACACTTTTCACATGAAACTGATACCGGACAGCATGGACCCGGTTATTTACGAAAAAGGACGTAATATTCAGCACAATAACGAATACAACTTCAGAAACATAGATAAAAATAATCTGGATAAATATGTTGATGATTTCCTGACTGTCTTTAACGAAACATGGGCCAGGTTTCCCGGCGTAAAACCTTTGTCTAAAGCTCAGACAACCAAAATGTTTGACAAACTGAAAATAATTCTTGATCCGCGTGTGATGATCTTTGCTTATTACAAAGAACGCCCTATAGGCTTTTTCATCATGATCCCCGATCTATATGAAGTAACAAAACATTTTAACGGAAAATTTAATTTAATCAATAAGCTCCGGCTGATCTACAACCTGAAAGTCAGAAAAATAAGCCGGAAAGTAATCGGCCTGATCTTCGGCGTAGTACCTGATTTCCAGAACAAAGGTGTTGCCGACGGCATGATTCTCACTTTTGAGGATGAAGTGAGAAAAAAGAATTTTAAATACACCGACCTGGAAATGAACTGGATTGGCGACTTTAACACGGCAATGATCAAACTCGAAGAATATCTTGGTGCTACGATCCGCAAAAAGCATATAACATACAGGTACCTTTTCGACAGGAATAAGGAGTTCAAAAGGGCTCAAAGATTATAGTCTTACAACATTAAATCACATTGTTCGGTTAAACTTCTTATTTTTATTGTTTCAAAATCATCTGCAATGAAGAGATTACGTTTTACAACGCTTATATCCCTGGCATTCATACTGAGTGTTACAGCTTTCTCACAGCAAGAAAAGCCAGAAACAATAATCATCGGCAACGACACTATTGTCATTACGGCTATTCCTCTTGAGGATGTTTCTCAAAGTATCGAAAAGACTTACAAAGAGCTTGCTAACATTAAAGAAAAGCTGGATTCATACGATGATCAGCGGAGCATTGATTCGCTGGTGATGGTAGGTAAAAAATATATGTCGGAGCAATCCAAAAGGGTTGAAGACTTCAGTAATAATATGTCGGAGCGCGAATTGCTGGATGAGAAGAAACAATGGAAAAAAATCAGAAAAGGATTGGATAGCTGGAGAGAGAAATTCAACCAGAGGAGCGATGAACTGAACGACCTGAAAAAACAGACGGAATTATTACTCCGGCAATGGACTATGACCTATAATGAAGCCAAAAAGAAACTGGCTCCGCTGAAACTAAAGAAATCTATTAAGATAACCCTGGAAGATATCAACCTGGTTAATGATCAGATCAAAAGCAAGGAAAATCAACTTTATTTAAATCAGAATGCTGTAACTGATTTTATCCTCAGAGTTGACGAAATCATCAGCAGCCTTGAAGAGCAAAGATTATCATATTTTCAGCTGGATGCCAGTCCTATCTGGAATACCATTGATTCTGCCGGATCTTCTGTGATTGCTAAAAAGTATATGTCAAGATATTTTGACGAATCGTCAAAGAACCTGAAGCGCTTTACACATGACGCAAAAGCAAAAATGGCATTGCATGGCTTTATCTTACTTCTTATAATAGGTTTCATTTTTTTATTGAAGTGGGATCTCGACCAGAAAAATGATGACATAGTTCTGAAGTATAAAAAGGCCGTTATTATCATTAATAATTACATTGCAACCGGATTATTTCTGACATTGCTTATTTCCGGATGGATTTACCCCATCAGGCCTTCCATTATCAATGATATTCTTCTTTTTCTGGTTCTGCTCAATAGCTTTTATCTTTTTTACAAAATATATGGGAAAACATTTGTTCCTGTCATTATTACAGTCACTGTACTCTGGTTGATAAATGACTCTCTGATCGTGTTTAACGGAAATGGAGTATGGGCCAGGATTCTTCTCTATCTTGATACTATTTATGCAGGTTTTGTTTTGTTTTTTATAAGAAAAGCTATCCAACAGCTTGAAGACCAGTTTAAGAACAAGGTATGGAATGTTCTTTTCTTCTTCTTTTATGTTTTTATCCTGTTCCTTTTTGTATCTCTGATCGGTAATACATTCGGTTTTGTAAACCTGTCTATTTTACTGACCCACACGGTTGTCAATGCCATTGTTATGTCCCTTATTTATTCACTCGTAACCATGACATTAAACAGTATTCTTGCCGTAGTTTTCGAAACCGGTATTATGCTCAAGTCTAACATTGTTCGGGATAACAAAGATTCTCTCCTTAACTCGATTACAAACATTATTGGTATCGTCATCATTATCATTTGGTTCAATTCCATCATTACTCAGATGGGGATTAACGATGCATTCTGGGGATGGATACGCAGCATTATGGATATCGAGTGGGTAGTTGGTACGACTACTATCCAACTGGGAGCTATTATCGGTGTTGTTCTGGTCATCATCATTACGACTGTTTTCATCCGCATTATCAATATCTTATTAAATAAAGAGCTGTTTCCCAGAATAGAACTCCCCAGGGGTGTCCCGGGTGCTGTCTCCATGATCGTTAAATACATAATCGTTGGTTTCGGTATTTATTTCGTATTATCGGTTGCCGGCATTGATCTGGGGAAATTCGGACTTATTGCCGGAGCACTTGGCGTTGGTATTGGTTTCGGGCTGCAGAACATCGTTTTCAATTTTATAGCCGGATTAGTATTGGCTTTCGAAAGACCATTCCAGGTGGGAGATGTTATTGAAGTGGATAAACTGCTGGGCACGGTTACTTCTATCGGTGTCAGGTCGAGTACGATAAAAACCTATGACGGATCGGAAGTAATCGTTCCCAACGGTAACCTTATTTCAACGGACGTTATTAACTGGACGCTCTCAGACAGGAGAAAAAGAAGGGACGTGCCTGTAAGTGTGGCTTACGGATCAAATCCGCGCGAAGTGATGGATATCCTGCTCAAAATAGCCGGAGAAAACGTTAACGTATTGAAAAATCCTGCTCCCTGGGCCACTTTTGAAGGGTTCGGGGAAAGCTCACTGGATTTCAAAATCCGCTTTTGGGTTGCCTTCGATATTGGTATGACCGTAAAAAGTGAAGTGGCTATGAGCATATATGACGCTCTGGAAGAAGCCGGAATTAAGATTCCTTTCCCGCAACAGGATCTTTATATCAAAGAATTCCAGACAGAAACCACTGACAAACCCAAGCCTAGAACCACAACCCGGAAAAACGCTAAAAAAACTCCTGAAAATAAGCCCGGTAAAAAGGAAAACAATGACGAGGAAACGGATAAATAAAACAATATAAGGAATATGGCTTATCTGATTGTTTTCGGCATACTCATTATCGGTATCCTTATCTGGCAGGCAAGGCAGTCGAAACAACTGACTTTCAGTTTGTCAAAACAAATATTTCCGGAACTAGACCTATATGTTCTGACTTCTAAAAAGGAAGGAAAGATTAAAGAGGTTATTGTTCGTATTGAGGCCAAAAAAGAAATCGAAGTCCGGGAAGTTAAGCTTGAGCTTATTTCACCAAAAAGAGAGTTTGTATATATCTTTTCCGGAGAGGTGATCGGTTCGCCGTCTCTCCCCCATCAATTACAAAACAAATCAAACTTCGACCTGTCTTTTCCTTATGACAATTTAAAGGAAATAATGAATGAAAAGATGCCTGTTATGAATAGTTTCCGGGCAGTTGTTGAACTTGAAAAAGGGAAAGTGTTCAAGTCGCACGAACTGACAATCAGTAAATACTGGAAAATTCACAAAGCCGATACGGGGAAATACAATTAAAAAAAGCTGAAACCCGAAGATCCCAGCTTTTTCAATATTAGCATTAAATACTATTCTTTCACAAAATCTATCAGTTCTACTTCAAACACTAAAGTTGAGGACGGCGGAATGCCTCTGTTTCCTTGTGGCCCGTATCCCAGGTCTGAAGGAATGATCAATACCGCTTTGCCGCCTTTACGCATCATGGCAATACCTTCGTCCCAGCCTCTGATCACCTGACCTTTACCCAGTGTAAATTCGAATGGCTGGCCACGGTCAACAGAACTGTCGAATTTAGTTCCGTCAAGGAAAGTACCCGTATAATGAACCTTTACTTTATCACCGGCTTGCGGCTTAGGACCATTTCCCTCTTCCACAATAATGTAATACAACCCGCTTTCAGTAGGTTGTGCATCAGGATAGTGTTCTTTGATGTAAGCATCCCTGTCTCCGGTTTCTTTGTCAGCCAAAGCCTGCATTTCTGCTTTCACCTTCGCGTCCATCTCTTCTTTCGACATGATGTCTTTCATCTTAATGTAGAAATAAATGTTTTCTTCATTTTTAAACTCTTCCGGAACCTCAGGCAGACGGAATAATTTTGTAAAGACCGAATCGGTGTTACAAATAAATCCGGCACTGTCGCCTTCATTCATCAGCATCATTCCTTCATAAATGTCTCCCGGATAAACGGATTCAACGACAGGAAGCTGCATCGGACTTTGTAAATTTTTGCTGTCAAATATCGTAGAGTCTTTCGTTCCATATTTCATATCTATTTCAACGAAATCACCCAGTTTTGGAAATAATGTGTCGTCAACGTCAGTAAAAAATTTGTAATAAAGTCCGGTTTGTGTTTCTTTATATCCCGGATACTTTGACTGTTGACAAGATGCCAGCATACCGCCCAAAACAACGGCAGCTAAAATAACGAACAATGTTCTTTTCATGATTTTAATAAATTAAATTAAACGGTCATATTCTTTTGAATACTAAACCTGCAAAGGTAGTTTTTATTTTATCAATAATAAAGCTAAACGCCGGCTACCTGAATTATTTTTCTGTGGCCTCCTCCCCTTGCTTACTTTCAGAGCCTTCTTCCTGTTTATCAATACTTTGTGTTTCGTCAAAAGATTCTTCTTCCACATGGGTCTCTATCCTGATAATTTCTTTCAGGGCTTCTTCGTGATCAGAATCAATGGTAATGGCCATTTTAAAATCGGCTAAAGCTTTCTGCTGATCGTTTAATTTGACATAAACCAAACCCTCTTTGATAGTATGCCAAATGTGCCTCAGGATCTATTTCTATCGCTCTTTGAGGGCGCTTTCATTCATACCGGGTTCGGCTTTTGTCTTTCCCCTCAGATAATAATCTATCTTTTCATCTATTGCCGTATCTTCTTTCTCTTTTTCGTCACCTTTATAATCAGACAGGTCTCTTTTGGCGTTACCGATTTCCACATAATCTTCAGGGTTGTGATAGGTAAGGTCGTTCATGATCGTACAGGCAATTTGTTCACATTAAGTTAATGTCACGGGTAAAAAAAACAAACACTTTATTAAAATAACACGCCTTGCCGGGATAGCATCACGATTGTTAATAAATTTCAGTTTTAGTTAATATGTAACAGGATGCAAGATGTGTAGTATACAAATGTAAACAGTCGTTATGTTACTTTAACTCAACTAGTTCCATGTCATACACCAGTGTACACCTTGGAGGTATTTTATTATTATCACCAAGCAAACCGTATCCAAGATGTGCGGGTAAAATAACGACAGCTTTGTCACCAACATGCATTTTCAGGATAGCTTCTTCCAGCCCGCTTTCCACATTTCCCTTCCCTATCTTGAAAACTTTCTGTCCGTCTTTTTCGGATGAATAAATAACATCACCTGTGAGCAATCTGAGAGTATAATTCAACACGGCAGTCTTTCCTTCTTCGGCTACGGGGCCGTTTCCTTTTTTATAAATCACATATCTCAGGCCGCTGCCGGTTTCCTGCATCTTCAGTCTGTGTCTCCGGATATAGTTCTCAATCTCTTCCTGCTCAGTACGGACAAGGTATTTATTGGCTTTTTCGAGGGCTTTACCCCGTTCTTCGATGCCGCTCTCTTCCTTTTGCCTGTTTTTGATCACCTTTCCGGAAGAATCATTACCAGAATGACAGGAAACAAGCAGGAACAGAAAAGCTAACCCTAACAGCCTATGAATCATACGATAAAACATAGTTTAGTTGATCTTTGTACAACGGTAGTACTTTCTTTATTTCTTCTATGGCTTTTTCTACGGTAGTGAATGACTTGCCCCCGGCAGCATTCTTATGTCCCCCACCGTTAAAATGCTTACGAACCAGCTCGTTAACAGAAAAGTCTCCTTTGGAACGAAATGACATTTTAATCATTTTATCTTTTTCCGTGAGCAGGATGGATAAGTTGATTTTATCCATTGACAATGGATAATTTACAATCCCCTCCGTATCACCCACTTTATAATGAAATCTTTTCAGGTCTGATTTAGTCAGATAGATTAGTGCCGCATGAAACTCATCCATAACAATCATTCGTTTGTGAATGGCAAAACCCAGCAGACGCAAACGGTCCTCCGTAAAAGTATCGTAAATCAACCGGTGCAGTTTCTGTGCATCGACACCGCGGGCAATCAGGTCGGCCATTACTTCCCATGTTTCCTTACGGTTGCAGGAAAAACTGAACGAACCTGTATCTGTTACTATTCCGGCATACAGCGCTTCGGATACTTCTTTGTTAATCAAATTCTTATGTCCAGACTGAACGATAAAATAATACACCAGCTCGGAGGCGGAAGAAATATCAACCGTGGAGATGCAATGGTCAAAACTGTCTGTTTCCGGATCAATGTGATGATCTATCAATATCTTTTTTCCGGAAGAACGGCCAATGACATCCGACACGCTTCCCAGACGGTTGATAGCATTAAAATCCAGGCAGAAAACAACTTCTGATTCGGTAAGCACATGTTTTACCTGAGCCGCCTGCCTGTCATAAACAAGCATTTCCTTTATACCCGGTATCCAGGCCAGAAAGCCGGGATACATATTGGGAACTACCATTGTCACCTGATGTCCCAACTGCTTCAGATAATGATACATAGCCACTGAAGAACCAACGGCATCACCGTCGGGATTGTTGTGGGTTGTAATCACAATCTTACGACTGACGGATAAAAGTTCTTTGATCTCTTGGATTTGCTTATCCGGAATAATACTCATAAATCAAATTTAATTAAGAGGCAAATATAAAAATAAATAACCTCAGTATTTAGCGAATAGTACAGTATTACAGGCAAGGGAGTGATGTTTCGGTTTAATGGTGATCAATTGCATTATTCTGTTATTTTTGCCAAAATTTTAAAAATAACTCAAATGGCAGAAAACATCACATTTACCATGATCAAGCCCAAAGCCGTAGCCAACGGATATATGGGAAAAATAATTGACAAAATTATTGAAGGCGGTTTTCGCATTAAAGCGATGAAATACACCAAGTTATCAAAGGAAGAGGCAAAAAGATTTTATGCTGTGCATAAAGAAAGACCTTTTTATGAAGGACTGACAGATTTTATGTCGTCGGGGTATATTATTGCCGCCGTACTGGAAAAAGAAAATGCTGTAGAAGCTTATCGAAGCTACATCGGAGCTACTAACCCCGAAGAAGCTGCCGAAGGCACTATCAGAAAACTTTACGGAACTAACATTGAAGCCAATGCCGTACACGGTTCCGACAGTGACGAAAATGCAGTCATCGAAAGTAATTTCTTTTTCTCTGCCAGGGAATGGAACTATTAAATTCTGATTAGAATACAGATATAAGGCTAAAGTTCAGAACTTTAGCCTTTTTTATTTCTGGGCTGATAAGTTTCGTAAGTATCATCAGGATATATCAGGATAATTTTTTTCGGCTCATCGTTTTCACGAGTTTCTGTTTTTTCCTCTTTCTTCCCAACAACGATTGTTTTTTCCTCTCTTGTTTCATCTACCTGATCCTGCTTTACCCTGAAATGCAGGTCCTTAGTTTCTGTTTTTTCCGGTTCTGCAGCTTTTTTATTGGGTTCTTCCGATACCTTCTTTACACTTGAGCCTGTCATTTTACCCCTGCCCAATAACAACCAGTCAAGATTTATCTCCGGATATCTTGCCTTTATTTTCATCATAAAGTCAAGGCTGGGTTTATTACGCCCCGATAAAACATGCGAAAGTGCCGATCGTTGCACCCCGATCTCTGTG
>Ga0256913_10001696_pt1 | contig 11258 bp, 9 predicted proteins | sample Axial_MatmetaG_FD_185970 | JGI IMG/M metagenome (GOLD analysis project Ga0256913, IMG submission 185970) | Deep-sea worm associated microbial mat communities from Axial Seamount, Juan de Fuca Ridge, Pacific Ocean - Axial_Mat | ecosystem: Environmental > Aquatic > Marine > Oceanic > Microbial...
CGAAATTTTCACACCCAACTTCATCGACGAGTTCAAACGCCTTGAGTGCCTTCCCGATCTCGTGAAAGGATGAAACGCCATGTCCGATGAGAAAAAAACGTTCCCCCTCCCCTATCCCGCGATGGAACTCACCCCCCACGAACCGCCCATTCTAATGGTTGAAACAATAAACTCGGTAGACGACGACGCGGAATCCGCGGTGATTGGTTTGACCGTCCGCGAAACGAATCCCTTTCTCGAGGCGGATGGACGCCTCGCCAACGAGGCGCTCATAGAGATCATGGCGCAAGCCGCTGCGGCCCAGGATGGGTTCAACGCCCTCCGCGACGGGAATCCGGCGCGACGCGAGGGTTTTCTCGTGGGGGTGTCGAAATTCAGCGTGGAACGCGGAGTGGTTCTGGGGGACGAACTTGAAGTCTCGGTGGAGCTCGGACCGGAGTTCGAATCCCTTTGCGTCGTTTTCTGCGGGATACGCGGAAAAGATGGGGGGATAGCCTCCGCTGAACTCACCGTTTGGAAAGGGGCTGGAAAACCGGGTTCCGAGCGCTAGGTTCACGGGAGAGGTTTTTGGAACGGAATACGCCTGGCGGAGGTTGTCGAATGAGCGGAAAGGGAAAAAAAGATGGTGGCTACGCTATTATCGTGACGTTGGTTCTCGCCGCGGCTTTGATGATATCCGTGGGCGCGGCCCTTTCAATTCTCCACGTCCTCCATCAACGCTCCCAAATAGCGAAACGTAAACTAGTGGAAAAAGCCGAAAAGGTGGCGCGCGCGTCCCACTCCGGCGAAAAAAGCCCATCCTCACGCTGAGGACCCAAATCAGAAGCCGAATTCCGGTTGGCTGACATCCAACGAATCCGTCAATGCGTCCTCTTCCTCCGCGGAAGCCGCGGATTTTTTCTTTTTCCGGGGTTCCGCGGGTTTGGCGGGTTTAGTGGTGGGCGGAGCGGTTTGTTTTTTACCGCTCCCCTTCGGACGACCGCGTTTCTTTTTGGGAGTCGCCGGAGCCTCTTTTTTTTCATCGGAGACATTCGATTTCGCCTGCCGTTTCGAAGCGCTTGATGAGGCGGACGCCCCGCGTTTTCCCGTTTTAACCTTCCCTTTCACATCGGCTTTCACGTCGGAAGTCTCTGTGGGGGCGTTTTTCGAATCATCCTTCTTCTTTTTGGAGTCGGCGTTGGATGTCGTATTCGAGGAAGACTCATCGGATGGCGTTCCCGCGGTTTCCGCGGTTTCCAAGGGGAGATTGGACGCGTCCAACGCGTCGTCGGGCGCCTCGCCATCGTCGTCCTTGATCTCCAGAACGTCCGGATCTAAAATGTCCATGAACTTGAAACCGAGAACTTTTTTCGGTGAAATCATTATGCCGCGCGCTTGGGGGCTGCGCTCCGGAGCGTCGGAAAGATTCATTTCGAGGCTCTTCCCGCCTCCCCTTTTCACGTCCAACGCGAATTCGTAAAGGGAGTTCGCGCGGGTCGTCAATATCTCCAAACGACACCCCTTCGGGCAAAGTCGGTATTCCCTGTCCGTTATGAACTTGCTTATACACGTCCTCTTGGCGAAAAACTTCCCTGTCTTCTTGTCGCTGTAAACAACGAAATACTCCTGCGCCTTATCGTGTTTCGTGAAATAGTAGAGACGCCCCACGAACGCCTTGTCGGGGATGTTTACCACCTTGTATTTACCGTTGCGCTCGACGCAAAGCAGATGGTCGTATTCGTTGCACATCACCTTGTCGTCGCTCTTGACGGCGGTTCCGATGTAGCAGTTTTTCCTGTCCCAGCCAACGCGGATGTTGTTCAACGCCACCGCCTGTTTGTCGACGCGGTCGAAGGCGTCGACTATTTCCGTGCGGCGCTCCCTTCCCTCCGCGTATTTCTTCAGAATCCCCTCGAGATATTTGATCGTATATGATTTCAGGCGTTTGAGGCTTTTCGTCACACGGTCGATATCTTTCAGGATGTCGTCCAAATCCTTTTTGTTCTTGTTGATGTCGAACAGGGATATACGCCGTATGGGGATGGCGAGAAGCTTTTCGATGTCATCGTCCGTTATCGGACGCTTCAAAAGCTTTTTGAATTTGTTCAACCCTTTTCGAACCTCATCGAAAACGGACTCGTTCGATTCGCAATCCTCGATCCGTTTGTATATGCGGTTTTCGATGAATATCTGCGCCAGGGTCTTTTCGTGGAACCGATCCTCCAACTTGCCCAACTCTATTTCTAGTTCGCGCTTTAGATAGTCCAGAAGTTTCCCCGTGTTGCGCCGCAACACCTCGGGAACGCTCATATTGGCCGGCTTCTTGTCTTTTATAACCATCAACGACGCGGAGAGGGAGACGGAGCAATCGGTGTACGCGTAAAGCGCTTTCAGCGCCTTTTCGGGGGCGTATCCGCGCATCGGGGTTATCTCTATCTCCACCTTGTCCGTGGTGTAGTCGTTGACCGCGGCGATTTTCATTTTGTTCGCGTTGACGGCCTTCTCTATCGAGGCTATGAGTGATTCCGTGGTGGTTGACGCCGGCACTTCGCGTATTATCAATTTCCGTCCGTCGCGTTCGATTTTAGCCCGCAACTTGATTTTACCGTTTCCCTGGTTGTATTCGGAGACGTCCATCACCCCGCCTTGGGGGAAGTCGGGATACACTTCGAAATCCTCGCCCTTCAGGATCGCTATTTGCGCCTCCACCAGTTCCCGGAAATTATGGGGGAATATTTTGGTCGCCATTCCGACGGCTATCCCCTCGGCTCCGAGCATCAGCAAAGAAGGAAGTTTGCCGGGCAGAACGAGCGGCTCCTTGTTCCTTCCGTCGTAGGAGTCGGTGAACTCGGTGATGTCGTTGTTGAAAAGGGTTTCTTTCGCCAAAGGGGTCAGGCGACATTCTATATAGCGCGCCGCCGACGCCACGTCGCCCGTCAATATGTTTCCGAAGTTCCCCTGACGGTCGATGTAGTATTCTTTGTTCGCCAAAACCACCAACGCGTCACCTATCGACGCGTCGCCGTGGGGATGGTATTTCATCGTGTCGCCAATAACGTTCGCCACCTTGTGGAACTTGCCGTCGTCCATACGGTAAAGGGACCATAGGATACGGCGCTGAACGGGTTTCAAGCCGTCGTCCACATCGGGGATCGCTCGCTCCTTGATGACGTACGAGGCGTATTCGATGAAATTGCGGTCCATAAGGCGGCGGAGGAACGTGTTGCCGCTTTTCCGAGACATGGCCTCGGCGTCCTCGGCGCCTTCGGGAGAGTCCTCGCCAGCGTTGGAGTCGGGAATTTCCTCCGGGGGCGGTGGTTCGCCAACCGCTCCTTCCTCCGGAGCGGTGTTTTTTTCCGGGAGCTCCGCGGAATCGCCTCCGCGCTCCGCTCCGCTCCCTTTCGAGCCGTTAAGTTTGTCTTCCTTTTTCGCCATGCGCCAGAGGGCCCTATCTTTCAATTCAAAAAACGTTCAACTACCCATTGAAAGCCGCTTCGCCAGACTTTCAGGCAACCCGGCGTCTATTATCTTCTTCTGCGCCCCCTCCACGTCATATTCAACCCTAATCAACTCAACGTCACGCGTCTTCGTGTCGAAAACCGCCGCGGAGGCCCTGACATCGAAATCGCGCGGTTGCCCCACCGAACCTGGATTCATAAGATATTTCGCTCCACCGGCACCGGGAAAACGTCGATCCGAAAGCAACTCGAAAACAACCTGCCCCTTGTTGCTAGTGAAAAGCAACGGGATATGCGTGTGTCCGAAAAAACAAAAACGCGTCTTCTGCATGAAAAAATGGAAGATCGCCGTCTGCTGATTCAAGATATACGGCCAACAGGACCCGTCCGACGTCTCCAGTGACGCGTGCACGAACTGTATCCCCTCCATCTCGTAGGTGAACGGCAACGCGTCCAGCCAATCCATATAGTCGGAGGAAAGCCTTTCCTTCATCCACTCGATAGCGCGTTTAGCGTATGGTTGTATAGCCCAGTGGTCGAGCGGTTGAACCGTGTAGTGGTCGTGGTTTCCGCGGACGCAGGGAATGTTGCGCTCCCGAACGAAATCTATGCACTCCTCGGGAGACGCTCCGTATCCAACCACGTCCCCCAAGCACACGGTGGCGTCGCATCCGGCCTTTTCCAACGCCCCGTAGGCCGCTCTCAACGCCTCGATGTTGTTGTGTATGTCCCCGAAAACGCCTATTTTCATGTTGCGACTCCCCCCGTGTCAACAATAAACGCCCAGTCCCGAGGGCTACTGGGCGTTACCGCTTGCTATGATAGCTCAGACAGTGGCCCCGAAGGATTACGAGGGGACCACACTAACTTCCCGCCTGTGCTTCGCGAACTCGACGACCCCGTCGGTTAACGCGAAAAGCGTGTAGTCGCGGCCACACCCGACGTTTCTGCCGGGATGGAATTTAGTTCCGCGTTGCCTGACGATTATGCCACCCGCCCGTATAGCCTGACCACCATAGACTTTGACCCCAAGCATCTTGGGATTGCTATCGCGGCCGTTCCGGCTGGAAGATTGTCCTTTTTTATGCGCCATTTTCTCAACTCCAAATCAAAAAACACATTTACTGAAAACATTCGACGGCGCCAACGAGGGCGCCCGCGGGGCGTAATCTAAACGAACCTCCGAAATATGCAAGCCCTTTTGCGTTTCTCATTTGATTTTGCGCCTACGAGCCACATATTCCAATTCGCCGCGGGCTCCGTCCGCAGAGATGGAAAAACATTGCACATTGTAAGGAAAAGCGTGACATGAGTACCATACATCCCTCGTCGGTTGTCGATCCGAAAGCGAAAATCGGCGACAACGTTACCATCGGCCCGCTATGCGTAGTGGGGCCAAATGTCGAAATCGGAGACGGTTGCGAGCTCGTCGCGCAGGTCCATATCTCCGGACACACCACTCTTGGCGAGAACAACACCGTCTACCCCTTCGTTTCGATGGGGACTCCTCCCCAGGATTACGATTTCAAAGGCGAGAGGTCCTATCTCAGGATAGGTTCGGGGAACGTCTTCCGCGAGGGATTCACCGCTAATCCGGGCACGAAACCTGAAACGGAAACACGCATTGGGAACGACTGTTTTTTCATGGCCAACAGCCACGTTGCCCACAACTGCGTCATCGGGAACAACGTGATCATGGCGAACGACGCGCTTCCCGCGGGATACTCGCATATTGGAGACCGCGCGATTCTCGCTGGCCTCACGGCGGTCCACCAATTTTGCCGCGTCGGGCGCTTGGCCATGATTGGCGGATGCTGCGCCATATCGAAAGACCTTCCGCCATTCATGATTTGCTTCTCGAAAAACAACCGCGTCAGCGGATTGAATTTGATTGGCATGAAACGAAGCGGCATTCCCCCCGAATCGATAAAGGCGATGAAAAAGGTTTACAGGATATATTTCAGAAGCGCTCTGAATCCCAAGGACGCTTTGAAAAAGATAGAGGAAGAGGTGGAGAAAACCCCTGAAGTCCAGGAATTCCTCGATTTCGTGGCGAACACCCAACGCGGCATTCTTTCACCTCCGGAGAAAAGGCACGCGGAATCCAATTGACGCTCTCCACTCCCGGCGATTAGGAGGGTTCCGACGATGGGACACAACGTATAGACGACATGGAAAGGCGAAAAACATGGCTGAAAAAACAATCCCTCAAAAGATTATCGACGCGCATTTCGTGGCAGGAGCCAAAACTCCCGGCGACAGGGTCTCGATAAAAATAGACCAAACTCTCACTCAGGACGCCACGGGAACGATGGCGTATTTGGAACTGGAGGCGATGGGAGTCGAAAAAGTCGCCACTGAACTATCCGTGTCCTATATCGACCACAACACGGCTCAAAACGGCCCTGAGAACCGGAACGACCATCTTTACCTCCAATCGATCGCGGCCTCCAAGGGGATCCTCTTCTCGCGTCCAGGCAACGGAATTTGCCATCAAGTCCACCTCGAAAGATTCGGAGTCCCGGGGAAAACGCTTTTGGGTTCCGATTCCCACACCCCAACAAATGGGGGAATTGGAATGATGGCTATCGGCGCCGGGGGACTCGACGTGGCGCTCGCCATGGCGGGAAAGCCTTTCACCATGGCGTACCCCGAGGTGATAGGCGTCGAATTGAAAAACTCCCTCGCCCCTTGGACATCGGCGAAAGACGTGATTCTCAAAGTCCTTGAAACTCTGACCACCAAAGGAAACGTGGGATGCGTCGTGGAATATTTCGGCGAAGGCGTCGAATCCCTCTCCGTCCCGGAAAGAGCCACCATAACCAATATGGGCGCGGAACTGGGAGTAACCACTTCGATATTCCCATCCGACTCGAAAACGCGCGCGTTTCTGGAGGCCCAAGGACGCGGCGACGCGTGGACGGAGCTGCTTCCGGGGCCCGACGCCGAATACGACCGCGTCATCGAAGTGGACTTGGCGGACCTAGTCCCTATGGCCGCGTGCCCCTCCAGTCCGGACAACATTAAAACCGTCGCGGACCTGAACGCCCCCGAGGTAGGACAGGTTATACTCGGTTCATGCACGAACGGATCCTACCGCGACCTAATGACGGTAGCGGCCATCCTCGACGGGAAACCGGTGGCCGACAACGTCACCTTCGCCGTGGCTCCAGGCAGCAGACAAGTGCTCGAAATGATAGCGTCAAACGGCGCCCTCGCGAAACTCGTCCAGTCCGGGGCGAGAATCCTCGAAACCGCTTGCGGGCCTTGCATAGGACAAGGACAAAGCCCCGCGGATGGCGCGGTGAGCGTTCGGACATTCAACCGGAACTTCGCGGGACGAACCGGAACGAAAAACGACAAAGCGTATTTGGTCAGTCCCGAAACCGCCGCGGCTTGCGCGCTTACCGGAAAGCTAGTGGACCCCAGGACTCTCGACGCCCAACCGCCCCAGCCTGTGGAAATACCAAAATTCCATATCGACGACTCGATGATAATCAAACCTCCCGCGGACGGCTCGAAAGTCGAGATAATACGGAAACCAACCATCGGGGAACCGCCGAAAAACGCTCCGCTTCCAGAACGAATCGACGGCGAAATACTACTCGAACTAGGTGATAAAATCACAACAGACCATATAATGCCAGCAGGGATACACCTCAAACTCAGAAGCAATATCCCGAAATACGCCGAAGTCGTCTTCGAATGCTTCAACGAACCGGAAAAACCAACGTTCGCTCAACGAGCCGCGGCGGTCAGGGACGCGGGGAGACACGGTGTCATCGTCGCACGCGACAGCTACGGACAAGGATCCTCCCGAGAACACGCGGCGATATGCCCGGCTTATCTGGGGGTCAAAGCGGTTATAGCTTTCGCCATCGAACGGATACACGCCGCGAACCTCGTCAACTTCGGAATACTTCCGCTTCTCTTCGCGGACCCAGCGGACCGCGACGGCATCGCCGAAGGTTCCTCGATCGTGATTGAGAACGTCAGGAAACAACTCGCGTCGGGAACAAACATAGCCGCCACGTTGTCGAACGGAAAACGAATCGAATTGACCCACAACCTTTCCGACGGGGATATCGCGACGATACTCGCCGGAGGAAAACTCAACGTCTGACGCGGGACACGCGGCGGCGAAAAGGAATGAAATGCTCGGTGACAGGGATTACATGAAAATGCGCGAGGCCCCCTTGCGATCGGGGCCGAAACGCCAGTCCTCCGGCGGAATAAGCTTCGTTTTTGCAATTATCATCGCCAACGTCGCGGTATATTTAATCCAAACCCAGACGATGCTGGAGAAATACGACCTCAAGTCCATCGCGGTGATACAAGACCACCAGTATTTCAGGATGGTGTCGTCTATGTTCCTCCACGGGAGCTTCGCGCATATACTCTTCAACATGTGGGGCCTCTACATGTTCGGCACGGCGGTCGAACGGCAAATCGGCAAATGGAAATTCGCCGCGCTATACTTCACCAGCGGAATCGTCGGCTCAGTGATATGGATACTCTCAAACTGGTCTTCATCCGTTGGATGCATCGGTGCCAGCGGAGCCGTATCCGGAATCGCGGTCGCCGCCATGATGCTTTTCCCCGATGTCAGAGTCATGCTGATTTTCCCGCCCATACCAATGAAACTCAAAACATTCGTAATGGTCTTCCTCATGGCGGAAGTGTTTTTCGAATTGACAAAATCCGACGCGGGATACAATATCGCGAACATCGTCCACTTGGGCGGGGCCCTCGGTGGATACATCTATATGATCTTCGCGTGCACTAGAGACGTCAAATGGGGCATGTTCGCGCAATTCGGAGGTGGACACGGGGGCCACTTCGCTCCGAGACCGCCACCTTCGGGATGGGACTTCAAAGACTCCGGCTCGCCATCCGGAGAAAAAGTAACCCAAAGGGAGCTCGACAGGCTCCTTGACAAAATATCCATCGAAGGGATAAACAGCCTTTCGGAAGAGGAATTGGACACTCTCAGAAGGGCCAGGGAACAAATGAAAGGACGTTGAATCTCATGATCGATTTCGAAGAACTCTTTCTGACCGCGGCGGAATCAACGGACGAAGCGGATATACGGGCATTGCTGAACGCGGTGAACTCCCCGGAAGGCGATATCCAAAAAGAAAAACTCCAGGACGGGATGGAGCTCCTAGTCGAATCATGGGGGGGGACCATTACCGGAAACGAAACGAAGGCACGAGTCCTAATCTCCCTCGCCATCCTCCCGGGAGCGCTCGACACTCCAGCGGTCGGAAACGCCCTCCAAAAAGCCTTCGCGGAAATAAAAACGACTTCCCTCGCGAATTCCGCGCTCATGAAAGCCACTGGGATCCGTTCCGGAGCCCCCCTACTAACGGCGGTAGAGAGATTCGAAACACTCAATCGCCTCGCAAAAGACGCGATAGTGTTCAATCCCGCCACCGGACGCTTGGGAACACTCAAAAACATCGACGGCATGGCCTACGAGATGACTATACGATGGGACGGGGTCCCGGCGGACACGGTCATCCCCATAGACGCGGCTTTGGACGATTTGGCGTTCATCGAAAACGCCCCCCCCGCGGATTCCGCGCCGAAGATATCAGCGACCCCTAAAAGCGAATATCTGGAGAATTTGACGCCGCTATTCATCTCCCCCTTCGACGAAACCACGGCGATGCGCTTCGCCGCGTCTCAAACCATACCCTCCGGAACGGAAAAATCCGCTTTCGAAGCTTGGTGGAACGGCGCCGCGCCAGCAGCGGAATCCACGGCGAAAGCATCCCGCCATTTCACGAAAGCGCGTTCTCTCCGCGAGTTCCGCGAAGCATTGGAAAACGCCTCCCACACACCCCTCCCCGAGCATTGGAAAGAGGACCTGAGGCAAACACTGGCGACAATCAAAATCGGCGACTCGAAAAAGGACGCGCCCCTCCTGGCGGAATCACTCGCGCTACTCGCGAAACACATCGGAAATGAGGACACCGCGCTTTTAGCGGCGGAAATCAAAAACAAGATACCGTTCTGGCCGGAAAATCCAAAAAACCCCGCTCCACACGTCATCACCGCGTGGTCCGCGATTTCCGCGGCCAACGCCGCGGCCCTGGCGCAACTGACAGCGAAAGTCTTCTCGAACGCGTATTTAGCGGAACTCCTCCCGCGGCTGCCATATAAAATACTCAACGCCGCCGCGGAACACGCGGAAACGGAAAAACTCATCGAAACGCTAGAGGCGATACAAAACCCATCCGCGGACGTGCTCCTCTGGATATGGCGCAACAAAAAAGCGGACGCGGAAAAACTAATCCACAAACTAACTCCGGGAAACCTCGTCAAATCAATCGACGCCAACCCGAAAAACGCGGGTAAGGAACTGGCGAAACTCCTCTTGGACGACTCGGCTTTCCAAAACACCCTCCTGGACAACGCGAAAGGCGCGGAACACACAATCATAGAGGCGGCGGGAGCCTCCACTGCACTGCAAACGGACGAGAAACAATCCCTCCTAGTCAAACTAGCCGCGAAATCCGAGGAAGTGAAAAAACTACTCGAGTCGGGACGGGGACGCAGACTCTTCGCGGCGCACGCGAAATCCGCCGACAAAGTCGCCGACGACGACACCAAAATAACATCCATACGCTCCTACTCCGCGAAAGCCGCGGAACTCGAGGATATCGCTACAAAACAAATACCGGAAAACTCAAAGGCGATAGCGCACGCTAGAAGCTATGGCGACCTAAGGGAAAACGCCGAATACAAAGCGGCGAAGGAAAGACAAGCGTTCCTCTCGAGAAGACACGCCGAAATAGAACGCGAACTGGCGGAATTCAAACCAATCGACTTCGCGAAAATAGAAGTCGAGGATGTCGCCATCCCGGGAACAACGGTGACAATCGAATTCCCCGACGCGTCAACTGAGACATATCAACTCCTGGGCGCGTGGGACGGAAATCCAGAGGAAAACCGCGTCTCCCATATCAGCGGGCTCGGAAAAGTCCTCGACGGAACGAAAAAAGGCGACACGATAACACTCCCCGACAAACGAACCGCCACTGTCGCCAATATCACTCCAATCCCCGCGGAACTCGCGGAACACCTAGGGAGGCATTAGCACGCCTACACTCAGGCATCTCCAAGGCTTATGGAGAAACTATCAAACGCCTTGAATACTAAGCGTCCGGGGGATAGCTTGAAATCCGTTGAAAATATCGAAAACGCGCCACGTCCAAAAACATTGCCACCGCTGAACGCGAGGAGGAAAAAATGGCAAAGCAACTAATCGCACTCCTTTTCATTCTATCCGCGGCCACCGTGTCGTTCCAAACGAACGCGGCGGACACGCAACCAGAGCCGTCTTCCCAAAAACAAATCGACACGGCTAAAGGAGTCATAGAGAGGACCGCTCCGGAACGCTCGAAAGACTTCGTCCTCAGCTTCATTCCGAAAGAAAACGGTCGGGACGTGTTCGAGATCTCCGACGCCCCGGACGGAAAGATCGCGATAGCGGGAAGCTCCGGCGTCGCCATCGCCTCCGGCTTCTACCACTACATCAAAAATTTCTGCGGATGCGACATATCATGGTGCGGAAGCAACATCGAGATCCCCTCCCCCCTCCCGAAGGTCGGAAAGAAGCTCCGCGTCGCCACCCTCCACAAATTCCGCGTCTATTTCAACTATTGCACCCTCAACTACACCGCCAGTTGGTGGCACTGGGACCGTTGGGAGAAGGAGATAGACTTCATGGCCCTGAACGGGATCAACATGCCGTTATCCGTCACCGGAGTCGAGGCGGTATGGTATCAATCCCTCCTCAAAACCGGATTCACC
>Ga0256913_10001697_pt1 | contig 11257 bp, 9 predicted proteins | sample Axial_MatmetaG_FD_185970 | JGI IMG/M metagenome (GOLD analysis project Ga0256913, IMG submission 185970) | Deep-sea worm associated microbial mat communities from Axial Seamount, Juan de Fuca Ridge, Pacific Ocean - Axial_Mat | ecosystem: Environmental > Aquatic > Marine > Oceanic > Microbial...
TCGAAGGTAAATCCGGTTTTTACACCTGATAACAGGGCTACTTTATCGAGCAGGGTTTGTCCGAATACATAGAAATTTTTAAAAAGACCGGTAAAACTTTTTATGACTCCCCAGCCGTGGATGGTTCTGAAATAAAACCAAAGGGATTTTCGTGCAAGCGGAGCAAACAGCACAAAATAAACAACAACAAATCGTAAAATAAAATAGGCAAACCCAAGCCCAAGGTACTTTAAAATAAATATAAAGGTAAGATATCCGGCAACGCCTCCGCGAGTTTTACCTTTCCAGGTAGCCATTAGTTATTCAATTGATGCAAAATATAGTTGTATAAGTCATCCAGTGTTTTCAGTTTTGCCATCTCTTCGGTTTTCATTTTAAACTTAAACTCTTTTTCAATCAGTACGGCTATATCAACAAAATCGAGGCTTTCAATATCGAGGTCGTCTTTTAAAAGGGCATCGGGTTCAAGTTGACTTTCCTCCAGTTCAAATTCGTCCACCAAAAACACATTTACTTTAGTTACTATATCTTCTTTTTGCATTGTAATTAAAATTTAAGCTGCAAAAATAATTAATATTTTAACTAATATTAATAACTGAAAATAAGAATTGGTAAAATATATGAACCGTTGTGATATATGAGTGTTAAAGCGGTCATATACAATTTATTAAAAAACATCCATCGGCCATTATAAACTGTTGGGTTTTAAAAAAGATACCGGTATGCGAAAAAGAGAAGTGTAATTCGGACACATATTTTGCAATACTTTTAATTATTTAGGTAAATTTGCTTAACCAAAACGGATATTTACATGATCAAGGAGCAAGATTTTGACAGTATCAGGCCATATAGAGACGATGAGATCGCCCCTGCTTTAGAAAGAATTGTTTCGAATGCAAAATTTGATGCGGTTTTAAATTTTCTTTTTCAGGGCGAACAGGAAAAATACCGTAAAATATTTGCCCGGTCAAAAACCGTTAAAGAGGTTCAAACCAATTTTATGCACGCTGCCATTCGCAGCATTATTTCAAAGTCTTCCGACGGGTTAACCACCAGCGGATTTGAAGATTATACCGAAACCGGTCATATTATTTTAAGCAATCATCGCGATATTTTGCTCGATTCGGGGATTCTTAACATCGTTATGATGGAGTTTGGTTACGATACTGCCGAAATTACTTTTGGAAACAACCTGATCATTTCGCCCTTTTTTGAGCATGTTGCCAAGGTTAACAAGATGATTACGGTGATTCGCGACGGTACCCCGCGCGAACTGCTTTTTAATTCCGTCAGGTTGTCGAATTACATCAGCAACGAGGTGGTTAACAAGCATAATGCCGTATGGGTGGCCCAACGGCCCGGCCGGGCAAAAAACGGTTTCGATAAAACGGAGGTAAGTATTTTAAAAATGCTTTCGTTTTACGAAAAAAATAATTTTTACAAAGCACTTAAACAGCTGGATATTATCCCGCTTTCGATTTCGTACGAGTGGGAGCCATGCGATATAATGAAGACCCGTGAATTGTGGCTTTCGAAACATACCACCTATGTTAAAGATAAAACCGAAGACCTGCAAAGTACCATCGGTGGAATCATCAATCATAAAGGACGGATTCATTTTGCGCTGGGAACACCGTTAAACAATTATCTGGATGATATAAAAACGGAAAAATTCAACAACGATTATCTTGCTTTGGTTGCCCAACAAATTGATCACGAGATTTATAAAAATTATAAGCTCTGGCCTACCAATTACCTTGCTTACGATATTTTGGAAAACGGTAATCGGTTTTCGGAACACTACACTTCCGAAATATCCGATAAATTTAAAAGCCGTTTTGATGCAATCAGGGAAATTCTTCCCGACGGAAAAATGGATGAGCTGTGGGATATATTTTTACATATTTACGCCAATCCGGTTTACAATCAGTTGTCGGTTTAAGAATTCCTTTTCACGGTGAAACGGATTTTTCTGATCTTAATAATACCCCTTTATTATGCGAAATAAATTATTACTGACTGTTTTATTTGTGGCCATCACCTTTTCGGGGATGAGCCAGGCCATGTGGATTATGATATTTGGCGACAAGTTGTCGAACGACAAAATGCAATCGGGGGTTAGTGTGTCGCTTGCTTATGTTGATATGTTAGGGCTTGATGACGCACAACCTATGATGAACTGGGCAATAGGTGGCTTTAGTGAAATTAAAATCAGTAAAAAAGATCTGTTTTTTGCCTTTGATTTTACCTTTAAAAGTCCGCTGGGTGCCTCCAACCTAAACCGCTATTTTCCGGATGCCATTTCGGACACTTCGGTTTTGACAACACAAAATATTACAATGGATAATGTATCCATGTCGTTACCGCTTTACCTAAAGTACAAAACTAAATTTTTGGGGTTTGGTGCAGGGCCTCAAATGAGTTATGTTTATAAATCGAAACTTGAATACAAGGCCAAAACTACCGACGGGAAACGGATATTGATAAAAGACAACGGAAAAGAGCTGATCCACCGGTTTGATGTGGGTGCTTTTGTAATGGCCGAGGTTTACTTTACCCCCAGCCATCCCAAAACAAGCATGAGGTTAAGTTTGCGGTACTATTACGGATTTTTGGAACCGTTGAAAAATCAAACAGGCGTTCACAACAGTGTTTTGATGGCAACTTTTGGTATTCCCATCGGAGGAAAAAGCAAGGTTAAAGATGAGTAACGATCTTTCGCTTTGGAAAGGGTCGGATTATCCCTTTTACTTAAAAGTTTTTTTCCTTACAAAATAGCCGGCAATTGCATTGGCAGCATTTTCGTAGCAGCCGCCTACCCTGTCTTTAAAAGTATATCCCGAACCGAACATGGAGTTGCCCGGAACTTTTGTAACATTAAATTTTGCCAGCACTTTATCGGGATTGTTGGCAGCAACAAAGTATATTTCCATATTTGCCACCGGACGTTTGCTTGAAATTCCGACATTGTATCCCGGTTCTAAAAAAGTAGTGTTCACCACCATAATGTAATCGGCATCAGCTGCATTAACATCCACCGTGGCAATTTTTTTCTTCCACATATTGAACATGTTCTGGAAATAGCGTGGAAATGCAGTGTCAAAATCGGCTTGAAAATTTTGTTTCCAGGTGTCGCCCGAACCGGGTTCTTTTTTGTTACGGTCTTTCACCTTTTTATTGATGTAATCATCTTTCTTCATCTTGCCGATTTTCATGTTATCATCATAGGTAAACTTTAATTTCAGCTCTTTTTGTCCTTTCAGGAAATCGAGTTTTCCCTCAACCAGTTTTACCTTTTGGGCATTTGCCGTAAACACAAATGCTGCCATTACAACAATCATCAATAATAATCTTTTCATAACCCTGATTTTAAGTTTAAAAATGAAACACAACATACAATATTTACGCTATTCCGGCTGTAAAACGGAGGATTCAAGGAGGCTGAAACTTTTAGCCTGACCCTTGCCAAGAATAGTATATTTTATTAAACCGTAATTTTTAGCAAAGTAAAAATGATAAAAAACCGTATCGGGTGCAGCGGTTTCATAATCTTCCGAGATGGAATGATAAACATCGGTGTAAGTTTTGCCATTAAGCGTTACGGTAGGGAGTAACTCTTTATTGATAAAGGTGCCCTCTTCTCCGCCTAATAAAATGCGTTGTCCGAATGGGTACATGGGAGCAAAACCAATTTTATATTCCTGATCGTCAAAATAGACCCTTTCAGAGGTGTTGGGCACATCCTCGCCCACCGTAAAATTGGTTGCGAACATTTCGGATTTTTTAAGTCCGGCATTATTGTTCGAATAATACATCCAGTAAGCATTGTACGAATATTGCTCAACCGATCCGCTGCCGCTTTGTCTGATCTCTTCGTGGGCCGAAAAGAGTTTGACCGAATAGGCATTTAAGGTGCTGTCGTCCTGATATACCCAATAACTGTTGGGTAAAAAGTATAGGTACTCTTTTGATATTTGTGAAAAATCGTAATCCGGTTTGGTAGGGTCGGGGGTGGGAGGGGTGTCGCCTCCACCATGGCATCCCATACCGGCCAGCAACAAAACGGTACCGAAAACGAACAATAATTTATTAACTACCTGCATGATTATTCCAAATTAAGAAGGAAAAATAATTCTAACAATTGTATAACGATACAAAGATACACAAAAAACCCCTGAAAACAATTAATGTTAACAGGGGTTTTAAGTACTCGAGGCGGGACTTGAACCCGCACGACCGCAATGGTCATTGGATTTTAAGTCCAACGTGTCTACCAATTCCACCACTCGAGCATTTTCTTTAAGAACTGTATTGTTAAACCGTACTATCCTTTTCAGGTTTAACTAAAAATCCCAACCCCGTTTTTCGGGATCGGGATTTGATTTTTTGAGCGGGAAACGGGACTCGAACCCGCGACCCCGACCTTGGCAAGGTCGTGCTCTACCAACTGAGCTATTCCCGCTTGTTTTGGGAGTGCAAATGTAAAATTTTTTTCAAATACCAAACAAATAAAAAATAATTTTTTTGAAACTTTTTTTAATTGCTAAACCATCACAATGATTTTCATTGTTTTCCCGTTAAAAGCCGTTTGATTTCGTTGAGTTTCATCAGGGCTTCCACAGGGGTTAGCGTATTGATATCGGTATTTAAAATGTCGTCTTTTATTTGATGCAACAGCGGGTCGTCCAGCTGGATAAAACTCAGCTGATAGTTATCGGCACTGCTTTTTACCTTTTCGGTAAGTTCTTCGCCGGAGTGGCTCTGTTCCAATACCTTTAGTAACTGACGGGCGCGTTCCAGCACCTTTTTTGGCATACCGGCCATTTCGGCAACATGAATCCCGAAACTGTGTTCGCTGCCGCCTTTTTTCAGTTTTCGTAAAAAAATCACTTTATTGCCCACCTCTTTTATTGAAACATGGTAATTCTTTATTCTCGATAAAGTTTTGGTCATTTCGTTAAGCTCGTGATAGTGGGTTGCAAACAGTACCCTTGCCCTGTATGCGGGATGTTCATGCAGAAATTCGGTAATCGACCACGCAATGGAAATGCCGTCGTAAGTACTGGTACCCCGGCCTATTTCATCAAGTAAAATCAGGCTGCGGTTGGAAATATTATTCAGTATGCTGGCGGTTTCGTTCATCTCCACCATAAATGTCGATTCGCCGGATGTGAGGTTGTCGGATGCTCCCACCCTTGTGAACAGTTTGTCAACTATGCCGATTTCGGCTTTGGCGGCAGGAACAAAGCAGCCCATTTGTGCCAGCAAAACAATTTGGGCCGTCTGTCGTAACAGTGCCGATTTTCCCGACATATTGGGGCCGGTTAAAATAATGATTTGCTGTTTTTTGTTGTCGAGATAAACATCGTTGGGAATATAATGTTCGCCCGGTGTCATGTTTTTTTCAATAACCGGATGACGACCCTCTTTGATGTTGATAACGTACCCATCGTTCAGTGCAGGTTTAACATAATTGTTTTCCTGTGACACTTCTGCAAAGGAGTTAAGGCAATCCAGAGAGGCGATCAGTGATGCGTCGAGTTGAACAGGACTAACAAAACCGGCTGCAAAATGTACCAGATTGTCGTACAACTGCTGCTCCAGTGCAATTATTTTTTCTTCGGCACCGAGAATTTTTTGTTCGTACTCCTTAAGCTCTTCGGTAATATAGCGCTCGGCATTGGTAAGTGTTTGTTTTCGGTGCCACTCCTGAGGAACTTTGTCTTTGTGAACGTTGGTAACCTCCAGATAATATCCAAACACATTGTTGTATCCGATTTTCAGCGAACTGATTCCGGTACGCTCCTGTTCCCGTTCTTTTATCTGTTTTAAATAATCTTTACCCGAAAAAACGATGGAACGCAATTCGTCCAGTTCGTCCGAAACGCCTTCTTTAATAACCTTTCCTTTTCCAACCGATACGGGAGGTTCGTCCGTTAAAACCCTATTTAACTTTTCCGATAGCAGATTGCAGGGATTGATCTTCTCTCCCATGCTTTTAAGAGCTTCCAGTTCTGTTGAGCCGCAACTGTTTTTTATTGCCTCAACACTTTGCAAGGCACGGTTGAGTTGTGCCATTTCGCGTGGAGAGATACGAAAAGCGGCTACCTTTGAGATTAGTCTTTCAAGGTCGCCAACCCGTTTCATTTCATCATGTAATGCACCTCGTAAATCACTGTTTTCAAAAAGGTGGTTTACAATCTCCTGTCGTTCGTCAATAAGTTTTTTATCTTTTAATGGCAGGGTTATCCAGCGGCGCATCAAACGTGCCCCCATGGGCGAGTCGGTTTTGTCCAAAACATCCAGCAGGGTATGGCCGCCCGGAGCCAGCGAATAAACAAGTTCCAGATTCCGGATGGTAAACTTATCAAGCCATACATATTTACCTTCGTCGATGCGGCTTATTTTAGAGATGTGGTCAATTTTGTCGTGATGGGTTTCGTAAAGATAATGAATGGCCGCTCCGGCTGCTATAATTCCGTTGTTCATCTCTTCGATGCCGAACCCTTTAAGCGAATTGGTTTTAAAATGCCGGAGCAGAACATCCTTTGCAAAATCGTCGGTAAACACCCAGTCGTCAAAAACCGTCAGATAAAACTTATCGCCAAAATGTTCCATAAATTGTCCCCGTTTCTGACGTTGAACCACCACCTCCGACGGCATAAAGCCCTGAAGCATTTTGTCAATATAATCGGTAGTGCCTTCGGCAAGATAAAACTCGCCTGTTGATATGTCCAGCAAAGCCAGTCCTGAAATGGCAGAGGTTAAGTGTATGGCGGCAAGAAAATTGTTTTCTTTCTGTTCCAGTACGTTATCGTTCATCGAAACACCCGGTGTAACCAGTTCGGTAACCCCTCTTTTTACGATTTTTTTAGTGAGTTTCGGGTCTTCAAGCTGATCGCAAATGGCCACCCGGTGTCCGGCTCTTACCAGCTTTGGTAAATAGGTGTCCAGCGAATGGTGCGGGAACCCTGCCAGTTCCACAAAAGAAGCGGCTCCGTTTTTGCGTTGTGTTAAAACAATACCGAGTATTCCGGACGTTTTAATGGCATCCTCACCAAAAGTTTCATAAAAATCGCCCACCCTGAAAAGCAACAGCGCATCGGGATATTTTGCTTTAATCCCGTAGTATTGCTTCATCAACGGTGTTTCCACATATTTCTTCTCCTTTGCCACATCCAACTGTTTTTGTGAACCACAAAAGTAAGAAACCTTGCGGGAAACAATTAACCTGAATGGATTACCTTTGCAAAAATTATTAACAGATGAGAAAGCTGAAGAATGAAGAGTTGAATCGCCTGACGGTTGAGGAGTTTAAAAAGGCAGATAAAACGCCCGTTGTCATCATTCTTGATAATATCCGAAGTTTTAACAATGTGGGTTCTGCTTTCAGAACGGCAGACGCATTCAGGCTGGAAGCAATATATCTGTGTGGTATTACAGCCCGTCCGCCCCATCGTGAAATACATAAAACAGCCCTTGGAGCCACCGAATCGGTAGATTGGCAATATTTTAAGGATACACGGGAAGCTGTTGATGTTTTAAAAAGCCGGGGCTATGAAATAATAGGTGTCGAACAGGTTGATAACAGCGTGATGCTAAATCATTTTCAGCCCGAAAGCGGTAAAAAATACGGCCTGGTTTTCGGTAACGAAGTAAAGGGGGTTGACGACCAGATTATTGAGATGTGTGACAGGTGTGTTGAAATCCCCCAAACGGGTACCAAACACTCATTGAATATTACGGTCAGCCTCGGGGTTGTTGTGTGGGATTTTTTTTCCAAACTCAGCCGGCCGGAAGGCTGAAACTTTATTAACAATCATACGTTAAATAAATAACTCAAATACTTGATGCAACGATATATTTGGCTTAAATTTGTTTACAAATATGTATTGTTAAAAACATATCAATTATTTTCGTGTAGTAAATATCTAATTAAAAATTGGTTATATTTGCAAATTAAAAACTATTAATAAAATTAAAACGATGAAAAAAATCTATTCTATTTTAACAAGGGTATTGGTGTTCAGCCTGATAATGGCTATGCCGTTAGCATTTTATGCTCAGGATGGAGGAGACAATACGAAAAAAGAGAAAAAATCCAACAGCAGTTTCAGCCCTTATCTGTTTTTACAAGGTGACATTGGAGCTGCCTGGTTTCACGGGGATTTAGCACAATACGGAATGATTCCCGACCTTAAATACACAAACATTAACGGAAGTGCCGCTTTTGGATGGCAGTTTTTATCGTGGATGAAAGTTTACGGAACATTAGGCCGTGGCTTTATGGGCGGTGAGAAAGAAAACATCATTTGGAGACATAAAACAGGGCCTGCCCGTGATCTCTATTGTGATATTGATTATTACGAAGGAAGCCTGCAACTGGGTATCAACCTTAGTGATGCCTTCGGCGGTTATAAAGACAGACTCTTTGAAATCGGTATCCATGGTGGTGTCGGCCAAAATCAATATAAAGCCAGAACCTATGATCTGAATACTGATAAAAGATTTGCCACCAGTGGTTACGATGGACAAACAGGTTCAAAGGCCGGTAACGGAATTAGCGGACGTAAAGTTGTATTGACCGTTCCTGTTGGTGTTGATCTTAATTTCAGAGTTTCCGAAAAGGTTGATATCTATGGTGATTATAACTTCAACTGGATGGATACCGATTATACCGACAACTTTTACCATGGTGAGATGACTTTCAAAAATGATATGTACTCACATTTTAATGTTGGTGTACGTTACAACTTCAAAAAAGCAGGTCCCAACAAAATGGCCAAAGATTTCAGCAAAATTGACCTGACAACCACTCCTTCTCCGCTTGCCAACGTTGGCGATTCGGTTGAAGTAACCATTAAAGGAACCTTCCCTCCAAAATATTTCAACAAAAATGTTGTAATGAATTTCACCCCTGTATTAAAATATGAAGGCGGTGAAACTGCATTTCCCGCTAAAAACTTCATTGGCGAAGAAGCAAGCTGCGAAGGTGAAATGGTTAGCTATAAAAACGGCGGCTCGTTTGTTTATACCGGAAAAGTTCCTTATGATCCGGCCATGGAAGTTTCGGAACTTTACGTAGCCCCCGTATTTTATACATGCGAAGGCGAAACCTATGCCAATGCCGAAGATGCTTTGAACAATGCCAAAAAAGTTTCGCAGGCCGAAGATAGAAAACTAAATGACGGTGTTATTAACACGGCCGGACTGTTGCGCCACAACGAAGTAGTTGCTTATGCTCCTCACGGATACGAAAAAGTGACCATCAGCACAACTACTTCAAACCTGTTCTTCCCCAAAAACAGAGCCAACATTAACTGGCATCTTGCCGGAAATAAAGATGAAGACAACTATAATGCTCTTAAGAATAACCTTTCGGATGTAAACAAAGGCTGGGAGATTAAAGATGTTACCATTAACGGTTGGGCTTCTCCCGAAGGTGAAGAAACTTTCAACGAAGGTTTGTCACAGCGCAGAGCCGATGCCGCTGCCAAATACATGAAGAAAAAATTCAAAAAAGCAAAAGTTACCGTTACCGACGAAACTTTTGTAACCAATGGCAATGGTCCCGACTGGAACGGATTTATGAATGCAGTTCAGGCTTCTAACCTTAAAGATAAAAATGCCATCATCAACGTTGTTAACTCAGCCGATGAAAGCAAAAAAGAAGAAGAGATCAGAAATATGATTCTTATCTATCCTGAACTGGAAAGAGACCTTCTTCCTCCTTTGAGAAGAGCCGTTATCAATGTTAACACATTTGTACCCAAGAAAACAGATGCCGAAATTGCTCAACTGGCTACTTCGGATTACAGCAAACTTGATGTTCATGAATTGCTTTATTCAGCCACGTTAACCGATGACCTGAATACCAAAAAACAGATTTATGCCAATGCAATGAGTGCATATCCCGACTGCTGGAGAGCCGTTGTTAATGCTGCTGCCGTTGAACTTGCTTTGGGTAATAACGACGAAGCAGTAAATCTCCTGATGAAAGTTAAAGATAACGATAAAGCACACGACGCATGGGAATTCCGTAACAATATGGGTATTGCCCAATTCCGTAAAGGTGATTTGAAACATGCCGAAGGTTGCTTTAACAAAGCACAGGAACTGGGTGGCGATGAAGCATACAATCTGGGATTACTTGATATTGCAAAAGGTAACTTTGGAGATGCCGTATCAAAACTCAGTGCTTCAAGTTGCGATTATAACTTCGGTTTGGCACAATTGCTTAACGAAGATTATGAGGGTGCTGCTAAAACTTTAGGTTGTGCCGATAAAGATGGCGGTACCTATTATCTGTTAGCTGTAACTGCTGCACGTCAGGAAAACAAAGCTGCTATGCTCGAAAATCTTGGTAAAGCCGTTAAAGCCGATGCCAAACTTAAAGCTGCTGCTGCAAAAGATCGCTCATTCCTGAAATTTTTCAGTGATGCCGATTTTCAGGCTCTTGTTAAATAGTTTTTAATATATTTAAAAGAAGGCCGTTTCGTAAGAAACGGCCTTCTTTTTTTGTTCGTTTTTTTATTTGGTTATCGGATTTTAATATACCTTGCACATAAAAACGCGGTCATGCATTTACGATATAAACTTTTGGCGGGTTTCTTTTTGATTAACGCCATGTTAATTGTTGCCGGTGCCATGTCTATTTTTGAGTTGACACAAATGCGCAGCAAAACACTTAGTATTATCGACGGAAATTATAATGCACTTCACCGGCTTAATCTGATGATTAAATCGGTGGAAAAAGAGGATAAGGCGGTGTTAATGTTAATACTGGGCCAGTGGAAAACAGGCAGGGTAATGATAAAAAAGGCCGACAGCTCCTTTAATAAAAACTACAACATTGCATTGCGTAATGTTTCGGGAAACAGTGCACTTGCCGGTATTGGCAAACAATATGCAAAACTTAAACATATATGGGAATTTCCCATTGTCGATACAAAAAAAGAGGGAAACATTAACTGGTACTACAGCTCTTTCCTCCCCGCTTTCCAAAACACCATTGAGCAAATTGAACAGGCAATGGAAATCAGTCAGCAGAAACTTCATAACGAATCGAAACAGTTGCTCGAAGATTCGCACAGGGCCATTATGCCCGGTATCGTTGCCATTATTTCGGCCATATTAATGTCGTTTCTGATGTACTTTTTCACTACCCGCTTTTTTTCTAAACCAGTGGAAGATATCCTGAAAGGATTGAAATCTTATAATGAAACCGGAAAATCCTTTTCGGTGACCATCAATACCA
>Ga0256913_10001698_pt1 | contig 11252 bp, 7 predicted proteins | sample Axial_MatmetaG_FD_185970 | JGI IMG/M metagenome (GOLD analysis project Ga0256913, IMG submission 185970) | Deep-sea worm associated microbial mat communities from Axial Seamount, Juan de Fuca Ridge, Pacific Ocean - Axial_Mat | ecosystem: Environmental > Aquatic > Marine > Oceanic > Microbial...
AGGTGAATTATTAAAGTATTTTAAAGATAAGGGTTGGCAGACGTCTGGTATTGAACCTGTTGAAAAAGCCAGATCGTTTGCTATTAATGAATATTCTCTTGACGTTTTTGACGAAAAGCAACTGTATCTATTTGATACTCAAACATTTGATGTTATTACACTCTGGCATGTGCTGGAACACGTTTACGATCTTAACGGACGTATTGAAGAACTTAAACGCCTGTTAAAATCGGATGGTGTGCTGATCATTGCCGTTCCGAACATTAATTCGTATGATGCTTCATACTACGGCAAACACTGGGGCGCTCTGGATGTTCCACGTCATTTATACCATTTCAATCAGGAAACGATGTCCGCATTACTTGAAAAGCATGCGCTCAGGGTCATCAAATCTTATCCTATGAAAATGGATGCCTATTACGTAAGTCTGCTGAGTGAACGTTTCAGAGAAACCAAGTTCCCATATTTTAAAGCATTCCTGACCGCTCAAAAATCCAACAGCAGGGCACGGTCAACCGGTAACTATTCCAGCATGATTTTTGTAATTCAACATATTTAACTAATTTTATGCATGTCAAGCATTCTTAGTTATTTGCATATCAACTTGTTAAACATCAAACCTTGAAAAGTCAGATACGCTATAAAAAGACTTTTTCTTATTTTCTGGCCGCTTTTTTACTTTTAGTGGCTTTTTACGCTATTAATTTCGGCATCCGTAAATATTATTCTGACCAGCATATCAAAGACTATTTTCAGAAGAACATATTGCTGCAGCAGGAAGTTCTTAAACAGAAAGCTGCCGCTGTGATGAATATATTGAACTCTCCAAAGGATAATCACTGGCCTGATCTGGAGCGTTTACTTGACCCTGAAAATATCTACACCCAGGTTTACCAGGAAGATTCTCTGCTTTTCTGGAACAGCAACCGCTTGCGTAACGATCTGGATTACCTGAAAGAGGGCTCGCTTGACACACTTATCCATGAAAAAACAGCCTGGTATCTCCTCAGGTTTGAAGCTGTTGACGGATACAGGATTTTTCTTTTTAAACTGATTAAAACAGAATATCCTTTTGAAAACAAATTTCTCCCTTCACAGGTCAACAAAGAATTTTTATTAAGCCGTGATGTCTTGTTACAGGCCCATACGAAAGAAGCTCAATATGTCATTGTAAACAATCAGGGCCGTCCTTTTATCGGCCTTACCGTTGAGCACAACAATGACATCAGTCGCTCAGCAATACTTATTCTTTTCGGTGTATTTTTACTCTTTTATATATCTATATTATTGTTTCTCAATAGTTTATATAACTCTTTTGAGCAATATTTTTCCAGTAAGCGCCTGGCTTTTTTCTCCTTTATTATTGACCTGATCATTCTGCGGTATCTTGATTTCTACTTTGGTTTCCCCGCCATTCTCAAACAATCATTTTTGTTCGACATCAGGTTTAACCTGATGCCCGGACTAAACTCCATCGGTGATTTATACCTTACGGCTCTTCTGCTTATTGCCGTATTCATAAGGTTCAATCATCTGGTGCAATCGGAGCAAATTGTTACCCGTAAAAAGCTGAAGTACCTCCAGCATTTTATGTCGCTTCTTGTTTTATGGCTTTTAGCCTTTGCTGTTTTTTATTCCGATAAACATATTATCAGCGGTTTAAGTACAAATCCGGTTATCGGTATTCAGCTCTCCAATCCGGTTAATCTGCTGGCGGTATTTGTAAATGTACTGCTGAACGTAGCTTTGTTTTTTATGGTCAGGGCCGTTTATTATTATTCGCAGAAACATACGGTCAGTTTATGGTATAAATTGCTTTTTATTGCTGTTTTTACGTTTGTTCTTCTGTTTTTCTACAACCACCATTATCCGATTATTCTTGTTACTTCCGTTTTTGTCATTCTGCTTGCTCTGGTTAATGAATTGTTCTCCGAAAACACGCAAGTTAAATTTCTGAAATATCTCATCTATCTGATCATTTTTGCCTCAGCTAATGCCACCATCATTAACATGGCAGAAAGTCGCTCAAAAGACAAAAATCAGGCACTTACGGCCGGTTATCTGATGCACAAGGACGATCCGGAACTGGAAAAGGTCTTTGCCGATTTCCAAAAAGAGGTACGGCAGGATACGGTTATGAGTATGATTATTGATAACTACCGGGATAATCCGGAGCCGGCTCTTAACGAATATTTACAAAGCAAATATTTTTCGCAAATTGCCTTTAAGTATGACCTGCAGGTGACGGTCTGCCAGAAAGACGAATTGCTGGAGATACAGCCCGAAGGTGTTTTGGTTGGTTGCGATGATTATTTCAATGATCTGATTACCTCTTCCGGCGACACAACGGTTGTTTCTGATTTGTTTTTACAAAACAGCACACCCGAAAGCATTTATTATATCGGCAAAATAACCATTCCTTCCATCAAACACACAGATCAACGGTTAGCGGTTTTTATCGAATTTTATTTTACTTACGTGCCTGAAGGAGTTGGTTATCCCGAACTTCTGGTTGACAACAGCACCCTGTCATACGACCTGTCAGGCTATGCTTTTGCCAAATACAGTGACGGTAAACTTGTTTACAAATTCGGTGATTATGCCTATCATACCGAATATTCGTCAGTCCGTAATTTTCCGGCCGGAGTATTTTATAATCATTTGGGATATCGTCATTTAAAATTGATTTCCGGCAATGGAGACATCCTTATCATTAGCCGTCCTATCGCTAAGTTACAGGAGAAAATGGCCACTTTTTCCGTCTTGTTCCTGTTGATGGGCCTGATGGCGCTGTTTATTTTTATCATTGTTTTCAACCGGGATGTTTTCAGCGCTTTCATGCTCAGTTTCCGTACCCGACTGCAGGTGTTTTTCATAGCGGCGATATCCGTCATCATCTTTGTCATTGCCCTGATCACGGCCTACTATGCCGAATACAACAACAAAGAGCGCGTAACCGATCAGTTAAATGAGAAAACTCACTCGGTTCTGATTGAGTTGCAGCACAAACTGGGAGGCGTGACGTCAGCTGACGAAATAAAACCTGACGATTTATACCCCTTACTCAGGAAATTTTCCATGGTATTCTTCTCCGACATCAACATGTACGATCCTTCCGGTAAACTGATTGCCAGTTCGAGGCCTGAGATCTTCAGGATGGGACTGTTGTCTCACCTTATCAATCCCCGTGCTTATGAAGAAATCTATGTTGACAACAAACTGTTTTATACCACAGAGGAGCAAATCGGCGCACTTACTTTTTATTCTTCCTATGTTCCATTCCTGGGCGAAACCGAACCTCTGGGGATCGTCAACCTGCCTTATTTTGCCAGACAAACAGCGGTGAAAAAGACCTATTACATGATGATCTATACCTTCCTGAACATTTTTGTCATTGCCGGTATTATTGGCATTTTCATGGCCATCCTTCTTTCCCGTTTCCTGACCAGACCTCTGCTGGTGCTTCAGCACAGCCTTTCCAGGATCAGAATTGATGAAAAGAACGAACGTATTGCCTGGGAAAGCCATGATGAGATCGGCCTGCTGATCCGCGAATACAACCAGATGGTGGATAAGCTGGAAGAAAGCGCCGAATTGCTGAAACATTCCGAAAGAGAGAGTGCCTGGCGCGAAGTAGCCCGTCAGATCGCCCATGAAATAAAAAATCCGTTGACACCGATGAAACTTAATGTGCAGTATCTCGAAAAAGCATACAACGAGAATGATCCGGCACAAAAAAATAAAATTCATTCAATCAGCCAGTCGCTGATACAACAGATAGACACCCTGGACAAAGTGGCCGAGATGTTTTCCGACTTCGCCAAATCCAACCTCCGGAGAATGGAAGAGGTTGATTTGTTACACGTAATCAATTCATCGGTTATGTTGTTTAAAAATAATGACAAAGTCGCTATTTCCGTTCACGCCAAAGAGGACCATTACAAGGTCAAAGCAATTGAAAAAGACCTGCTCAGGGTATTTAATAACCTGATCAAAAACGCCGTTCAATCCCTGGAAGGGAAGGAGGACGGAAAAATTGAGATCACCGTCAGCAGGTCCGGACATTTTATCAATGTATCCCTTACCGATAACGGTAAAGGCATTGACGAAGATTACAAATCGAGGATTTTCAGACCTTATTTTACGACCAAATCGGGAGGCACAGGGCTGGGGCTGGCCATCGTGAAGAACATCATGAACGAGATTGGGGGCAGTATTACTTTCGAATCGCAAGGCTCAGGCACCACCTTCTTTTTAAAGTTTCAGCCCGCTGATGAATAAGCATTTACAATTTTCAGGTATTCAGGCTGGCCATTTCAATCTTATTATTGGCCGTTAATCGTTTTAATTCCCTATTTTTGGCTTTTGCACATGGCAGTTAATCCTATTAAACGGCTGGCGGGCGAAACCGCTATTTATGGTCTGGGAACTATTGTTCCACGGCTGCTGAATTATTTCCTGGTACCGTTTTACACCCGTATTTTCGACCAAAATGCTTACGGGCAGATCACCGAACTCTATGCCTGGGTGGCTATTATCATGGTTCTGCTCACGTACGGTATGGAAACGGCTTTTTTCCGGTATGCCAACATGGAGAAAGATCCCAAAAAAGTATTCAATACGGCCACTACATCATTACTGATTACCTCGTTTCTATTTATATTTATAGTCATTCTTTTTTTGCAGGATATTTCTGCCGCTATCAGATACAGCGGACACAGCGAATATATACTGATCCTGGCTGTCATCGTCGCCCTCGACGCCTTCACTTCGCTGCCCTTTGCCTATCTGCGTTATCTGAATAAAGCCAAAAGATTTTCACTCATCAAAATTACGGGTGTACTGGTCAATATTTTTCTGAACTTTTTGTTTTTACTGATCATTCCCAAATTTTTCGGTGAAGCAGCCAAAGACTGGTCTTTGTACAAAAATTACAACCTGATTATTTTCGTATTCATCGCCAATCTGCTCAGTTCGGCAACGGCACTGCTTCTGCTTATTCCCGAGTTACGTTCGTTCCGTGTCGGGATGGACAAACAACTGCTGCGTAAACTACTGGCTTATGGCCTGCCCATTCTGATCATAGGCCTGGCAGGAATGATCAATGAGGTTTCGGATAAAATCCTCTTAAAATACCTGCTGCCGCCCGGCGTGGATGCGCAGGCACAGATAGGTGTTTACGGTGCCAATTACAAACTGGCCATTCTGATGACTTTGTTTATTCAGATGTTCCGCTATGCCGCCGAGCCGTTCTTTTTTGCCGAATCAGGAAAAAAAGATGCCAAAACCACTTACAGTCAGGTGATGACTTATTTTGTGCTGTTCACCCTGCTCATTTTTTTAGGTGTCACCCTGTTTATAGATGTTTTTAAATATTTCATCGGGCCTAAATTCTGGGCCGGACTGATGATTGTGCCGGTCATTCTGGCAGCCAAATTGTTTTTAGGCGTCTTTTACAATCTTTCGGTCTGGTACAAGCTGACCAACAAAACGCTTTACGGAGCTGTTATTGCCCTTACGGGAGCTGCCATTACGATAACACTGAATATTATTTTAATTCCCAAATACGGCTATCTGGGATCTGCCTGGGCCAATTTCTTTTGTTATCTGAGTATGATGATCGTTTCTTACCTGTGGGGCCGTAAAATCTATCCTATACATTATCAGCTGAAAAAAATCGGCGCCTATACCTTGCTGGCGGCTCTGATTTATTACGTTTCCACAGTCATTCATACCGACAGCCACGTGCTCACTTTTATCATACACAGCGGACTGTTATTGTTTTTTGCCGCACTGGTATTTTTTATCGAAAAAAGAGCCCTTGTCAGAGGAAATAGCGCTTAAGCCGGTGAAGCGTATGGTCTGCCGTTTATTTTAACTATTTTTGCGTTTTCATTCATTAATTCAGGAGTATAATCATATGCTTGTACGCATTGTCAACAAATCAAAGCACGCATTGCCCAAATATGAAACGGAAGCGTCTGCAGGGATGGATCTGAGAGCCAATCTTGATGAAGAGATAAAACTATCACCTTTACAAAGAGCCCTGATACCTACGGGTTTGTTTATTGAATTACCTGTAGGCTATGAGGCGCAGGTACGTCCGCGCAGTGGCCTGGCGTTCAAACACGGCATTACAGTACTCAATACGCCCGGTACAATTGATGCCGATTACAGGGGCGAAATTAAAGTCATTCTGGTTAACCTTTCCGGCGAAGAGTTTGTGATTAAAGACGGGGAGCGCATTGCCCAGATGATTATTTCGGCACATGTTCAGGCCGAACTTGAAGAGGTGGATGTTCTGAATGAAACAGCCCGCGGTGCCGGAGGGTTCGGACATACGGGTAACAAATAGTTGTTTTATGAAACGGATTATTTTTTTAACATATATACTTTCTTTCTTTTTTCTTTTTGTTTTCCAGACCGAAGCAGAAGCTCAGAAAAAAGAAAAAAAGAAGAAGGGAACGGAACTTGCCGAGCAGAGAAGCTACGATGAATCGGATAAGTTTACGAAAGCCGTTCTGCAAAAAGAACTGAGTAACTACGATAAGGCTTTATCGTTGCTGGACGAAGCCCTGGCCATCAATCCCGATGACCCGGCTGCCCTTTACGAAAAAGCCCGTATTCTGATGGCAAGGGGACGGAAAGACGAAGCCATGCCGCTTGCCCGTAAGGCCATGGAACTCGATCCGGAAAACAAATGGTACAAAGTGCTGTTTGCCGATGTTGCCAAAGCCAACGAACAGTATGATGAATACATTTCCGTTTACGAGAACCTGGTAAAAAAACACCCTACCGATCTTAATTTTCTCCAGGAACTGGCTTACGGATATAATTACATCGGTAAATACGATAAATCCATTAAGATTTATGACAAGCTTGAAGAGATCACCGGAATCAATGAGCCGCTGACCAAACAAAAGGTGGTGCTTTATGATAAGATCGGGGAGAAAGAAAAAGCGGCTGAGGAGTATAAGCGACTGATTGAACTCAACCCGAACGAACCGAGATATTACGCTCTTTATGCCGAATATTGTTCAAAAAACAACTGGAATGACAAAGCCATCTGGGCTTATGAACAAATCGTCAGGTTAAACCCGGAAGACCCTTACGTACACATTTCCCTGGCTGACTTTTACCGGAAAAACGGGGATGAAGAGAAGGCTTTTGAAGAACTGAAAGAAGGTCTTTCCAATCCCGGGCTGGAGCTGGATACAAAAATCAACCTGCTCATCACTTATTACAGCGGTAATTTAACTGACGAACAGAAAAAGCAGGCGCTGGAGCTGTCGCAAATACTGAAAAAAACACATCCCGACGACCCGATGGCTGATGTTTTTTATGCCAGCATGTTGTATGAGAACGGCTCTTACGGCGAAGCCCGCGATATTTTCAAAAAAATACTCGCCGACCAAAAGCAAAATTATGCTGTCTGGGAACAGTTGCTGTTTTGCGATCTTTATCTGGAAGATTATCAGGGCCTGCTCGATGATTCGGAATATGCCATTGACTATTTCCCGAATTATCCGCTGCCGTATTTCTTTGCCGGCATCAGCAGCTTTCAGCTGAAAGACTTTGTGAAAGCCAAAGCCTACCTTGAATCGGGTAAAGATTTTGTAGTCAACAACAAAGCGCTGAGCGAGCAGTTTTACTCCACTTTGGGAGACGTTTACAACGAGTTGCATGAATATGATAAGTCGTATGAATCTTATGAAAAAGCGTTAGAATTAAATCCCGAAAATAGTGTTGTGCTGAATAATTACGCTTATTACCTGTCGCTGCAATCAAAGAACCTTGACAAAGCTGCAGAGATGGCTGCAAAGGCTGTAAAACTGGATCCTTATAACCAGAACAATCTGGACACCTACGCCTGGGTGTTGTACAAACAAAAGAAATATGAAAAAGCACTGGAATGGGAAATAAAAGCTTACAACAACGGAGGAGACAGCAGCGGGGTTGTTCTGGAACATTACGGCGACATTCTCTATCGCCTGGGCCGTACGGAGGAAGCACTGGATTTCTGGAAAAGAGCCCTTGAAAAAGATGACCATTCCGGGCTCCTGGAGAAAAAAGTGAACGACAAAGAACTTTATGAAGAATAAGCTTTTTATATCATTGACATTGCTGGTTCTGGCCGGCCTGTTTTTATCATCCTGTAAATCCACCAGGTCGGTACTGAAAAAGCCTATTAAGGAATATGGCTTTGACTATCTGTACAACAAAATGCTGGAAAACCAGGTCAGTTTCGACTATCTGAGTGCTAAGTTCAATGTGGTTTACTATAACGGCAAAAAGAAAACCGATCTGAAAGGACAATTCCGTATCAGAAAAGACAGCCTCATCTGGATTACGCTTTCTCCTGCCCTCGGCATTGAAGCCGCCCGTATTTCTATGAGTAACGATTCCATCAAATTCCTGAACCGGCTGAATAAAACCTATTTCAAAGGCAAATACTGCTTCATCGACAGTGTCCTCAATACCACACTTGATTATTATATTCTGGAATCGATGATTCTGGGTAACGAACTGACACAGTACGATATCAACAAATTCAAAGCTTCCATTGACGGAGGCCTTTACCGCATCACCATCCAGGAACGCAGAAAGATTAAAAAATATCTGAAGAGCGGTGAGCTGGATTCGAAAGTACTGGTGCAGAATATCTGGCTTGATCCGGAAAGCTTTAAAATAAAGAGGGTTGTGTTGAAAGAACTCGGAGACGACAATAAAAAACTGCAAATCGTTTACGCCCAGTATCACGAAGTGGACGGCCTGTTACTGCCTGAAATCATGCAAATAAAGATATCTTCCGGAACGACAATTCTTATCAACCTGAAATTTGGTAAAACCGTTATCAACCAACCGTTACGGTTTCCTTTTGCCATTTCAAAGAAGTATGAAAAACTTGAGATCGGAGCTCAATAAGTATGAATTTCTTCCATCCGAAATATGGTCTTTTAATGGTGTTGCTCCTGGCCGGATGTTTCCTGTCTGCCCAAACCACACAACAGCAACTGGAACAAAAAAGGAAACAACTTGAAGCGGAGATTGAATATACCAACAAACTGATCCGGCAGACACAAAAAACCAAAAAGAACTATCTCTACGAACTCAACCTGCTGAACAGTAAGATTAACAAACGTCAGGAGCTGGTGGCTACCGTTAAAAGTGAACTCTATGAACTTGAAGGAAGTATTGAAAAAACTGAAAAAGAACTTTCCTATCTTGATAAAGAACTGCTTGATCTGAAACAGGAATATGCCAAGCTGGCCTATTTTGTTTTCAAGCACAACAACGCTTATGACAAACTGATCTTTCTGTTTTCTGCGGAAGATCTGAACCAGGCCTATCAGCGCCTGCGTTATCTTGATCAGCTAAGCGAATTTATCCGCAGCCAGGCCGAGAGCATCAGGAAGCTGGAAAACAAGAAAGGGGAGACCTTAACCGACCTGAAACGGCAAAATCAGGAAAAGAAAGAACTGCTCGAAAAAGAGAACCTGCAACTTTCCAAACTGGAAGTGGAACAGATCAATAAAGACAAGCTGAAAAACAAACTGTCCAACAAAGAAAAAGAGCTGAAAGCTTCGCTCCGGGCCAAAGAGAGAGAAGCCAACAAACTGAACAAAAAAATCAAAGAGATCATTGCCAAAGCCACAAAACCCAAGCCCGTCAAAGGAGGAGGCAAGTCCTATACGCTGACACCGGAAGAAATGAAACTGTCCTCTTCGTTTTCCGCCAACAAAGGAAAACTTCCCTGGCCTGTTGAAAGAGGCGTTGTTTCAGAAACCTATGGCATTCACCAGCATCCTGTTCTGAAAAAAGTAAAAACTAAAAACAACGGTGTTACGATTGCCACGGCACAAAACGGTGATGCCCGGTGTGTGTTTGACGGGGTGGTTGTCAGCGTCAGCACAATCAGCGCTACAAACAAGGCTGTTATCGTCAAGCACGGTGAATATTTTACCGTTTATTCCAACCTCGACAAAGTTTATGTATCCAAAGGCGATAATGTTGCCACCAAAGAGCCCATAGGACGCATACACACCACGCTCAACGGCCAGACGGAGCTGCAATTCCAGGTGTGGAAAGGCAAGACCATTTTAAATCCTTCGTACTGGATTAGAGGGAAGTGAAAGATTAGTGATTAGTGATTAGTGATTAGTGATTGGTGATTGGTGATTAGTGATTGGTGATTGATGATTTGGGAGGTTTTTACTCCTTAACCAGCTTTCCGGTACGGATATACCGGTTATCTATCACAGGCTGTTATAGATAAACACCCCGGGACAACTCAGGTGTATGTATCCTGATATGATTATTTTTTTGTACCTCGTTATGCCCCGTTGTTGGTATCCTTACCAACAACATATTTCCCCGTTTCCTCCGTTGTTGGTATCCTTACCAACAACATATTACTCCGTTTACCCCGTTGCCGGTATTCCTGCCAACAACATATTACATGCAATTTTTTACAGCCGGCCTGAAGAAAACAGCCGGCCTGAAAGAAAATCTCAAGTTAAGTTTTAGTCTTTAACCAGCTTTCCGGAATGAACATGCAGGCCGTTCAGGCGCAAACTATAAATATAGACACCTTTGACAAGGCCGAACTCCTCCGTTGTTGGTATCCTTACCAACAACATATTACTCCGTTTACCCCGTTGCCGGTATTCCTGCCAACAATATATTACATACAATTTTTTACAGCCGGCCTGAAGAAAACAGCTGACCTGAAAGAAAATCTCAAGTTAAGTTTTAGTCTTTAACCAGCTTTCCGGAATGAACATGCAGGCCGTTCAGGCGCAAACTATAAATATAGACACCTTTGACAAGGTCGAACTCCTCCGTTGTTGGTATCCTTACCAACAACATATTACTCCGTTTACCCCGTTGCCGGTATTCCTGCCAACATCACATTACATACAATTTTTACAGCCGGCCTGATGAAAACAGCCGGCCTGAAAGAAAATCTCAAGTTAAGTTTTAGTCTTTAACCAGCTTCCCTGAATGAACATGCAGGCCGTTCAGGCGCAAGCTATAAATATAGACACCTTTGACAAGGCCGAGTTGTGCTGCTTTTATATGGTTCTCACCCTGTAATATGTCCTTTTGGAAACTGTAAACCTCCCTGCCCGTAAGATCTGTGACTACAAAGTCCAGAACACCGTTCTCTTCTGACCTTATGTCAAGATAAACATCTGTTGAAGATACAGGGTTAGGATATACATTTACTTCCGTTAAACGGATCAGCCGTT
>Ga0256913_10001699_pt1 | contig 11252 bp, 6 predicted proteins | sample Axial_MatmetaG_FD_185970 | JGI IMG/M metagenome (GOLD analysis project Ga0256913, IMG submission 185970) | Deep-sea worm associated microbial mat communities from Axial Seamount, Juan de Fuca Ridge, Pacific Ocean - Axial_Mat | ecosystem: Environmental > Aquatic > Marine > Oceanic > Microbial...
AGCGTTAATAATAGCTAACTGTTGACCAGTACTGCCTTGTTGCATATTCCTTAGAGCAGTATAATAAGCTGTCTCATTAGCTTGTAGCATCGGATCTATATCATACCCCCTATCTTTCATTTTAGCTGCTGCTTTCAAACCAGCGTAATTATAAGTAGGTTTAATAGATTCAGGTTTACCAAATAAGCCTTCCCCAATATTCCATAGGGCAGGAGCTAAAGCTGCAACCGCCTCCCAAGTATTACCCCCATTACCATTTACTGGATTTTCTGTTGGCAAACTACTTTTAGCTAATTTCTTAGGATTAGGCTGTAATTGTGTTTTAGAAGGCTGTAAATCTATACTAGATACACCTTTAGTCTGTACCCCTAAATCAGGAACCTCTCTTTCAGGGTTTGGTTTAAAAGCTGTAGTAGATTCTTTAGGTAATGTATCGTCACTAAAATTACTTAGACCTATAGAATCTAGCCCACCATATTTACCTTGTACAAGTTTGTGTGCGATAGCTTTGGCATCAAATCCTCCTTCATTTGATTCTGCAGGATTGCCTTTAAAAGATGTTGCCCAAGCCTGCTTCATACCTTGTTTTAATTCGTTTATATCTTGTACACCACTATTTAAAGCTTGTTGTAAATACTCTAATTCTGGCTGTGTTATACTAACAGCGTATCCATAAAGTTGGGGTACAATATCTTGAATGTTAGCAGGTAGTTTATTATAAGGAACAACTGGTGGATCACCTGGGGTACTACCACCACCCCCATATTGTGGTACTTCTAAACCATAAGCCCCCATAGGTAAGCCGCCTGCTGGTGGAATGCCCTGAGGAGCCATTTGAGGCCCTTCTAAGCCCTCCTGAGGCATTTGTGGTGTATTACCCTGCATAGGGGGTTGAAGTCCCTGAGCAGCTTGCATTTGGCCCTGACCGGCTTCCCCGTTAATACTTTGTTGTAATTGGAAAAGTTCGTCCATCTGTTTGTCATAATTTGAAATATTACGTTGTATTGTACGTTCTTGTAGCCTAGTCATATGTCTGGTACCACCATCAAATTTCTTTTCCTCTTTGGCTTTCTTAGCCATTAATTCTTTATGCTTATCTGCGAATGTTATATTCGTGCCTGGTATTGTTAACCTGTCACTATACACTTTAGTATGACTAGGCAAATTAGTAGGCATACCCCCTTGTTCATGAGAGGGGCCTTGTGCTACCATATCCTCACCATTAGGGAACTTTAAAGATTCGTTACCTTCTATTTCAGCATTAGGCATACCTGCCTCCATACCAAAAGCACCCATAGGTAAATAATAAGGATCAGCTTTATAATCACCTAACCTTTGTTGGGCTATAACTTGGTTACGCTGTTGTCTCTTTTGTTCCTCTTGCTGCTCTTGTTCTTGTTGACCACTTAATAAACCTGAGAATGCTCCTAAGACAGCGCCCCCAAAAGTGCCCCAACCAGGCATAACAGCTGTACCAGCAGCAGCGCCTGAAGCAGCCCCTGATAATATATTTCCACCTAAACTGTATTCTGGAATATATGTATTTCTATTTTTATTAATCATAATTTCTTTATTTACCTAAAACTTTGCCTATAGTTAACATTTACGTAAGGGAAGAAGAACTTGTTTCCTTTAGAGTTATCATATTTAAACTCCACATGCATAAGTTTATCCCTCATTCTTGATTTATATTTAGCACTCTTGTTCCATTCTGATTCAGAAAATATATTTACATTAGAAGACTGTGGTTGATTTACAGCATCCCTTGGAACCGGTGTATGAAAAGAACGCTCCTTCCTAGCAGTATTGAAATCCTTAACAGAGTCACTGGTCTTTAAAACTAAGTCAACCCAGCCAGTATTCTGATAGTCAGTATAACACCTTATCTGTTTGAATGTATCTTCATACATATTTACCCCATCACTGTTTAATGATGTTGATAACCAATTAATATTATCAAATACTTTAGTAGATGTAAAAGCTTCATTTACAATAAAGTGTATATAAGAATCATTACCCACATTATAGAAAGTAGCATGATTAATTAAATTATCATCTTCATCATACAAAGCATTATGTTCCCAAACTGTATTAGCCGTAGTAGGGATTGAAGCATAGTTACCATCATATAAACTAATAAACCATGATGGATTGAATGTATATATACCTATAAATGAATTTGAAAGCCAACTGTAGACCAGTACTTCATTATTTATTTTGAATAGTGTTTCATGGTTTTTAAAATCTACTATACTAATAGGATTTATAATAGGTGCTTTAAGTTTTAAATACTCATCTACTGAATGTACTGTAGATAACTCCCTTAACTGATCACTAAACATGTATATCCTATTATCCCTAGTATCTACCCAGAATAGGGCATTCTCAGAATTGACTACATTGTACTTACCTGTACTACCTATATTAGTAGAGATATAGTCATACCTTTCTAATATCCCACCTGTACCTAAACTAAGTTGTGAACCATCATTACTTTTGATTAGAGCACGATCATTAACAGCTAACATACCAAATGCTTTTTCTTGCCAAAAGAATAGTTTATTATCTAAAGCTTTTAATTCTGTTATAGCACCATATGAAGAATCTACTTCAAGTATATTAGCATATTTAAACTTAGTCCAATTATCAACAAGTTCACTATTTGTTTTCTTCTCTGAAGCTAACACTAATACTTCATTCTTTTGAGTAGGTTCGAATAGTAAAGGTTTAGGAGTATACTTAGGATATAAACCATATGCAGGAACAGAGTAAGCATTATTGTAAGTATATAGATCACCTAAGTCTGCAGGGTAAGCATCTGGCCATCTAGCTATACCTTCAACTGCCTCCTCCATTACACACATATTAGTAGGTGCAAAAACATTGTTTCTGCTATAAGGTAAAGGTTTATTATTAGCAAAATTAAAATTAATATTCGACTCTAAAGGAACAGTATCTAATTCAACTCCAACCACTGAATACCCATTGTCCTCATCCCACATCGAAATCATTTGTTGATATAAAAATATAAAAGTATCCCCAAAAGATTCAACCCTAATAGTAGTTAAACTAGTATCTAATTTTACATATTCTGAAGCAGGTATATATACAGTATTTAAACGTTGAGTATAACTAATACCATTATATTTAGATAAAAAATTATCGTTTATAATATCATAAATATTAAGGTAATACATACCTGTTTGAGTATCTTCAGATAAAGGACCGTCAGTTGAAATAAAAAATGAAATAGGGGAATAATTTTCATATTGTATTGTAAAATTATTAGGCTCTATAGATACAAATCTATTACTAAAAGTAAAATCAGAAGTAACAAGAGTTCCCCCACTAGGGGTATAACTTCCTGTAAAAGGTGTACCAGCAGAATCTAATTCTTCCATCCCTACTTTAAAACTTTCAGATATAGTAAAAGCACTTTCAGAAGGAGAATACAATACAAGACTATTTTTTGGAAAACGAGTAGTATACGCAGATTTGGGGGATGTTAAACTAAAAGTACCGTACATAGAAGTAAATCTTATAGTTCTAAATAATTTAAAATTATCTAAAACATTCTTATAATTACCTAAAGTAAATTCAGTAGAATATATATTAGAAAAATTATAAGTGTTATCAGTACCATTATAAGAATTATTAGTAGGTTTTATTATATCATTACTTTCTAAAAATAATCCGTTATTAAAACAAGATGCTTCTACAGTTTTATCATAAAACATTCTCTCTGCATAAACAATTTTAAATCCTACTATATTAGTTAAATCTATATCATTTTTTAAAGAGTCTACTTTTAAAGTAAATTCTATAGAAGTATTAATTCTAGAAGTAGAAGCTGTAGATAAACCGCTACCTTCACAAATAAAATAAGAATTTAATTGTGTAGACCCACCCACAGGGTAATTATGATCCATATAAGGAATAAGTATATCTCCTATCCAATTTACAAATGACTGTCTACCTTTCTTATCAAAAAATACAATACCAAATCTGTATATTTCATTTATTTTAAAGTTGTAATTTATAATTACATCTTTACCATTAAAAGAATAATTTCTATCCTGTATTTTAGTGCCCTTTTTTTTAATTATTTTATATGTAATATATTTACCAGACCCTCCTATATAAGTACCATTAGATTGATAAAACATATTTTCAACAGGATTAGAAGAATAAGGTCTATTATAAATATCGTTATGCATATTTACAGAATCAAATTCTATAGGTATAGTTCCCCAATCATTATGTACAGTACCAGAAGAATCCTCCCAAGTATTATTAGCATTAACAGTTATTTTTTCAGTACCGTCTGAACTATAAATTTCAGCATAAGGATCAGGGTCAGTAGGATTAACAACCCCAGTAAATCTGTAAGCTCTCATATCAATATCTGCAACAAAATAATCTTCTTTAATATCTGCTGCAAATAAATAATTATTTTTTGAAGCAAGAGAACTAGCGGAAAATATTTTACCGCCAATATTATTAAATTCTTCTAAAGGTATTCTACCATAAGAATGTCCTGTATCAATTATTTCAAATATACTTTCATTTATTTCCAGTTCTGCTACCTTATCAATAATAGGTAAATTAAAATAAGAATTATAAAAAATTCTAAATATACTTATGTATTCAAAATCTAAATCTATATCTTCTAAATAAACTTTAACAGATTTATTTACATCTTCTTCTATATTTTCACCTTTAAAATAAGTAATACCTGTAGGAAAATCTTTAGTAAGTTTTAAAACTTTAGTAGTAGAGCTAAACAAAGTTTCTGTACCATACTTATTAAATAACCTATAAGCATATTGAACTGAGCCAGCTTTTAAATTGCCACCTTCTATTACACTATCTTCATCAACATATATACGACCTAGGTTAACAGTAGGTAATAAACTAAATTTATCAGCTGAAGTGTAAGGATTATTAGTACAGTCATATACAGCTTTTGGATCAACTAAATAAGTTTTAGTTAAATCAATAAACCTAGTTTCATTATACCCATCTACCCAGTATACTTTACGAATAGAATCAGATTCTTGCCTACCTACACCTGTAATACGTTTATCCTTATCAGTACTAAAGCTAAGTTTAGAACCATCTTCTGTACATACATCAGAATAAAATAAAGTAGTATGTTTAGTAGAATGACTATAAACCCAAATAGCCGATTCGTTAGAACTGGCTTTATAAGTGAAGAAGACAATATCCTTAACTATATTTACATACCCCACTACTTCATGATCAAAGGTAGCAAAGATACTCATCCCTAATAAGTATTTATTACCTTTAACATTCCCTAATGCACCTGAGGTACCTTCCCCTATTGAAGTGAAAGTTAAATTCTTAGCAAGTCTGTAGGAACCTTTTGGTAAAGCTGATGCGTCAACATCAGTATTCATACCTTTAATAAATGATTGGGTAAATGTCAATTTTTCCATTAGTCTGATTATATAAAATTTCTTTTTGACCTACTGTAGAGAAGAATGTACCATCAGCATTCAACTCTGGTATTAGTTGATTCCAAGTATTCTTAATGGATTCTAATTGGTCCCCTTGAGGCATTAGAGCTTCACCATAAGCTTGTTTACGATAGAATGACCAAGACCTCTTAGCTTCCATATATATGCCGTCACGTATCTCCCCATTAACCCATTTAGGGTATAACAGTTTCATAGTAATATACCAATACAAAGCTTCTAAGAAAGATATGTTATTAGGTACTTTAGGGTAACCTTCATCATCTAATGGTATAGTAGTGTAAGCAAGCATTATGTAACCATCTTTGATATTGGTCTTGATGTATCTGCCTGCTACAACATATATAAAATCTAATGACTTATTTGTTTCATAAACATTCTCATCCCTAGTTGTGTACTCATCATCTGATGGATCTTCAGTACCCTTATCATCTAAATATGTTATTTTAGGTACTGCGTCAAAACTACCTGAGCCATACCTCATAGGATAGTAGGGAGTAGTACTTGACTCACTGGTTGTATACACAGCTTGTATAATACCGTGTAACCCTAATGGTAGAGTAGCTTGATAGTTTTCTATCTTCAGCATTGGTTCCCCACCTTTACCTGCTACTTTAATTTCTAATTGTGGAAAAGCACCTATACGTTCCAAAGCTTCGCCAGCCCATTCTATCATGTCAGCTATGCGATGGTTCTCTTCATGAATATCATTATCAGTGAGTACCTTTGCTATTACTTGCTTTACACTTACACTATCGTAAATCATATTAATCTATTCTTTTATCTTCTTCAAAATAATCATATTCACCTGACTTTATTATACTAGCCAGTTTCCTTTTATTAGCCCTAGTAAATATTACTTGATATTTACGTATATTTGAAACATAATTTGTTTTAGTCCATTTGAAACCAAATCTATAATAGTTACTATGGTCATTAGTTTCAAGAACTTGCTTACCTAATTTATTTGTTTCAACCCAATTAACAGGTGTAGCTATCTTAGCTAATTTAGCTGGGGGTCTTTTAATTACACTTAGTGTACCTAACTTATAAGGCATTATATATAAACCACCATCTAATATATGAGCTGCCACTTCCCTATAAAACTCTGAACATATATCTACAAAATCTTTGTATGAAATTGCATAAGGACCTTCTTTATCTTTTATATACTCTTTATACATATCCCTGAAAGTATACGTAGTAGGGACTTTATTTTTACCTCTGCCAAAAAACATTACTTAGTAATTATTTGAGTTGGGTTATGTTTACTATCGTCTGTTACATCTATGGGGGCAGCTACTTCAATACCGAACTCACCTTTAAGAATCATTTCTTTTAATGTGGTTACCTTACTGTTAGGTATTGGGTAAGGTTCTGAACCATCAGCATCTGGATTAGCTAGCCTAATAACCTCCATAGGATTCTCAAATATACCCTTAATAGTTACAGCAGTAATATCTGCATCAGGGTTATTTACAAATACATAACCATCTTCTAAGAAAGCTATCCTACTACCTGAAGTGTAACGTTTATATGCTTGAAACATTTCCCTCCCTTGAGGTACTTTAGTATATTCTTCCCTTGTAGCATAATTCCCTAACCATGTAATACCTGATTTAAATCTGAGATCTATAGTCTTAGGTAGTTTGTTAACAGTACGCCATAAGTCATTAGCATGAGTATTCTCTAATGGGTAATCTTTAATAATCTGTATATAGTCTGGGTTAGCATAATAACGTTTGTTAATATCCTGTGCTATCAACTTAGCACGATATTGATGTACCCAATCTTCTAACTGTCTTTTAGAAATAGGATCAGAAGAATTAATAACACTGCCTTTTAAGATTTTAAGGATATCCTCTACTATTGTATTTAAAGTTGTAAATTTCATTATTAATTAATATCTATTATAAGTTCATTATTCTGATCTAAATCAATATCATTTGAATATACTACCCTATTATTACCATAAATAGCTTGATAATCAAATACCCCATTACTAACAGTTTCGTTAATAACTAATTGTAGAATAACAGGCTGTTGTGTATGACCAGCATCTGGGTACCACCTTAAAGTAATTGTTACATTACCATTAAATACATTAGATGTAGTTGTAGGTTCTATAAATACTTTACTAAATTCTATTGTTAATTTATTAGTAGCAGTAGGAGAATATTTAAAAATATAATCGACATCACTATTATCAGAACCATTAATTGGAATAGTAAAATAGAAAGACCAGTCAGGAGAACCGTCATTATTTTCATCATATAGTTCATAAGAAACAGAAGGTATTTTTTTGTTAACTGAAATTCCCCAATTTAAATCATCACCTAAATAACATACAGGTGTATTCTGACCATCTCCGGCATCTACAAAAGATTTAACTGTAAAAGTTTTACCGTCATAACTTTCATCAATAGGTATACTTAAATGATTCTCGCCTTTAATAGCATGTAAAGTAGTTAAAGTAGGAAACCCATGTACATAATCTGTACCATCTGTATAATCAGGTACACTTTCTGTAAGTAACAAAGTAGTACCATCAAAAACTTGAGTAGTAATTTGATTAGCTGTACTATTATACATACCGTCAATATCTAATTGGCCTAAATTTAAATTAACAGTATTATTTATATTTATATTAGTAATATTATCACCATTCCAATATTCAACATTTGTATTATTTTCCTTTAAACTATGACCAATAGATTCTGCTAAATGATCATAACCTGCAAAATCCCCCATACGATAACCTTGTGAGGTATTGTCAACAGCTTTTAAAGTATGTACTATTCTCTTTGTAGAACCATTTACAGAGTGATTATAGGGACCATACCAACTATCTTTATTAACACTAGAACTTATAGTAAGATGATAAAGTTCATTGGTAGTTTCGTTTAGAGCTGTTTTTATTTCTGACATCTTAATGTCTGTAACACTAACAGTATCAGTATTAGTATCTACAGTACCACTCCCTATATTAGATGTCCTAGAGGAAATAGTTTGGGCATTAGCTAAAGCATACCCATTTAATATTTTAGCCATTGCATTTAGTTTTAAGTTCTTCTACTTGTACTGTTAACTGCTGTATTGCTTTAATAAGATGTGGCACAATTAGAGCATAATCTACTGATTTGTAATCCTTATAAATAGTACCTACTACTTCAGGTAATACCTCTTCAACTTCTTGGGCAATTAAACCTACATGTTTTGCAGTACAATTTTTGTTATTATTTAATTCAACAGCTTCTGTATTCCATTTAAAAGTAATAGGTTTAAGTCTATTAATAATATCTAAACCATCTTCAATATCTTCTATATCCATTTTTAAACGAATATCTGAAGAAGTAGATGAAGTTATTTCACCTGTAGCAGTTATATTACCATCTACTGCAAGATCACCTGTAATATCAGCACCTGAAGAAACTTCTAAATTATAAATAACTGTATTACCTAAATTAACATTAGTATTACTAGCCTCTAAATTCCCAGTTACTAAAATATTACTTACCTTTAAATCACCTGTAAAAGTCCATTTCCCTAATATGTTAGCATCCTCACTCTTGGTAGGCCTATTTACTAAAGCATCTGATAAAGTACTAACATCGGATATAGTATGTGAATGCGAAGTATTAGCTTTAGCATTTAAAGCATCTTGTAAATCATCCTGATCAGACAAAGTACCTGTAATACTCCCCCATGAAGCTGTAGTACCTCCACCAGCATACGTAGGATCTACTTTAAGGAAACCATTAGAATCTATTGCGATACCATTTAAGTAGCCACTTGATTCTACCTGAGCTTTTATACCACCTACTTTAGTAGAAGTAGCTAAAGGCATACTATCCCACCAATTAACTAAAGGTGGATTTGTTTCAGCAAATGCGGTAATTTCACCTGAAGCAAATAAATTATGCTTACATTTAAGTATCTTAGCAGTATCATCCCATTCCCATAAATCAAAAAACCAATTTGTTATATTACCTTCTACTTGTATATCATGGGAGAAAGTCCACTTAGAACCTGTGATAGTAGAAACAGAATCTTTACTAGGAAAAGCTGTATATAAATCAGCCTGATTACCTATTACACCTGAAATACTACCCCAAACAGCATCACCACTCCCTGAAGATACTGCTACATAATTACCAGCGTCATTCAAAAACTTGGTACCACCACCTGTATTTATTAAAGAATCTAATAAAGTTTTATTTGAATGAGAATGCCTAGAAGCTGTATTTGAAGATACCTCTACATTTGTAGTTACCCTACTATCTTTAAAATATAAATTCCCAGTACCTTCAGCAATTTGATCTGTAGTGGTAGGTATTGTAGGAGTATTAATAAAATTATTATAGTCAAAAGCTGAAGCATTAATACTAGTAGGATCATAAACAGCTTTGGCCATATCCCCACTACCTAAACCACTTATATCAATATAAGTACCATTATCAGCTAATACCTTAGAACCTGTGCCTGAGTTGGTTAATACTTCTACTAAAGGAGCGTTCAATTTATTCCAAATAGGATGTTTAATATCGTAATCAGTTACAAAGTCAATACTATTATTTGAGATTTCAATAAAACCATCAGGATTAGCATTGCCTCCTAACCTTATTAAAGTATTACCACTAGCATCTTCAGCAGAAAATCTTGCTATAATACCACCACCCGAACTATAAATATAAACACCACTATCAATTAAAGAAGAGGTACTCCTAATATTTAGAGAAGGCATTAAACTTTTTATAGTAACATCTTTTTCAAAAGTATAATAACCTTCTATAGTTTGATTAGAACTTTTTAAAGCAGCATCTTCTAACTTTACCCTATCCGTACTTGTCATTACACCTGCTTTAGTTGTAGTAGCCGGTTGTATTTCTGTTACATTACCAGTAGTATCTGTGCTTATAGTAATAGTAGATTCTTGGTAAACAGTAGATAACGAAACATTCTGCAATGCAGTAGTAGAGATAATGTATTTCTTCGGTACCATTGTATTCTCTAACTGAATATCCATGCCATTACCCGCTACTAAAGTACTTGGAGTAAATGCTAATTCCCCATTAATAGTAACTAAAGAAGAACGTTCCCCAGGCGTACCTTTAATTACCCTACCTATTGTTGCTGTAACTACTTCGTCATTAAAAGGAGGATTAGATAAATAATCTACAAACTTAATTTCACTGCCTTCTAATATTATATTAGTACTATCAAAAGTCTTTTCACCTGTAATAGTCTGGTCTGTTTCTAAAGTAACATACCCTTCTAGTTCTTCAGGTGCTATACCTGGAAAGAATTTAAAAAGCCCTGTATCATTCTCTAATACTATTTCCCCTATATGATCTTTAGAAGTAAACCTAAGTATCATATCATCTTCAGGGTACCTTATTTGTTTTACCCCTTTAGAACCATTTGGATTATTATTTATTACCATCATCAAATTTTTTAATATTACCATCATTTAATCTACCTAGGAATTTAGCAGTACGCCTATCAGCAAACCACCATGTAACAACAGAAACGGTAAGGTAGATAACTATCTCTGTAACATCATTGAATAGCTTAGAAGCCTCTGTAGAGCTTAATAAAGCCTCCTTAGCGCTTAATATATCTGCAGCATAATAGGTAATCCAAGTAGTTAAACCTACTAAATACAACGTTAATACAGGCCTTATAAAGCCTTTGAGTACATCTACTACCCCCATAAAAAATGTTAGTACAAGACCTAACCATTTAGTCCACTTA
>Ga0256913_10001700_pt1 | contig 11243 bp, 6 predicted proteins | sample Axial_MatmetaG_FD_185970 | JGI IMG/M metagenome (GOLD analysis project Ga0256913, IMG submission 185970) | Deep-sea worm associated microbial mat communities from Axial Seamount, Juan de Fuca Ridge, Pacific Ocean - Axial_Mat | ecosystem: Environmental > Aquatic > Marine > Oceanic > Microbial...
GGCAGGAGGATTCTCAGTTGCCTGTCAGTGTCACAAAGCGTTTTATGGATACAATTAAAGCGAAGAGCTGAATACAACTAACCCTATCTATATCTATATACGTGTGTATGTATGTATGTGTGTACGTGCATGTATGTATATGCATGCATGCGTGCGTGCGTGCGTGCGTGCGTGCGTGCGTGCGTGCAAGAGCAGGGGGTAATTTATTACTTGTATTGATTAAATTCAGGGTCAATGATGTCGTTCTAGAAGAAACTCCCGCCAAAACATAGCTAACACAAAGGCTGGCAGTTGAGCGAGTTGATCTCGCATTCGGGGTAAGCGGCGGGCCGTTGCGAGTTTGGGTTTTTCCAGGCTGCGAACGCCAAGCGCTCGTATATTCGTGGAAATACCAGATACTGTGCTGGCGATTTTGCGAAATTTCCAGTTATACGCGATCGAGGGTTTGCTATAAGAAGCACAAGGAAGCAACGCCGAGCATCATTATTTCTCTGTTCGTTCACGAAGTAGAGTCACATTGCCAATCATGTCTGGTCGCGGTAAAGGAGGAAAGGGACTCGGAAAGGGAGGCGCCAAGCGTCACAGGAAAGTACTCCGTGATAACATCCAGGGTATCACCAAGCCCGCCATCCGTCGTTTGGCACGCAGAGGTGGTGTGAAGCGTATTTCTGGCCTCATCTACGAGGAGACCCGTGGTGTATTGAAGGTATTCCTGGAGAACGTCATCCGTGACGCCGTCACCTATACCGAACATGCCAAGAGGAAGACCGTCACCGCCATGGATGTCGTCTATGCCCTGAAGCGTCAAGGCCGTACCCTGTACGGATTTGGCGGTTAGATCCTGTCTCGGCCCTAATCATAACGATAACAACAAACGGTTCCCTTCGGAACCACCACATGTATCTAAAAGACAAATAACCTTCCAGTTAGTTACCGGTGTGTGGGTGTGGGTGTGGGTGTGTGTCTTTTGTATAACTTACATTGAGAACTTCGCATAAAACTAGTAGTTTAATAATGGTTCCCGCTAAACATTAGTAACCGGATCGCAGTCCGAGATCTAGTGATGGAGAGAAAGGAGGAGATGTATACATGGCCTATTTTCTATCTATGGGGGGTCTGTGTGTTTGAAATGCTAGGCGGTAGTATGATGGCTCTGTAAATCCTGTATTTTAACAATTGATATCTATTACAACAACACAGTTGCCTGGGGTAGACGTTTTTCTATTGCTTTTCCTTCTAAATATCTAACAGAAAGGGAGCGAGGGCAGGAGTTATAGGGCGGCAATGCTCAAAACACCTAGTGATTGAGAGAAAGAACATTTGCCAAGATGCTATGTGGGGGGTGGGGGTATAGACCGTTGCTCGGTCGGCGCTGTTGTGGCTCGGTACGGTCGCCATTCCGTGCTGCGGACGCCCACCGTTAACATCTCTAGTGGGTTTTCGACTGAGCATTCGACATGGACGATTGTGTGGATTTATTTGCATTGGACTAGTTGGGATATTTGTTTCTGTGACATTGCCAGGTAAGTGTTACGGTGACGACAAACTGATCCTGTTAGAACAAACACATGATCGAGAGACACAATCGCTTTCTTTGTCTATTTGTGTGTGTGTGTGCTTGTTTTGGGAGGGGGTGGTTACTGTTAGTGTTAGGCATCTTGTGCGTGTTTGCCTAGTAATATATTAACCGCGTTATACGGTAAGATCTGTACTTGGCAATCTAAGCGTACGGAAATTTCAAACACTATAGGGTGTGCTTATTAGCGGCGAGCCGCTTAAAAACCGTTGTATTATACAATCTCGTGCGCTGGTAGTCACCGGCGGCGTTTAAGCGAGCTAACTGCAGGAATGAATGCATTCGCCATCTTGTGAGCCCTTCAAGCGACCAATGAGAGGAGGCGAAGGCGCCGGGCAGGATATATTCAGCGGCAGCCAAGTCGGCAACCATCAGTCTAACGCATTGACAGCACCAGACAACAACGTTATACTATAGTAGAGATGGCACGAACAAAGCAGACAGCTAGGAAGTCGACTGGAGGAAAGGCTCCAAGGAAACAACTGGCCACGAAGGCTGCACGTAAGAGTGCACCAGCCACCGGTGGCGTGAAGAAGCCCCATCGTTACAGGCCAGGAACCGTCGCTCTGCGTGAGATCCGTCGTTACCAGAAGAGCACCGAGCTGCTGATCCGCAAGCTGCCATTCCAGCGTCTGGTCCGTGAGATCGCCCAGGACTTCAAGACCGACCTCCGCTTCCAGAGCTCCGCCGTTATGGCCCTTCAGGAGGCTAGCGAGGCCTACTTGGTTGGCCTTTTCGAGGACACCAACCTGTGTGCCATCCACGCCAAGCGTGTCACCATCATGCCCAAGGACATCCAGCTGGCCCGTCGTATCCGCGGAGAGCGCGCCTAAGAAGTAACTAGCTCACCGGGTTCCAGGACTCGGTCTAAAATGGCTCTTATCAGAGCCCCCTAAATGAAACAAGAGACTTCTCTATCCTATCGTTGTCGTAACATTTTGCTCGTAGATCTATTTGTAAGAATGAATATTTAATAGTACTGTTAAGATTTTGGGCCATTCAGACAAAACGTCTGGTGTGTGTACTAATAATCTCCGTGCGTGTGTGGCGGTGGCAGATACACTAAGTTTCGCTTTAATTAAAAGCTCAAGTAATAACTAAATACACGGTGACAAGTTTTTGGCTCTGTATGGTGGCATATACGCTTTTCTAACCAACGCTTCAATTAAAATCTCTAATAAATACATGGAGAAAACACTCACTGTCTAGTAAAGCTTTACACGGAGTTAAAATTTACACGGAGTTAAAGGACAGGTCCTTCCACGTCATATCTGTTTACAGCCCAGTCCCTTCTGTCTATAATATGAAAGCACTTTTGTTCAGTACACTATAATAAACATTTAACTCTTGTATTTAAAAAGTGTGAATTTGGCGAATAATATCTTTATGCCGGGTTTTGTTGGAAATAAGATTGGGTAAGAAATCAATATTTATCGTTCAGAGGCCCAATATCCGTTAGAAATATTCACACGAATAACGCATATCACTGTCGTAACTATACATCGCCTTCTTGGCTAAGAGGACTGAATTAAACAGAGTGACGTTTGTACATCACACACACTTATCGGGAGTTTTAATAATAATAATAATCGTAGCATTAATTCGATTCAAACCAAGCAGAGCAACAACGAAAAATATACGTCTTTTGACAGGAGTTAGGTGGCTCTGAGAAGAGCCGTTTAATCGGTGTTACGTGTCGCGAATGAATTACTTGGACTTCTGTGTCTTCTTGGGTAGAAGAACGGCCTGGATGTTAGGTAGAACACCACCCTGGGCAATGGTGACGCCGGAAAGGAGTTTGTTCAATTCCTCGTCATTACGGATGGCCAGCTGTAAGTGACGGGGGATGATCCTCGTCTTCTTGTTGTCGCGGGCGGCGTTACCTGCCAACTCGAGAACCTCAGCTGCCAAGTACTCCATGACGGCGGCCAGGTAGACTGGGGCACCGGCTCCAACGCGCTGGGCGTAGTTGCCCTTTCTCAACAGACGATGGATCCTTCCTACGGGGAACTGAAGTCCGGCACGGGATGATCGGGACTTTGCCTTTCCCTTCGCCTTTCCACCCTTTCCGCGTCCAGTCATGATGAATGTGGTTACGACTAGCGAGTAGCAATACAAAGAGACTGCTGCTTCGAGAAGCTAAATGATCCCCAGCGTGCCGAAAACCCGCTTTTATATCAATGCGCCAGCGAGCCGAGCCGCCGTGCGAGTCAGGGGCGAAGACAATGAGAGCCAGCTAGGGCGAAAACACGGCTGAGAACAGCTCGCGGCTCGCTCGGCGCCTCACATAAAAGGGTAGTTTTCGCAGCGCATCTCTATTCAGTCCATTCATCATGGGACCTAAGCCAGCATCTAAGGGAGCGAAGAAAGCCGCTAGCAAGGCGAAGGCCGCTCGCGGTGGCGACAAGAAGCGAAGGAAGAGGAGGAGGGAGAGCTACAGCATCTACATCTATAAGGTGTTGAAGCAGGTACATCCCGATACTGGTATCTCCAGCAAAGCCATGAGCATCATGAACTCATTCGTCAATGACATCTTTGAGCGCATCGCTGCCGAGGCTAGCCGTCTGGCCCACTACAACCGCCGATCGACCATCACCTCCAGAGAGGTTCAGACCGCTGTCCGACTTCTCTTGCCCGGTGAGTTGGCCAAGCATGCCGTCAGCGAAGGTACCAAGGCTGTGACTAAATATACCAGCTCCAAGTAAGACGTTAGCTTACGTTAGCAAACACATCTAAACGGCTCTACTCAGAGCCCCCACATGTAAAATAGACAAAACCACATCGTTGTTTGATTATGATGTCTATTCGTTTATCTATCTGCCCGTAGCAACAACCATTCGTATTAAACCGGGGAGACGGTTGGCGTTATGTTAAGAAGAGGGTGATAAGATATCGTTTTTCTCGTAGTACTATTTATTTATTTATTTGAACCCCCACGAGTGGGGGAGTATAAAAGCATGGATACAATACAGTAATTCCAGTTAAAATGCAACAAACACACATAAGACAACGCAATCGACTCATAAAACATAATAGCTGAGTAGATAATAGCTGAGTAGTATTGTCTATGTATACTGTATAATTACCAACATATTGATGTAAATTGATGGATAATATGGTTCTCAAAACTAGAAGAACGTAATATAATGATATCATAATGCAAACATGTAAGTAAATAAGAGAACTATACATCTCTAGGTAATAACAGTAATAAAGCACCGACAATATACCAATATGGTTTTCGCCCGACTCTTCTGTAATAGTAACACGGTTGGTTGGTTAATTAAGAGCTTGACGCGTTAACAAATAAGAAAAAAACGCTTTGTTAATAAATATACATTTCCACCCCGAAAAGCAGATTGCATTTTTACATGGCGTGCTTTGATAGATTATGATGTACCTGCTTCAATGTGCTTTTACTACTTATTTTAGTATTTTGTATCTATCACATCAATCATATTTATGTTATGTATTGTTTTACACTATTGTCAAAGCGCTTTTGAACAATTCTGGAAAATGCGCTATACAAAAGTCAATTTATTATATTATTATTATTATGAATTCGGAAAACAATATAGCACTATTACTACTATGACTGACATTTCTTATCAGATCCCTGGCGGTAGCGAGAGATTTCTACTGCTCATCATTGTCGTAGGGTTTGGATCCTAGGTTTGTTTGTATAAATAGCCTGAGGTAATATGAAAGAATAGTAAAATATTACACTTTCGGACCAGTTCTAGAAATAACGCACGAATTGTTGATACTCGATTAAAACGCTGGTTTTAAACGCGGCAGAGGTGGTAGTGGTAGTAGGCCTGGCAGAACCGTTTCGCTTTATGCTACACACACATACACACACACACACGACTGGCTGGCCATCAAAGTTAGATTAATAACTAAATGCACAACACAATGAGCTAATTGACAAACGCTATCTGTTTATGGCGCTGGAGAGAGGGGCAGGAGGATTCTCAGTTGCCTGTCAGTGTCACAAAGCGTTTTATGGATACAATTAAAGCGAAGAGCTGAATACAACTAACCCTATCTATATCTATATACGTGTGTATGTATGTATGTGTGTACGAGCATGTATGTATATGCATGCATGCGTGCGTGCGTGCGTGCGTGCGTGCGTGCGTGCGTGCAAGAGCAGGGGGTAATTTATTACTTGTATTGATTAAATTCAGGGTCAATGATGTCGTTCTAGAAGAAACTCCCGCCAAAACATAGCTAACACAAAGGCTGGCAGTTGAGCGAGTTGATCTCGCATTCGGGGTAAGCGGCGGGCCGTTGCGAGTTTGGGTTTTTCCAGGCTGCGAACGCCAAGCGCTCGTATATTCGTGGAAATACCAGATACTGTGCTGGCGATTTTGCGAAATTTCCAGTTATACGCGATCGAGGGTTTGCTATAAGAAGCACAAGGAAGCAACGCCGAGCATCATTATTTCTCTGTTCGTTCACGAAGTAGAGTCACATTGCCAATCATGTCTGGTCGCGGTAAAGGAGGAAAGGGACTCGGAAAGGGAGGCGCCAAGCGTCACAGGAAAGTACTCCGTGATAACATCCAGGGTATCACCAAGCCCGCCATCCGTCGTTTGGCACGCAGAGGTGGTGTGAAGCGTATTTCTGGCCTCATCTACGAGGAGACCCGTGGTGTATTGAAGGTATTCCTGGAGAACGTCATCCGTGACGCCGTCACCTATACCGAACATGCCAAGAGGAAGACCGTCACCGCCATGGATGTCGTCTATGCCCTGAAGCGTCAAGGCCGTACCCTGTACGGATTTGGCGGTTAGATCCTGTCTCGGCCCTAATCATAACGATAACAACAAACGGTTCCCTTCGGAACCACCACATGTATCTAAAAGACAAATAACCTTCCAGTTAGTTACCGGTGTGTGGGTGTGGGTGTGGGTGTGTGTCTTTTGTATAACTTACATTGAGAACTTCGCATAAAACTAGTAGTTTAATAATGGTTCCCGCTAAACATTAGTAACCGGATCGCAGTCCGAGATCTAGTGATGGAGAGAAAGGAGGAGATGTATACATGGCCTATTTTCTATCTATGGGGGGTCTGTGTGTTTGAAATGCTAGGCGGTAGTATGATGGCTCTGTAAATCCTGTATTTTAACAATTGATATCTATTACAACAACACAGTTGCCTGGGGTAGACGTTTTTCTATTGCTTTTCCTTCTAAATATCTAACAGAAAGGGAGCGAGGGCAGGAGTTATAGGGCGGCAATGCTCAAAACACCTAGTGATTGAGAGAAAGAACATTTGCCAAGATGCTATGTGGGGGGTGGGGGTATAGACCGTTGCTCGGTCGGCGCTGTTGTGGCTCGGTACGGTCGCCATTCCGTGCTGCGGACGCCCACCGTTAACATCTCTAGTGGGTTTTCGACTGAGCATTCGACATGGACGATTGTGTGGATTTATTTGCATTGGACTAGTTGGGATATTTGTTTCTGTGACATTGCCAGGTAAGTGTTACGGTGACGACAAACTGATCCTGTTAGAACAAACACATGATCGAGAGACACAATCGCTTTCTTTGTCTATTTGTGTGTGTGTGTGCTTGTTTTGGGAGGGGGTGGTTACTGTTAGTGTTAGGCATCTTGTGCGTGTTTGCCTAGTAATATATTAACCGCGTTATACGGTAAGATCTGTACTTGGCAATCTAAGCGTACGGAAATTTCAAACACTATAGGGTGTGCTTATTAGCGGCGAGCCGCTTAAAAACCGTTGTATTATACAATCTCGTGCGCTGGTAGTCACCGGCGGCGTTTAAGCGAGCTAACTGCAGGAATGAATGCATTCGCCATCTTGTGAGCCCTTCAAGCGACCAATGAGAGGAGGCGAAGGCGCCGGGCAGGATATATTCAGCGGCAGCCAAGTCGGCAACCATCAGTCTAACGCATTGACAGCACCAGACAACAACGTTATACTATAGTAGAGATGGCACGAACAAAGCAGACAGCTAGGAAGTCGACTGGAGGAAAGGCTCCAAGGAAACAACTGGCCACGAAGGCTGCACGTAAGAGTGCACCAGCCACCGGTGGCGTGAAGAAGCCCCATCGTTACAGGCCAGGAACCGTCGCTCTGCGTGAGATCCGTCGTTACCAGAAGAGCACCGAGCTGCTGATCCGCAAGCTGCCATTCCAGCGTCTGGTCCGTGAGATCGCCCAGGACTTCAAGACCGACCTCCGCTTCCAGAGCTCCGCCGTTATGGCCCTTCAGGAGGCTAGCGAGGCCTACTTGGTTGGCCTTTTCGAGGACACCAACCTGTGTGCCATCCACGCCAAGCGTGTCACCATCATGCCCAAGGACATCCAGCTGGCCCGTCGTATCCGCGGAGAGCGCGCCTAAGAAGTAACTAGCTCACCGGGTTCCAGGACTCGGTCTAAAATGGCTCTTATCAGAGCCCCCTAAATGAAACAAGAGACTTCTCTATCCTATCGTTGTCGTAACATTTTGCTCGTAGATCTATTTGTAAGAATGAATATTTAATAGTACTGTTAAGATTTTGGGCCATTCAGACAAAACGTCTGGTGTGTGTACTAATAATCTCCGTGCGTGTGTGGCGGTGGCAGATACACTAAGTTTCGCTTTAATTAAAAGCTCAAGTAATAACTAAATACACGGTGACAAGTTTTTGGCTCTGTATGGTGGCATATACGCTTTTCTAACCAACGCTTCAATTAAAATCTCTAATAAATACATGGAGAAAACACTCACTGTCTAGTAAAGCTTTACACGGAGTTAAAATTTACACGGAGTTAAAGGACAGGTCCTTCCACGTCATATCTGTTTACAGCCCAGTCCCTTCTGTCTATAATATGAAAGCACTTTTGTTCAGTACACTATAATAAACATTTAACTCTTGTATTTAAAAAGTGTGAATTTGGCGAATAATATCTTTATGCCGGGTTTTGTTGGAAATAAGATTGGGTAAGAAATCAATATTTATCGTTCAGAGGCCCAATATCCGTTAGAAATATTCACACGAATAACGCATATCACTGTCGTAACTATACATCGCCTTCTTGGCTAAGAGGACTGAATTAAACAGAGTGACGTTTGTACATCACACACACTTATCGGGAGTTTTAATAATAATAATAATCGTAGCATTAATTCGATTCAAACCAAGCAGAGCAACAACGAAAAATATACGTCTTTTGACAGGAGTTAGGTGGCTCTGAGAAGAGCCGTTTAATCGGTGTTACGTGTCGCGAATGAATTACTTGGACTTCTGTGTCTTCTTGGGTAGAAGAACGGCCTGGATGTTAGGTAGAACACCACCCTGGGCAATGGTGACGCCGGAAAGGAGTTTGTTCAATTCCTCGTCATTACGGATGGCCAGCTGTAAGTGACGGGGGATGATCCTCGTCTTCTTGTTGTCGCGGGCGGCGTTACCTGCCAACTCGAGAACCTCAGCTGCCAAGTACTCCATGACGGCGGCCAGGTAGACTGGGGCACCGGCTCCAACGCGCTGGGCGTAGTTGCCCTTTCTCAACAGACGATGGATCCTTCCTACGGGGAACTGAAGTCCGGCACGGGATGATCGGGACTTTGCCTTTCCCTTCGCCTTTCCACCCTTTCCGCGTCCAGTCATGATGAATGTGGTTACGACTAGCGAGTAGCAATACAAAGAGACTGCTGCTTCGAGAAGCTAAATGATCCCCAGCGTGCCGAAAACCCGCTTTTATATCAATGCGCCAGCGAGCCGAGCCGCCGTGCGAGTCAGGGGCGAAGACAATGAGAGCCAGCTAGGGCGAAAACACGGCTGAGAACAGCTCGCGGCTCGCTCGGCGCCTCACATAAAAGGGTAGTTTTCGCAGCGCATCTCTATTCAGTCCATTCATCATGGGACCTAAGCCAGCATCTAAGGGAGCGAAGAAAGCCGCTAGCAAGGCGAAGGCCGCTCGCGGTGGCGACAAGAAGCGAAGGAAGAGGAGGAGGGAGAGCTACAGCATCTACATCTATAAGGTGTTGAAGCAGGTACATCCCGATACTGGTATCTCCAGCAAAGCCATGAGCATCATGAACTCATTCGTCAATGACATCTTTGAGCGCATCGCTGCCGAGGCTAGCCGTCTGGCCCACTACAACCGCCGATCGACCATCACCTCCAGAGAGGTTCAGACCGCTGTCCGACTTCTCTTGCCCGGTGAGTTGGCCAAGCATGCCGTCAGCGAAGGTACCAAGGCTGTGACTAAATATACCAGCTCCAAGTAAGACGTTAGCTTACGTTAGCAAACACATCTAAACGGCTCTACTCAGAGCCCCCACATGTAAAATAGACAAAACCACATCGTTGTTTGATTATGATGTCTATTCGTTTATCTATCTGCCCGTAGCAACAACCATTCGTATTAAACCGGGGAGACGGTTGGCGTTATGTTAAGAAGAGGGTGATAAGATATCGTTTTTCTCGTAGTACTATTTATTTATTTATTTGAACCCCCACGAGTGGGGGAGTATAAAAGCATGGATACAATACAGTAATTCCAGTTAAAATGCAACAAACACACATAAGACAACGCAATCGACTCATAAAACATAATAGCTGAGTAGATAATAGCTGAGTAGTATTGTCTATGTATACTGTATAATTACCAACATATTGATGTAAATTGATGGATAATATGGTTCTCAAAACTAGAAGAACGTAATATAATGATATCATAATGCAAACATGTAAGTAAATAAGAGAACTATACATCTCTAGGTAATAACAGTAATAAAGCACCGACAATATACCAATATGGTTTTCGCCCGACTCTTCTGTAATAGTAACACGGTTGGTTGGTTAATTAAGAGCTTGACGCGTTAACAAATAAGAAAAAAACGCTTTGTTAATAAATATACATTTCCACCCCGAAAAGCAGATTGCATTTTTACATGGCGTGCTTTGATAGATTATGATGTACCTGCTTCAATGTGCTTTTACTACTTATTTTAGTATTTTGTATCTATCACATCAATCATATTTATGTTATGTATTGTTTTACACTATTGTCAAAGCGCTTTTGAACAATTCTGGAAAATGCGCTATACAAAAGTCAATTTATTATATTATTATTATTATGAATTCGGAAAACAATATAGCACTATTACTACTATGACTGACATTTCTTATCAGATCCCTGGCGGTAGCGAGAGATTTCTACTGCTCATCATTGTCGTAGGGTTTGGATCCTAGGTTTGTTTGTATAAATAGCCTGAGGTAATATGAAAGAATAGTAAAATATTACACTTTCGGACCAGTTCTAGAAATAACGCACGAATTGTTGATACTCGATTAAAACGCTGGTTTTAAACGCGGCAGAGGTGGTAGTGGTAGTAGGCCTGGCAGAACCGTTTCGCTTTATGCTACACACACATACACACACACACACGACTGGCTGGCCATCAAAGTTAGATTAATAACTAAATGCACAACACAATGAGCTAATTGACAAACGCTATCTGTTTATGGCGCTGGAGAGAGGGGCAGGAGGATTCTCAGTTGCCTGTCAGTGTCACAAAGCGTTTTATGGATACAATTAAAGCGAAGAGCTGAATACAACTAACCCTATCTATATCTATATACGTGTGTATGTATGTATGTGTGTACGAGCATGTATGTATATGCATGCATGCGTGCGTGCGTGCGTGCGT
>Ga0256913_10001701_pt1 | contig 11238 bp, 8 predicted proteins | sample Axial_MatmetaG_FD_185970 | JGI IMG/M metagenome (GOLD analysis project Ga0256913, IMG submission 185970) | Deep-sea worm associated microbial mat communities from Axial Seamount, Juan de Fuca Ridge, Pacific Ocean - Axial_Mat | ecosystem: Environmental > Aquatic > Marine > Oceanic > Microbial...
TAAAGTATATGCACAGCTAAAAAAGAATGAAGACAAGATAAACGAAGAGCTGCTATCAGCTCAGGGGTCATCTGTTAACATGGGCGGATATTACAAACCAAATCCTGAAATTCTAGAAAAAGCCATGCGCCCGAGTGAGACACTGAATGCGATTATTGATGCTATTTAACAAATAATTTTATTTTACTAAAAAAGAGGAACCATAAATGGTTCCTCTTTTTTATGCAACAGATTATTTTTAACCATCCTTATTCTTTAATAATTTTAAATACTTTCACTTTACCGTCAATCAACACCGAAAGTTCAATTAGTAACTGCAAATTTTTAGAATTTGAAATAAAAAATAAATTATAAATAAAAAGTTTTTATTTTATAGAATTTTCCGTAATTTTAACAGTTATTAATAAAATTCAATGAACTCTGACTTTCATATTGAAGAATCAAAACTTATCACTTCCCTTCACGAAAATGACATATTAGCTTTTAATGAGATATACCAAAGGTACAGCCAAAAAGTTTATAATTTCACATTAAAACATATTGAGCGCAAAGAAGATATTGAAGACCTTATTCAGGAAGTATTCATAACTATCTGGAACCGGCGAGAAGACTTGAATGAAGATCGTTCATTCAACGGATATGTCTTTACCATAACCCTTAACAGCATTCGCAAATATTACAGAAAGAAGATAAGGAACAGGCTGCTTGCCGAAAACTGGGTAACTTCCCATGCACAGATATCCGACATCACTTCAGACACCATCAACTATGATGACATTAACGAAATTGCAGAGCAGATAATCAATAAACTGCCTCCTAAACGAAAGGAGGTTTTCATTCTCAGCCGTGAAAAAGGGCTCCGAAACGAAGAGATAGCAAAGATAATGCACATTTCTAAAAAAACGGTCGAAAACCATTTAAACCTCGCCCTCAAAGAATTACGCAGCCATCTTGTTCGTGAAGCATTTATACTCACACTTTATTTTAACTTTTTTTACTGATCCATTAGGTGTAACTCACATATACAGGATATTAATATTAAAGAAAGTGAATTTTTCTTTCTAAAAGATATATCTATTTACTGGTCCCGGAAAGTTTATCTGTGACAGAAAATATTGAAAATACTAATCTACAGTAATGCATCATCAAAAAGGGAGATATCAACATATAAAAATAGACAGAGAGCTGCTTGAAAAGTTCTTTAATGGAGAATGTAGTGATGAAGAAGTATTAAAAGTTGAAGAATGGTATGCTGACGTCGAAAACAGCAAAGAGATAAATGAGTGGTTAAAACCTGTATGGGATTCTACACTTTCAGAAGGAGCTGAAAAAAAGAAACTTGAAAACATTCTGTACAAAATACACTATCAAATAAACCTGAACAGATCAGAAACGCACCGAAGGTTCAGACACTTATATGTTGCCGCTGTTGTATCAATCGCAGTCATTCTTCTTATCTCAGGCTTTTGGTTTGGCATGAAATACGATTCTTCAGAAAAGGAGTTATACACTAAACTGTATGCTCCATACGGTTCAAGGATACAGTTCGAACTTCCCGACGGGTCAAGCGGATGGCTTAACAGCGGAAGTTCTTTGAAATATCCGCTTCGTTTTACTGGTAAACACCGTAAAGTCTTTTTAAAGGGAGAAGGCTATTTCAACGTTAAACATAATCCTGAAAAACCTTTCATTGTTGAAACCAGAGACACGAGGATAACAGCTTTGGGAACAACTTTTAATGTACAGGCATATTGTGGTAATGAACGCGAAGTAACACTAATTCATGGGAAAGTGATCATTGAGCGCAAAACATCTGACAAGGCCTACAAAAAGGTATTACAGATGAAATCCGGACAGCACATCAGCATTAACACAAAAACAGGCGGCTTTGTAACGAACTCTAAAGACCCTGAAAAGTATGTATCGTGGAAAGACGGTATTCTTATGTTCCGAAACGATCCCCTGTCAAGAGTGATAAAAGAGATGGAACTTTTCTACAATGTCAATATTGAGATCAAGGATCCTAAACTTTACCAATACCACTTTCATGCCACTTTTGAAGACGAAACGCTGTTTGAGGCCCTGAGACTGCTTAAAATAAGTTCCGGAATAGAATACAAAATATGCAAAAGAGAAAAGAATACAGACGGAACTTTCAAAAAAAGAAAGGTAATTCTTTATGCAAAAAAATAGACCATATTATTTAAACTATGTAAAAACCGAATGCCTATGATTAAAAAACTCTGCTAATGAAAAACAGGGAAGCAATGGCCGTTGCTCCCCTGCAAGTTAAAGTGTACGTAAACTAAAAAATTAATTTACTTAAAAACAATGCAAAACTATGAAAAAATTTCAAGTTAAGCTAAAAGCTGATTTGGACAGCTATGGCTATTTAATTAAACTGTTAAGGATTATGAAAATATCCGTATTGTTATTTCTTATAGGTATCAGTTCAGTTTATGCGGCTAACTCATATTCGCAAACGATGAGATTGTCAATGAATATGAAGGATGTCACTGTTGAGCAGGTACTTAATAAGATAGAAACAAAAAGCGAATTCTATTTTTTATACAATCATCAGTTGGTTGATGTTAAAAGAAAAGTTAATGTCAATTTTTCCGGTGCATTGATAAAAGATATTCTGAACCAGTTGTTTGCCGGATCGGACATAAAATATGTTGTTATGGGACGTCAGATAATCCTGTCGCCTGAAAAAATACTAACTGATGAGATAAACTATTATTCCGGTGCTCAGGGAATAACAATTACAGGAAAGGTTACTGACAACAAAGGAGAATCAATACCCGGGGTTAATGTTGTCGAAAAAGGAACGACAAACGGAACCATTACCGATACTGATGGTAAATATTCCCTTAAGGTAAGTAACCCCAATGCCACATTACAGTTCTCTTTCATTGGTTATCATCCGCAGGAAGTCGCTGTAAACGGAAAAACGGTAATTGATGTCACCCTTGAGGAAACCAACATTGAACTCGAGGAGGTGATTTCAACAGGTTATGCAATGCAGAAAAAAGCTGATATTGTGGGTGCCGTAACTTCTGTAAGCGGCGAAAAGATAGCTTCAATACCTTCAAATGACCTTACAACTGCACTTTCAGGTCGTTTACCCGGCGCTACCATTATCCAACAAAGTGGTGAGCCGGGACAGGATCAGTCAAAAGTTTTGGTTCGCGGTCGTACCACATTAGGCAACAATACAGCCCCCCTTATTGTTATCGACGGGATTCCAGGTCGTTCTCTAAGCGAAGTAGACCCTGTTGACATAGCTAGTATCTCCGTTCTTAAAGACGCTGCCGCTGCCATTTACGGATCATCCGCAGCAAACGGTGTTATTCTTGTTACAACAAAAAAAGGAAAACAGGGATTGCCTAAAATCACATATCAGTTTTTCCAGGGATTCATGAAACCTACCCTTCTTCCCGAAGTCTTGAACGCAGGCGATTATGCAACTATGCTCAGCGAATACCAGGATTACGAAAACCGGGAACGCACATACAGTGACCGTGACATTGAACTATTTTACAGTGGTAGAGACCCTTGGGAGCACCCGAATACTGACTGGATGGGTGAACTTATAGCCAACCATACAACATCAATGAAACACAACGTTTCGATAGAAGGGGGTAATAAAGGGCGAACATATTTTGTATCATTCGGTTACAGAAATCAGGATGCTATTTACAAGGCAAAATCAACAAACTACAAGCAGTACAACCTTCGTGCAAACTTAAACATCCCGATCACAAAATGGCTGAGAACATCTATCGATTACGCAGGTTACGTTACAAGCAAGCTTTACCCTACTAAAAGTGCAAGTGCAATTTACGGGCAGGCAACAAGACTTGTTCCGACACAATGGGCATACTGGCCTACTGGAGAACCCGGACCCGATATTGAATACGGTGATAATCCGGTAGTAACATCCACTTTTGAAACAGGTAGTGATGACACAAAAAGTTATAAGAACCAAACCAAGTTCCTTGCTTCTTTAACCCCGCTTAAAGGTCTTTCAATCGATGTCTACTACACATTCGACTTTACAAATACTTACAGAAAAAGATTCCAGAAGCCATGGATACTTTACTTTCCGCAATGGGATACTGCTGTGAGAGACAGCGAAGGTTTCATCACATCAATGGATCTTACTCCTACCCCGAGAGGTGTTCCCTCACCCCAATTAAGTGAATATTATGACAGATATCTGAGACAATTATGGAATTCAAGTTTTACATACAATTTGAAATTGGGAGATCACAGTTTTAAATTCTTCGGAGCTTACGAGCAGATACAAGAAGACTGGAATAATTTCGGTGCATTCAGAAAAGATTACATATCAGACGTGGTTCAAACATTAAGTGCAGGAGCCGACGAAGGAAAAGACAATTGGGGAGGTATGGGTATCTATGCTCGCAAATCATGGATAGGCCGTATTAACTACAATTACAAAAATAAATATCTTGCCGAGTTTATTTTCAGACGTGACGGTTCACTTAAATTCCCACCTGACAGCCGCTGGGGTAACTTCCCGGGATTATTATTAGGCTGGCGTATGTCGGAAGAAGATTTTTGGAAAAACGGTTTCCTGGGATTCATGAACTATTTCAAACTCAGAGGCTCATTTGGTAAAATGGGTATGGATCCTGGAGCCCCTTTCCAATACATGAATAAATACGTACTATCAAAAGGTATGACATTCGGAACCGATAAAGTAGTAGAAACAGTTGTTCAACAGGCAGGAGTAGCTAACCCTAATATCACCTGGGAAAAGCAGACTACCTACAATGCCGGTTTCGATGCTCAATTACTCAATAACATGTTCCATTTGAATACTGAATTTTTCTGGAACAAACGTTCCGACATTCTTGCTCCGCGAAATGCATCAGTACCTTCATTCACAGGCCTTCAGCTTCCTGATGAAAACATCGCAGAAGTTAAGAACCACGGTTTTGAAATCGATGCAGGATATCATTACAAAGGAAAAGGGACTTTCAGATTTGATGTAAGCGGCAATCTCAGTTTCAACCGCAATAAGGTTGTTTTCATGGATGAGCCGGAAAGAGCTGTTCCATGGCAACAACGTACAGGTCACCCTTACGGAGCTGTTCTTCTTTATAACGCTATCGGAGTTTTTGCCGATCAGGCAGCCGTTGACAACTACCCGCACTGGACAGGAGCAAAACCCGGAGATGTTATATTCGAAGATGTCAGCGGCGACGGAGTTATTAACAGTGATGACAAAATACTTCTCGACAAAGCCGATGCTCCTGAAATATTCTATGGATTGAGTTTCGATGCAACATGGAAGAATTTCGCTCTCACTGTTCTATTCCAGGGACAGGGTACATATTACAGAATGAACATACAAGATGGTCGCCGCGGTGAGGCCGGTAACTATTTCAAATGGAGTTACGAAAACCGATGGACCCCACAAAATATCCATACCGATATTGCAAGGGCATACAACAGGAACGACCTCTACTGGGCATTTGGTCGTAATAACAGCACTTATCATTGGGATAACATGGCTTATTGCCGTTTGAAGAATATCATGCTTTCGTACAGTTTACCAAAATCATTATTGAGAAATCTTAAAATCGAAGATTTTAATGTATTCTTCTCCGGAAATAACCTTGCTCTGATCTATGCTGCCCAGCATAATTTCGACCCGGAAATAGGTCAGCCTATGACCTATCCTGCAGTTAGGACATTAGCCATTGGAGCTAAGATTACATTTTAATTATTCATGAATAAATTAAAAATAAAAAAAATGAAGAAGATAATATATATAATACTTCCGCTGATGTTATTAACAGTAACATCCTGTGAGAATGTTCTTGATCAGGCTCCGGTTGATTCATTTGATGAAAATTCTGTATTCCAGGACATCAACCTTACCAAAGCTTATCTTGGTAAATGTTATGATTACATGGGTGGTAGTGGCCCATGGTGGGGAGCCGGTGTAACTTTAGGACTACGCGAAGACCTCCTTGCATCAGCAACCGATGAAGGTTTGTGTATTCACCGTCCCGGTGGCTATACTTTTGTAAAAGGAACACTTAGCCCTGATGAACTTGGTCATTTCGGAAACACACGTTTCGACTGGATACGTTGGGAACCGCTATACAAAAACATTAAGAATGTTAATGTACTTCTGGCAAACATTGACAATGTACCTACCGAAACACAGGCAGATAAGGATCTTATCACCAGGATGAAAGCCGAAGCTTACTTTATTAGAGCTTTTGATTATACCAATCTGATGAGATCATATGGAGGCCTAATCCTTATCGATAAACCTTATGAACTTGGTGAAGATTTCAGTACGGCACAAAGATCAAGTCTTGACGAAACACTGGCATTTATTCTCGCCGATATTGACAAAGCTATCCAGGGACTTCCCGAAAAAGGAGACATTGAGCAGGGACGTGCAACCAAAGGTGCCGCTGCAGCCCTGAAATCAAGACTTTTAAGTTTCTGTGCAGGCGAACTTGTTAACGGTGGATATGAAGCAGGAAATCCGCTGGTATCGTTCCAGTCAGGAACTCGCGAGGACAGGCTGAAAGCTGCCAAAAGTGCTGCTAAAGACATCATGGACGGTAAATACGGAGACTATGGACTGACAGGATCAACTAACGATCCTCCGGCCAATATGACCGATGATGATGTTAAAGCATATGCCGAAAATTTCTACAACATATTCAACCAAAAGGGCGAATGGAACCAGGAGATCATATGGGGTGTTCAGTACCTAAACGAAAAAGGAAATCAGAGCTGGCAAAACATCTGGTGGGGGCCTAACGGTTACCACAACTGGGGTAACAACAATCCGCTCGAACCTGTAGTTCGTAAATTTGAAATGAAAGACGGTTCTCCTTTTGTTTGGGATAAGTATGATCCGGGCAACGAAAATGTTCGTAAAGCCACTGCCTCAGAGCTTGCTGCCGATCCTGAACGCAATCCTTACATTGGCCGTGAACCCCGTTTTTATGCAACTGTACTTTTTGACGGAGCTCAATGGCAACAGCGCCCGAGCGACGGAGCAGGAATGGATCCCGAAGGTCGTGTGCAAACAGGTTACTGGGTTCATGACGATGGAACTGTAACTGCCGGACTTGACACACGACAAAGTTTGATTGAAGCATGGAACGGTACAAAGGTTGGATACTACATCAAAAAATACATGGATATCAATACTATTGGCCAGTTCTATCGTAACGAAAACGCATGGATAGAATTCCGCTATGCTGAAGTTATTATGGATTATGCCGAGGCATGTATCGAACTTGGTGATGTCGATGAAGGATTAACAGCTGTTAATTTGATCCGTAACCGTGCCGGATTACCCGACAGAGCACTGGGTGTTGACCAAGCTCAGGCAAGAGAGTGGTATCGTCATGAACGCCAAATCGAATTTTTCGGTGAAGGCGATCGTTGGTATTGTATCCGCAAGTGGATGATAGCCGATCAGGTAATATCTAACGTACACCCAATCAAGATCTTCCACTACGACGACGGAAGTGTTGAATGGAATTATGACGTTCAAACTATAGTTGACGACAGAACCTGGCCTGATGATCGCCAGTATTGGATACCAATTTCAAGAACAGAAATAAACAAAGCTCCTCAACTAAAACAAAACCCGGGATATCAATAGAAAGCCCAAATGATCATATTTTATAGGACCGGCCTCTTGCCGGTCTTTTTTTACTTTATAAATTCCTGATTATATCCTGATCTGACAATAGCGGCAAATATCAATAAAGCCTGATCAGAATAAAATTAAACCTCAGTGCATAGAATATTTCAAAAAAAACAATAAATTTGATTAGTAAATCAAAATAGTATTGTCATGCATGCTTACCTGGCTCAATTGATTGTAATTACCATTATTGCCACAGCTCTTATTCATATACCTATTTGGGTCATTGCCCTTACAAAAAAAGTACTGAAGCCGGTTGATTTTGCCTGTCCCTTTATTCCTGCTGTTATATGGCTTATTCTTACTGCTTTTGGAATAGGCTCAGTGAGCATGACCAATGTTTTTGAAATACCCATTGTAATGCTGATCACGGTACTTGCCTGTGTTATTTTATATTTCGGACACTTCGATTCATTACGTACAAAGAATGGCCGCACTATAATACTGGTTATTCTTTTAATATTTGTTTTTCTGTTACGTATTTTCATGCCTGAACTACCGGCCTGAACAATAATTGCAAATATTTGTTAAATAATTACTGATCCGAACATCCCGGACAGGAATCTAATTCTGTCATTTCAATCTATCATAAAATGATATCCAAGTATTTTAAACCAATACTCTTTTTTTCACTATTTTTTACAACAATTGTATCCACTGCCCAGAACACAGTCAGCATTTCACTCACTTCTGCGGTTGATAGTGCCATGAAGAACAACAGCAAAATAAGGCAATATCAGGAAGCTGTGTACGAAAAACAAATGCTTAAAAAAGCTTCAACCGGCAACTACCTGCCTTCTATTGATATGATGGGAGGATACAGTTATTTCAGTAAAAATTCGGAAATTAATATGGAAACGGTCAAAGAATCCGTTGATGATGTAGCAGGGAAATACGGGGCAGTCATTGCAAAGGAACTGGGTTTATCAGATGAAACCCAGGAGGCTATTTATAATAAAATAGTTACAGGGCTTGGTAAGCTCCCGGCATATAACATAATCATTGATCAGCAAAACTATCCGAATCTTAACATTGTTGCAACCCAGCCCATTTTCATGGGAGGAAAGATACGTGCCGGAAGAAAATTTGCAACGGCAGAGCTTGACTATGCAGGTGCAGAACTGCAAAAGACAGAAAATGAGATCACCAAAGAGACCATAGAACGTTACTTCGGTGTTGTGTTGCTTCAGCAGGTTGTAAAGGTACGAAAAGAGGTGGTAAAAGGCATGAAACATCATGAACGGGATGCCGAACGTGCCATTGAAATAGGCGTGATACCCTCGCATGAACTGTTACGCGCAAAAGTTGCAGTGGCAAATGCCGAAAGGGATATGATAGACGACCAGAACAATCTTGAACTTGCCCGCCTGGGACTTAAATTCAGTATGGGTTTGCCCAGAGAGATAAACATTAACGTTACCGACAGTCTGATATTCAAACTTTTTGACGGAGAGCTTGACCAGTTTAAAAGATCGGCAGAAGAGCAACAACCCATCTTTAAGATGATCGATCAGAAAAAACTGATGGTTAAACAGAAACATACCCTGGAAATGTCAGGGTTCCTGCCGCAGATAGCTGCATGGGGACAGTACAATGCTTTCAATACGAACTACCCCCTCACCCTCCCTCCTTTCATTGTTGGTGTTCAGGCACACATCAATATTTTTCATGGAATGCAAAAGTTCAACAAACTAAAATCTACAAAATATCTTGCGAGACAAGTGGATATGGCCGACCAGTACGCACATGAGCAGATCAATCTTTGGGTTGACAAGTCGTGGCGTGAAGTGGTCAATAAGCGTGAAAGATACCTTAAAATGCAACCAACTGTGGAACTTGCAAAAAAGAATCTTGAGATCAACGAAAAACGTTTCAGGGAAGGTCTCAGTAAATCCATCGATGTGATAGATGCACAGCTGTTGTACGAAGGAGCTGAAGTGGAACGGCTCAAATCATTATACGATTATTACATTGCTCTTTCCAATCTGTACCTTGCCACCGGGAACTCCCAAAAAGCAGTGGAGATATTAAGTTCAATGTCGAAGTAGTCTATGATAAGTTGGCAGTAAGCAGTTGGCAGTAAGCAGTTGGCAGTAGACAGTACGCAGTTGGCAGTAAGCAGTTAGCAAGAACGAACAAACTTACAAGCTAAATAACCAAAAACCATTAAAACCAGAAACAACGATCAAAAAATACAAACCATGAAACTCTCCAAAAGCACATTTGCACTTCTCATTCCTGTAATTGTAATTATTGTTGCAGTAATAATGCTGATATTTTCGGATAACGATAAAAACAAAGATGTTATGCTCGGCATGTTCGAAGCACCAACGGTGAATGTATCCTCCCTGATTCCCGGAAGAGTTAAGGAAGTTATGGTTGATGAAGGCGACAGCGTGAAGAAAGACCAGCTTGTTTTCACTTTGGAAACAAAGATCATGGACGCGAAGGTAGGCCAGGCCGAGGGACTGGTAAAAGCTGCCGAGTCATTGGTAATAAAAGCAAAGACCGGAGCACGTGAGGAGCAAAAAAGAGCTTTGCAAAACCAATATAAAATGGCTAAAAGCCAGTTCGAGTTTGCAGAAAAAACATACAAGCGTTTTCAGGTTCTTTATGCCGACAGCATCATATCCGACCAGGAGATGGATGAGATGACATTCAAGTACAATGCAGCCAAAGATGCCATGAATGCCGCCAAGGCTCTGTACGATATGGCTGAAAAAGGAGCCCGTCCCGAAGATATCCAGGCCGCCGAAGCCACATATCAACAGGCAAAAAATGTGTATGATGAGGCAATGGCATTTTACGAACAGCTTGACATAAAAGCTCCCGTTTCCGGGCTTGTGAGCAGTAAAATAGCCGAAGAGGGCGAAGTTATGGCCCCGGGATTTCCCGTGATCACGATCATGATACCCGAAAAGATTTATGCCGTGCTGAACGTGCGGGAGGATAAGCTTCCCTATTTCAAAAAGGGTACCCGCATGAAAGGCATAGTTCCCGGATTGGGCAACAAAGAGATAGAAGTTGTGGTCAGCTATCTTGCCGTAATGCCCGACTTTGCCACATGGGCACCAACAAAGGCCAAAGGCGAATTCGACCTTAAAACATTCGAAGTAAGGCTGAAACCGGTTGAGCATATACCTGACCTCAGACCGGGAATGACCATAAGAATTAAGATATGAAACGGCAGTACTATCAATTACATTATAAAAAAGATTAACAAAATTTACAAAACCGGTGAAATAACAACTGTAATTTACTCAGTGACCAAGTAAGTGAATAATACATTGAAAATCTCGCGCAAGAGGGCCTGCACTGATATAAAAGAACGATAAAAGGTAACAATGAAAAAACCGGCATTCATAAAAATAGCAGAACGTGAACTTGAATTTATCTCAAAGGATAAGTTTGCTGTTACTTTGCTTGTAATTCTTCCGGTCATTGTTTATCTGTTCCTGTCTTTTGTTTACATTAAAGGTGCATTACACGATATACCGGTAGCAGTCTGCGATGCTGAT
>Ga0256913_10001702_pt1 | contig 11238 bp, 10 predicted proteins | sample Axial_MatmetaG_FD_185970 | JGI IMG/M metagenome (GOLD analysis project Ga0256913, IMG submission 185970) | Deep-sea worm associated microbial mat communities from Axial Seamount, Juan de Fuca Ridge, Pacific Ocean - Axial_Mat | ecosystem: Environmental > Aquatic > Marine > Oceanic > Microbial...
CGCCATCGCTATCGCTATCGTAATCGGACTTTCTCCCTTCTTATTCTTCCCCACTTGGATATTGGACATTGAACATTCGTTATTGGATATTCCCCCCCTCTTTCCCCACCGACCTACCGATTACCGATTCTCCAGCTATGCTTGAGCCACTTCACGGTTTCCCGGGTTCAGGTTTTAGGCGGAACGATCACGTGAATATCTTTTCCACCGGAGTTCTGGCGGACACGACGGACGGGAGGAGTTCGGCGGCTGTGGAATCCAGGGTGAAGTCGGATTCGCCAGCGGATTCCGCGGCAACGGCAAACAATTCCACGGGAGCCACGATCCAATGGATTTCGACTCCCGCATCCACAAGTTCCCCTAGACGCGCCGCCACCGCGCTGTCCGCCGACATAGAAAGAACAAACACAACGCACCCGCGGAGATCCGCGGAAAGCGCGGCGTCCAACACGGAGGAAAACCGCGCGTCGCGCGGTTGAATTCCAGCTAAAATCCTCCCGCAAAGCTCCCAAACCGCTCCGGACGATCCGGAAAACGACGTCACCCCGTCCGCACCATCTCCGGGAGCGACGAAAAGCGTTTCCGAATATGTTCCCGCCAAATAGCGCAGAATCGAGGCGGCGGCATCGACTAAAAACTCGAAGTTCGCCTGTCCAGGCTTTACGGCGTGCGCGGCGTCAGCGTCCAAAAGCAACGCGAACCGTTCCAATCCCACGGACTCGAATTCCTTGACGATAAGTTTGCCCTGTTTCGCGCTGTGTTTCCAATCAACCACATGTTCCGGATCCCCCCGGCGATAGTCCCTGACACCGAAAACCTCCCCGCCAACTCCAGCGGACCCCATTGTCCGAGCACCCGAAAGCGAACGGACTTTCCGCTTCGAACGAAGATGTTCGAGCGAAAGACGAACCGTCCGGGGATAGACAATCGTTTGCCCTGGCAATTCGAAGCGTTCGCGGCGTTGGAACAGCCCCAACGGATCGCGCCCCAAAAGATAAACGTCGTTCAACTTGAATTCCCCCCGGCGTTCCGCCACCACGCGCCGTTCGACAATCTGGTCGCCACCTCCGGGAACCAGGGGCGTTGGAGTGCGAATCCACCCGCCAGCCGCGAATCCCGCGCGTTCCAGCACCAATTTCGGACCCCGAGCCGACTTCCCCTCGTTGACCAACAAGAGTGGAACCCTCAAAACCATCCCGCGTTCGCCATCCTCTAAGAAATCGCGCTTCAACCGCAACCCCCTCAGCGAAAAAGCGGCCGATAACCCACCGGAAAACGCCAACGCGGCGGCCGACGCGGACAGCATGGCCATTTCGGAAGACCCACTGGATAGCGCGGCGGCGAGAGAAACGACGAAGAGAAACAAAACACCCCAACCGAGAGACGTTGGAAAAAACGGTGGATTTCTCATTTGTAGACCTTACGGCAAAATCGACTCCAACGCGAACAACCCGAATCTAAGCGCGCGAACGGGAACAACACTTCCCACGACCAGCTACAAAACTAATTCCGCGCGGCGAAACGACCAACACATCATCGATACGGTGACGTAATACGTGGCGGGAAGGCGGTTTAGCGCGGTGGCGAACACGTCCAACGCGGTTGTCGCACCTCCCAACCCCATGGGACCAATCCCGGTGGCGTTGAGCTTTCCCAACAAACGCGTCTCGAGAGACGCCAACTCCGGAATCGCGGAACGCTCTCCAAGCACGCGCGTGAAATTGCGTTTCGCCGCCGAGTAGCCTCCCGAGCGGTCGCCTCCAACGCAAACGGACACTATCGACGGTGGACACCCCTTGCCCCCGGCGCGTTCGACCGCGTCGAGAACGCATCTCTCCACCCCGTCTAAGGAACGAGCCGCGGAAAGGGCGGAATCAGGTAGCGCGTATTGAACCCCAACGTTCTCGCTTCCACCTCCCTTGAGAAGCAATTTCACCCGAAACACTCCATCCGAACTCTCGTCCCAATGGAACACCGGCGTGCCCGGACCAATATTGTCTCCGCTGTTCCGTCCCGACAACGGACAAACGGAGTTGGGACGGAGAATCCCCGCGTCCGTGGCTCTCGACACCGCGGAAACGGCCGCCTTCGCGAATTCCGCGCGCGAAATCCCCACCGGCAGATCGACAAAGAAATTCGGAGTCCCCGTATCCTGGCAAAGCGGACGCCGCTTTTCACGGGCCAATCGGACGTTGTCGAGCATCAACGCGAGCTGGTCGGCGGCGAGACGCTCCCCCAACTCCCGCTCGCGGGACAACGCCGCGGAAAGCGCGCGCTCGACATCGTCCGGAATGGATGTCGAGGCGCGGACTGTCAAATCATACAGTTTTTTCTCCATCTCCATCGAACGCGCTCCCTGTGCCAAATCCCAATCTACCCCCTCAAAGGACGACGGGCAAATAATCCGGCGGGAAATGCAAAACGCCTTTTTGAAAATCGAAAACATTGACCGGGAGCCTTTCCCGAAGTAAATTCGAACGATCGACGGCAACAACGCGTCAAGGAGATTGGAACATGGAAAATCAGAGCGACCTAGCGATGGATAGACGGAATTTCGTGAAAGCGGCGGCGATGGCGGCGGGATCCGCCGCGGCACTACCATTCATCTCATCTTGCGAAACCCTTTTCGGTGGATCACAACCCCCGACTTACCTCAAGGACTACGCCGAGGTTTACGCGGAAAATCACAAGGCCGCGGCGTTGAAATGGTTCAGAAACGCCCGCTTCGGACTCTTCATGCATTACGGGCTCTATTCTCTCCTGGGCAAGGGCGCTTGGGCGCAATACAGAGGAAAAATAAGCGTTTCGGAATACGAAAAGTTGAAATCTAAATTCACCGCTGAAAAATTCGACGCCGACGCGATAACCAACTTGGCGCTCGACGCGGAGATGAAATACGTCAACATAACAACCAAACACCACGATGGTTTTTGCCTGTTCAAAACGGCCACATCCAATTTCACTAGCTACGATTCACCAGCGGGACGGGACCTCGTCGCGGAATTGGCCGACGAGTGCGCGCGCAAAGGACTGGGACTGTGCCTCTACTACTCGCACGGACGGGAATGGAGACACCCCGACGCCCCGAACAACGACGCGTGGGGAGGTAAAGCGCGCCCGGAATACAACCCCCGGGAACCGCGCTACCATTACGGAAAAAAACACGACATCAACCGATACGTGGACTATATGCACGCGCAGTTGACGGAGCTGTTGACGAATTACGGTCCGATCGCCAGCGTGTGGCTAGACGGATACGGCGTCCCCGTCAATGGACCGATAGAGAAATTCCGAATCCCGGAAACCTACGACCTCATAAGAAAATTGCAGCCACAAACTCTTATATCCGCGAAATGGGGATACAACGGAAACGAGGACTACTACGCCCCGGAATACCATTGGCTTAAAAAAAATCCCGCTAAAACCAAACAAATCCTAGCATCGGGAAAACCAATAGAAATCTGCGCCAATATCGCCGGATGGGCCTATATGCCCAAACGCGACGGAAAACACCGTGGAGCCGATTCCATCTGGCAAAACTTGGAATACGCCGCGCAAAACCACGCTAATCTATTGCTGAACACCGCGCCAAGATCCGACGGCGCGCTGGACTCGCAGGATGTAGCGTCCTTGCGGAAAATAGGCGGAATGATACGAAAAAGGGGATTCCCAAGCATAAAATAAAAATCGCTGAAAAGAAAGAGAGAGAGAATAAACACTCGTAACCGCGACAACCGAAAGAAAAAACGCCATCCGGCTAACCGCCGGACGGAAAACGCTTTGCGACACTTAAAAAGCCCCCGTCAGCTTTTACCGCGTGGAGAAAGTCACACGGGAACGCGGACTTTGTCCAGAATATCTTGGAACACTTCCCGCTTTTCAACGCCGCCGTATTTTATCTTGTTTTCCAATACGAGCCTGTGCGCTATGACGACCGTGGCGAGAGATTTAACGTCGTCGGGAAGCAAATGCGCGCGGCCAAGCAAAAAGGCCTTCGCTCTGGCGCATCGCGAGAGCGTCAGCAGGGCCCTGGGGCTGGCCCCGAGTTTCACGCGTGGATCCTCGCGGGTGGCGCGCGCTATTTCCACCATGTAATCAGCGATGGAGGAGTCCATCTCGACTTCTCCAACTTTCGCGCGGAACGATTTTATCGTTTTGTCGTCAACCACTGGCTCCAAGGCGTCGAGAGGATCCGTTTTGCGCCTGGATTCGACGATCTCCAGCTCGTCTTTTTTCGACGGATACCCCAAGTCGAGCATCATGGCGAAGCGGTCAAGCTGCGCTTCCGGTAAAGGATAGGTCCCTTGGTATTCGACGGGATTCTCGGTGGCGATGACCAAAAACGGGTCGGGAAGCGGATAAGTCGTCCCCTCAACCGTGACTTGCGCCTCGTTCATCGCCTCGAGAAGGGCCGATTGCGTCCTCGGGGACGCGCGGTTTATCTCGTCGGCCAAAAATATGTTCGCGAAAAGGGGGCCCTTTCGAAAATGGAATTTAGCGTCTTTGGGATTGAAGATGGAACTGCCAGTGATATCCGACGGGAGAATGTCCGGGGTGAACTGGACGCGTTGAAACAAGCCGTCTATTGACATGGCCAAGGCCTTCGCCAATGTCGTTTTCCCGACACCGGGAACGTCGTCCATGAGAATGTTCCCGCCAGCGCAAAGCGAGATTACCACCAGTTCGAGAACATTGTCTTTGCCTTTTATGACGCTTTTAAGGTTTTCCAGCAGCCTTTCGAGGTGTTCGGGTGTTTTGTCGGAGCTCATTCGCTTCCCCCTGGATTTGGGAGGCCCACGGCGGCGCGCACCTCGCGGATTGTTTCCCTAGCGACGCGTTTCGCCTTCGCGGCGCCTTCGCGTAAAATGTTTTCCACCGCATCGGGGTTACGCGTCAATTCCACGCGTTTCGCCCTGAGCGGTTCGAGATATTCGAGAAGGGCACGCGCCAACTCTTTTTTAGCGTGTCCGTAACCGTAACCTCCCGCGCGGTATTTCTCCGCCATCTCCGCGGTTTCCCGTTCCGACGACACGAGTTTGTAGAGCGCGAAAACAGGACATTGTTCGGGATCTTTGGGATCCTCGAGAGCCTTTGAATCGGTGACCATCCGCATGACCTTCTTCTCCAGCGATTTGGGATCCTCGAAAAGGCCGATGGTGTTGTCATAGCTTTTTGACATTTTCCGTCCGTCGGTGCCGGGGACGACCGCCACGTCGGCGCGTATCTTCGGTTCCGGAAGCGGGAAAACCTCGCCGTATTGGTTGTTGAATCGCTGGGCTATGTCCCTGGTGACCTCAACGTGTTGCTTTTGGTCTTTCCCGACGGGAATCGTGTCGGCTTTGTATAGCAGTATGTCGGCGGCCATCAGGACGGGATATGAGAACAGTCCATGGTTTGGCTTGATGCCGTTCGCTATCTTGTCTTTGTAGCTGTGGCAACGTTCAAGCAGCCCCATCGGTGTCAGACACGAGAGAATCCAAGCCAGCTCCAGAACTTCCGGAGCGTCGGAGTGCCTGAAAAACACCGTTTTGTCCGTGTCCAAACCGCAAGCGACGAAATCGATCGCCACATCCAGGGTCCTGGCCCGCAAGTCCTCGGGATTCGGATTTACCGTCAGCGCGTGCAAATCGGCGATGAAAAGAAACGTTTCCCCTTCAATTTGCGATTCCACGGCAGGACGCATCATCGCGAAATAATTCCCCAAATGCGCCTTGCCGGACGGTTGTATGCCGGATAACACCCTCATCGTTTCAGATTCCTTTTATATTTGGACTTGGACACGCCCTAGCACGCTTCTTTCATGAACAATTAAAAATCGGAATTAACTGTTTGAATAACAGCATGATATATAAAACATACAAAAATGCAAGTTGCAATTGGGATGATTTCTTTAATTGTGTTAGCGGGAGAACGACGCGATTGAGGCGCATCCGACTCGTTGCCAGGCACTTGGAACGGTCGCCGCCGCCGTGCCGGATAACTTCTAGTCCGCTCCTCGCTGGCATCGTGGAATTTGCGGTCAAGCACCCCCGCCGCCCCGGAGCATGGCGCCAACGTGGAGGTTTTGTTCATCCGCGGACGATGGTCCATATCCCGATGGCGACGAACCCAATCCCGGCGGTCCATGAAAGGTATTTCGGGTTGACGTGTTCGCCAATGAATTTTCCCGCGATCACCGCGAGCGCGGAAGTCGCGATAAGCGCGGCGGCGGCGGCGGCGAACACCACGAGTTTCGGATGCTCATCGTCGGTGGCGAATAAAAGAGTCGCAAGTTGGGTTTTATCGCCTAACTCGGCTAGAAAAACCGTGGCGAACACGGTCGCGAAGATTTTCCAGTCCATTGTCCTTTGCCTCCGTCAACTCCGCGTTCCCGGGCGCGGGATGCGCGGGCGTCAGTCAAAATGAATCTTGTATTTCTCGTTGTGCGCCCGAATCGTGTCTTCGATCCTGATCGCCAGTTCCAACGCGGCCAAACCTTTCTCCCCAGAAACTTTCGTCGGGGGGGGGGTCCCCGTCTCACGAGCGGTCTGGACGCAATCGACGAAGTTCTCCAATTCTTTCTGGAGCGCGTTCTGGTCCTCCACCGGAACCCTCTCGCGGTTTACGCGCATGGCGTCTTTATCCTTGGAATACAACGTCCCGGAGCGCTTGGCGTAGTCGAGAGCTAGATAGGAATCAGTATAGAAAACATGGATCTTCCTCGACGCCGCGGGGGCGATGCGACTCGTGTTGACATTCGCCACGCATCCGTTTTCAAACAGTATCCTGGCGTTGACTATGTCCTCCGTGTCGCTGAGGGCTGGAAGCCCGTTGGCGTCGACGCGTTCGACTTGGGAATCCACCAAGTGCAGGAGCAGGTCGAGGTCGTGGATCATGAGGTCCAATACGACGCTGACCTCCGTCCCGCGGGGGTGCATCCCCGGACGTTCCGGAGGATACGGCGCGAAACGCTCGACATCTATGAAACGCGCCTTGTCCGCGCGACTCTCGAGATAGACCATCACGGGATTGAACCTCTCAACGTGCCCCACCCCTAAAACAAGCTTGTTTTTCAACGCGATTGAAACCATCTCCTTGGCGTCCTCAACAGTCGTGGCGATAGGTTTTTCGATTAGAAGATGTTTCCCAGCTTTGAGCAGGGGCACGGTCACTTGGTTGTGTAGATTGGAGGGAACGGCCACGCTCAAAGCCTCGCATCCGTCCGCCAATTCGTTTATGTCGTCGAAGGCTTTCAATTTGAATTCCGCGGAAACCGCGCCCGCTACGGTCGGGTTGGCGTCGTAAACACCCACAACCTCGACTTTCTCGTTCAACGCGTGCAGTCTGGCGTGATGACGTCCCAGCGCTCCGACTCCGATGATTCCAACTTTTATTTTATTACGCTCCACGGCGCGGGCCCCTTTTCTGTTGTTAGTGTTTCTCTCGCTCGAAACGCTTGGGGGATAGAGTCCAAGGTCTCGGAAATTCCGGCGATGACTTTAGCGACTCAAACGGAAAATGCCAATACGAAACGAGCGGAGCTTTCCCGTCCTTAGGGAAGGTCTCCACAAAGGCGTCGAGCTGGCTCCTTGGATCTTGCCCGAAAAGGGGGATCGAGACCGCGGATTCCGCGCCCGAGAGCTCCGCTAGTCTCCGAGACAGACGTTGTTCGGAGAGCTTGTAATCCAACGTCTCCGCGGGAAGATACCGGAAGGCGCTGAACGGACCACGCCCATTGAACCCCGGTGGCGGGTCCTTGAGCGGGCCACCGTCGAAAACCGAACCGGACCATGTCGCGCCCGATAACGGATCCGACGAAACTATATCGCCTGCCACCGAACGTATTTCCACAAGAGTCCTCACGGGCGCGCGTCCTTTGTCGAACACGACGACAACCCAAGCCCGATGGCCGGATTGACGCGCTATCGCCGAGGCCAAACGCGCCATTTCATTCAAGGATAGGCGTTTTTTGCCGAATAGCTGCTCCAAAGACGCTGGCGACACGCCGGATCCAGAATCGGATATGACGTGACTCCCGAAGAGAATCTCGAATATTTTCCTCGGCGTGGGGGGGCCACCGTCATTACATAGAGAATCGGCTTCGCGCTTCGCCGCCAAGGCGTCGCGCCAGCGGAGAAAATCCAAGTGGTTGTACGGAGAGGAAAAAAGGGCGGAGGATATCCCGAGTTGATCGCATAGCCGCAAATAGTCGGAATCGGGAATTTCAGGAGGCGCCGAGGGCGCTATCCGTTCGGCAAGGGCCAAAGCCGTTCCCTCGGAGCCGGAACGAACGGCGTCAAGCCAGCGCTTAGCGTCGGAAAACGTCGCCTCGTAGTGCCCAATAGAAAAAAAAGACTTCCTATGGGTTCGAAGAAAGGACACCGACACAGCTCCAATCAAAATGGCGGATACCGCCGCCGCCAACAACGTCCCAAGGACGTTCAAACGCCTCGATTCCCCCGTTTTCACTCTGTCGTTTTCGGGCATGGTGTCAAAAATTTTCCCTTCGTGGTTGCAAAACCGTTCCAGCCAGCTATTTTTCACGCCCCCCATGACGGGGGCGCGTGGATTCGTGGTTCGCGTATTGTGTTTATCGAGTGGATGCGTCACGCGGCGTCCATCCGGCCGCTTTATTATAGCGGTTCCGGCGGAAAATGGTAATGGCGGAATAATTCCGCATCGAAGGAAACGACATGGGGAATCTAAAGAAAAAGCGTCGCAAGAAGATCGCCAAGCATAAAAGGCGGAAACAATTGCGCGCTAATCGCCACAAAAACAAGTGAATCCGCCTCGCCGCCGGAGGCCGGTCACGCTAGGTTTGCAAAATGCCATCTTCCCGTCAAATGGACTGGCGCGTTGCCGTGCCGTGGGCGTTTCGACGCGTCGCGTCGGTCGTTGTGGCGGTTTCCGCACTATATACCTACACGGAGATACGCGCGGGATGCGATATCCCTCTTCCAGAGGACCGAGACCGGATTATGCCGCCTCTCGAGAAGTCGCTTTCGAAAAAAGGACGTGACAAGGCCAAGGCTCTGGCGAACTACGCCGTCGCATACGTCAAACTTCGCACGGACGGCGAGTTCTCCGAAGTGGTGGTGAACCGCCTCCTCGAAACAGTCCGGAGAGATCCGTTTTCCAGAACCCCTCTCAAACTTCTCTTCGCGAAATGGAAACTCAACAACGAACCGGAAAAACTCATAGAGGCCTTGCTCCCCATCGCCAAGGCAAATCCCACCGCCATCGACTTGAACGCGCTCGTCGCCAACTCCATGCGATTGGATAAACGCTCGGACGAGGCTTTGGAATTGCTGGAGGCCTCGGCCAAAGCGGCGAAACTCGGCGACGACTCTCCCGTTCCTCTCCTGCGCCGGGTGGAACTCGCCAGAGCCATTCTTGGCTTGTACGCCAATAAAAAACGCTGGAGCGACGGGGAGGATTTCTGTGACGACCTTTTGGACGACGATGACGCGGCCAATTCGTATTTCGCCCGTTTGGCGGCGGCGGAATTCCTCGCGAAATGCGCGGACCAAGGACCGGACGGATTTTTTTCCGGATGGAGCAAGCGGAGGAGGAGAAGCTCCTTGGAGAAAAATCTCAAGGCGTTGGATAAACTAGCGGACAAGGAAGATGTCAGAGCCGGGGATCTGCCGCCTTTGATCGGAGTTTACAAGCGCTATTCCATGCCGGAACGGGCGGAAAAAATCTTGTTGTCGCGCCTGCTCGCACATCCACACGGATTCAGAACGCTGGTGTTGCTCGCAAAAACATACGACGATTTCAATATGCACCCACAAGCTTCCAGAGCGTGGCGCATGGCTTCCGCGGGATCCGACGACCCCAGGGCGGTGCTGGTGTTGAGGGAGGTATTGAAAGAGCCGGACGCCGAACAGTGGATGTTCCGATACAAAGAAGGCCTCGCGGCTTTGGAGGCGGGGTGGTTCGAGAGGGCGGTGGAGGCCTTCAACTGGTGCTTGGCCGATTCCCCAGGAAACGTCGCGGCCATACTGCAAATCGGCTACGCATACATGCGCGAAGGAAAAAACGTGAAAGCTATAAAGTCTTTCGAGCGAATAGAAAAGGGCGTCCCCAGCGCCAGCTACCTCAAAGCCGTTTGCCTGGACAGAATCGGAAAATATTCGGAGGCCTTCGACGCGATGGGACGGGCGGAGTCGGGATTCCTGAAAAACACGCAGGGCGCCGCACCGCCTCCATCCAAGGAGTTCTGGCTCGAATACGCGGTGATCGCGGACCGGGCGAAACAACGCGTCAAGGAGGAGGAGGTCTTGGAGAAGGTGCTGGAAAAGTACCCCGACGATCCAGACGTGAACAATTTCCTCGGCTACGTTTGGGCGGACTGGAACAAAAATCTGGAGAAGGCCGAGAAACTTATCGCAAAGGCACTGGAAAAAGAGCCGGACAACGCGGCCTACCTCGATAGCATGGCATGGGCGCTTTACCGTCAAGGAAAATTCAACGACGCCTTGGAATACATCGAAAAGGCCATCGTAATCGATTCACCACTACCCGACGCCGTACTCCTGGACCACGCCGGAGATATCAACGCGGCCGCGGGAAACAAAAAAAAGGCGGTGGAGCTATGGAAAAAGGCCTTGACTACTTACAACGAGGATCTGGACCGCGGAGCCACGAGGAAGAAAATCGCGGAAATAGAACCCGAAACCGCGGAATGCGCGCGGGAAAAGTGACAAACAATGCTCCCACGCAATAAGAAAAAAATAATGTTCGCGGCCTTCGCCGCGCTTTGCGCCCTCTTGGGACTGCTTGCGAGGGCCGTTTACCTCTATCAATTCTCCACATCCCCACTCTGCGACGTGGCTTTGGGACCGGATGTCCAAGAATACGCCGCATGGGCAAACCGCATCGTCGCGGGTGAAACACTATGGACCAGCGTCCATATCCATTCCCCCCTCTATCCATACTTCCTGGCGTCCCTGTTTTGGCTTTTCTCGGGGGATGTCAGGAGCCTTTGCGATATCAGAGCCTTACAGTTGATGCTGGGAATGCTGTGCGCCATCCCAATTTGCGCGGCTATCGCGCTTTCCGCTCGCTCAACCGGAGACGAAACCCAAACCGAACCCAACCTCGATGCGGAGGAGACGGACGCCGAGGACGCGTCGGAATCCACGCGCGGAAACTGGGACGCAACCGCTCCGGTTTTCATTTTCCTTTGGGCGTGCTACCCGCCGCTGATATACTATTTCGGAGAGCTGACTAGCGAGGCATTGCTCGTCCCGTTGA